>RBWB01581058.1_pt1 | contig 53546 bp, 60 predicted proteins | sample 2014201 | NCBI WGS metagenome assembly RBWB01 (sample SAMN10133834, study PRJNA383868) | Human oral metagenome, whole genome shotgun sequencing project. | isolation source: supragingival plaque isolated from 88 juvenile twins | host: Homo sapiens | place: Australia
TTGGTTCTTATGTTTTAAAAAAGAAAAATAAAGATTAGAAAATTTCTAATCTTTTCTTTTTTGTTATATAATATTTATTAGAAACAGAGGGTGTTATGTTAACAGTAAGTCATTTTTTAATATTAAATTCTTTAATATATATAGAGCAATTTGAATCAAAAAAATATACTAATAAACTTATTGGTAAATCAGTATATGATTTTGCTATTAATTATGAATATTCTTCAAAATATCCATATTTTCCTGCTGAAATAAATGAAGAAGAGTTTTATTCTTTAATAGAAAGTATAAAAGTAGAAAAAAATATTTTTGAAAATGTATATTTTTTAAATATAGAAAATAGTTTAACTGGTAATAAAAATTGTACTGAAAATCTTGTTAATATGACTTTAAAATATAAAAATAATTTAGTATTTGTGTTTAAAGGTACTAGTGGAACTTACGAATGGGTAGATAATGTTAGGGGTACTTATGTTGCTGATACTAAAAGACAAGTAAAAGCTTTACAATATTTTGATAAAATGTATAAATTATATGCTGATTCAGTAGATAAAATATATATTACAGGACATTCTAAAGGTGGAAATAAAGCTCAATATATTGGAGTATTAAGAGGACAAAATCCTAAAATAAAACATATTTATTCTTTTGATGGTCAAGGATTTAGTGATTTGTTTTTTGATAAATATAAAGATTTAATACAAAAAAATAAAAAGAAAATAACTAGTATTAGTAATGAGAATGATTTTGTAAATATCTTAATGAAACTAGCAGTAGGAAATAAAATATATATTAAATCTAAAACTACTAAAGGAAAAGATAAAGATAAAATAGCACAGATGACTCATCTTTTTGGTGGATGGCATTCTCCTTATTCGATGCTTATTTTAAAAGATAATAAATTACATATAAATGAAGAAACTAATCAAAGTGAAGTTATGAAAACAGTTGGTGATTTATTTAGATATTATTCTAAAAAAATGAGTTTTGAAGATAATAGATATTTTTGTTATAAGTTAGCTAGAAGTAGAATGAGTGTAGAATATGATAATGATGAATATTTTAATAAAGAACCTAAAGATTTCTTTAAAAGATTTATTCAAATAAATAAAGATTATGAAAAAGAAACTAAAGATTTTAAATGGTTTAAATTTTTTATTAAAACAAGACCAGTTATAAAAGAAATGATTAAAATAATAGCATCTAAAACAGATGAGTAAGTATGGTATAATTAGAGTATGAATGAATATTTATTTATAGGAAAAATAGTTGGAACTCATGGTATTAAAGGTGAGTTGAAATTAAAAGTTGAATATGCAGGTATTAAAGAGTTACTTAAACCTAATACTAATTTATATTTAACCTCTAACTATTTAAAAAAGACAATTGTAAAAATTAGGTATCATAAAAGAAATCATCTAGTACTTTTTAATGATGTAGATAATATTAATCAAGTATTAACTTTAGTAGGTAGTGATGTTTATTTAAAAAAAGATGAAATAAAAGATGTATTTCATACTAAAGATACATTATTAGGATTAAAAGTATTATATAAGAGTAAACTTTTAGGTTATGTTACTAATTTACTTACTACAGGAGAAGAAAATCAACTATTAGAAATAGATAGTAAGATATTAATTCCATTTCAAAAAATGTTTATTAAAAAAATTGATTATGAAGAAAAAGAAATACTTTTAGATATGGTAGAAGGTTTGATATGAGAATAGATATACTTACATTATTTAAAGAACAATTTAAGGGATTTTTAGAAACTTCTATTATTAAAAGAGCAATAGATAAAAAACAAGTAGAAATTAATTTAATAGATATTAGAGATTTTGTTCAAAATAAACATAAACAAGTAGATGATACAGTTTATGGTGGTGGATCAGGTATGGTTATAATGGTAGAACCTGTTGTACTTGCTCTTGAATCAGTTAAAACAAAAGATTCTAAAGTTATACTTTTAACTCCATCTGGAAAAGTTTATAATCAAGAAAAAGCAATATCTTTATCGAAAGAAAAACATTTAATAATAATATGTGGTCACTATGAAGGAATAGATGAAAGAATTAAACATTTTGTTGATATGGAAATAAGTATAGGAGATTTTGTTTTAACAGGAGGAGAAATTCCTAGTATGGTAGTTGTTGATTCCATAACTAGATTACTCGATGGAGTTATAACAAAAGAAAGTTTAGAATCAGAAAGTTTTAATGATAATTTACTTGATTATCCAGTATATACTAAACCTAGAAATTTTAGAGGTTATGAAGTACCAGAAGTACTAGTTAGTGGTAATCATGAACGTATTAAAGAATATAGACAAGAAGAGAGAATAAAAAGGACTAATGAAAGAAGAAAGGATTTAATAGATAATGTTAAGTAAAAAAGAATCAAAAAAATTTGTTAAATCTAATATAAATTTATCTAAGTTAGATGGAACAGTCCTTAGTATGAGAAAGTATGGTATCACTAAACTTAATTTAGTTGATAAAAAGTTAATATCTTCAGTTGTCAAAAATGTTGCAAATAAGAAGTTTTTAAAGATATTTAAAGATGTAGTAGAGGATGATATCGATATAAATCAAACTATTAAAATATTAGAAGAAGTAAAAAAATTAGAACAAGATTTAATAGCAAAAAAAGATTATATTGATGTAGATGAATTTGTTAAATTTAGAAATCAATTAAAGAAGATAAAAGATTTATTATCTAAAAAATATAATTATGAAAAAATAGAAAAAAATAAGAATGAAAAGAAAAAGAAAGAACTAGAAGAAATATTGTTTTTTCTAAGACAAGAGAAAGAAAAAGAAGACAATAAAGAAAAAGAAGAAATAGAAACTAAAGGGAAAAACAGGTAATGAAAAGGAATAAAAGTATTTGGGATAAATATTATACTAAAGAGGAAAAAAATTATAAATTTCCAGATATTAGTATGTATGATTTATTAAAAAAGAATAATTATAATAGAGAAAAGAAAATAGCTCTTAATTACTTTGATAATAAGTTAACTTTTTCTACTTTTTTTAGTGAAATAGATAAAGTAGCAAAAGCTTTTTCATCTATAGGAGTAACAGAAGGTGATGTAGTAACACTTATAATGCCTAATACTCCAGAATGTGTTATAGCTGTTTTAGCATTAAATAAAATAGGTGCTATAGCAAATATGGTTCATCCTTTAAGTGCGGAAGAAGAAATAAAATTTTTTATAAATGATACATCTTCAAAAGTTGTTCTTACTATAGATATTTGTGCTGAAAAGATAATGAATATTATAGAACAAACTAAAGTTTATAAAGTAATTATTACATCAGCCTCAGATTCTATGCCTTTTTTACTTGGTTTAGGATATGAAATATTAGAAGGATGGAAAATATCAAGACCTAAATCTGATGGATTTTATATGAGTTATAAAGAATTCGTTAGAAATGGATTAAACTGTGTTCAACAAGAAATTAAAATATATGGAAAAGATCAAAGAGCAGTTATAATGCATTCTGGTGGTACTACAGGAACTCCAAAATCTATAGTTTTAACTAATGGTAATTTCACAGCCTTAGCACTTCAAATTGGTATGAAGTTTAGATTTGATTCTGAAATAGTACTTGGAATACTTCCAACTTTTCATGCTTTCGGTCTTGGAGTTACAATATATGGACCACTTGCTATGGGATTTGAAGTAGTACTAATTCCTAAATTTAATATTAAAGAATTTCCTAAGATGTTGAGTAAATATAAACCAACTATAATACCTGGTGTCCCTACACTTTTTGAAGCTATGTTAAAAGCTAAAAAAATGAATAAAAGTAATATATCTCAAATTAAGTTTTTAATTAGTGGAGGAGATGATATTTCAGATTCACTTGCTGATGAGATAATTAAATTTTTAAGAAAAAATGGTAGTTTTGGTAAATTAGAAAAAGGTTATGGATTAACTGAATCTTGTGCAGCGGTTATAGCAACTCTTGATGTTGAAGATAAACATTCTAATATTGGTATTCCATTTCCAGGAAATGATGTATGCTTTGTAAAACCTAATACAGTAGAAGAAGTAGAAGTAGGTGAAGAAGGAGAAATTTGTATATCTGGACCTACTATTATGGAAGGTTACTTAAATAATGAAGAAGAAAATAAAGAAACTTTACAACTTCATGAAGATGGTAAAATATGGCTTCATACTGGAGATTTAGGTAAAGTTGATGAAAATGGAATAATATATTATGTTCAAAGATTAAAAAGAATGATTATTTCTTCAGGATTTAATGTATATCCTTCACAAATAGAAAAAGTATTAAGAAGTGATCCTAGAGTTGAATCATGTGTAGTTGTAGGACAACCTCATCCTTACAAAGTGGAAGTACCAGTAGCATATATTGTTTTAAAGCCAGATGTTAAAAAAGATTCTAAGTTGAAAAAAGAATTAAAAGCATTATGTGTAAAGAATTTAGCAAGACATTCAATACCATCTAAATTTGAATTTAAAGAAGAACTTCCAAAGACATTAATGGGTAAAATTGATTTTAAATCTTTACAAAAGAAAAAAGGTAATAAATAATGCAAGAATTTTATGAATTAAATAAAGATTTAGAATATAAAAAATTCAATGAAAGAATAATACCTACAAAGTATGAAATTATAGGTATTAGAACACCTATTATAAAAAAATATGTTAAATCTTTAAAAAAATATATTAAGACTAAAAGAAAATATTATGAAGATTTCTTGATAGAGATTTATAGTCTTAATTATTTAGATGATAAAGAAAAAATAAATATATTAAAAGATATATTAGATTATTATGATAATTGGGGACTTGTAGATTTTACTATTTCAAATTTAAAATTTAAAGATATAAATGTATTAAAAGACTTTTTAGAAACAATAAAAACAAGTGATAAAGAATTTACTATTCGTTATTATTTAGGTTGTCTTATGAAATATTATTTAGATAGTTCTTTTGATATAGTTAAAACATATGAAAATACTAGCTTTTACTATGTTGATATGATGGTAGCGTGGTATTATCAAAATTATTATTTTAAAGTAGATAAAGAAGTTATAGATAAACATTTATTAGAAATAGATAATAAAATAAAAGATTATACTATTAGAAAAATAAAAGATTCTTTAAGAGAAAGGAAAAGTAAATGAAAATAACTATTCTTGGTGCTGGAGCTTTTGGTTTAGCTCTTGCTAGTATATTTAAAGAAAATAAAAATAGTGTTACAGTTTGGTCAAGATTTGAAGAAGAAGTTATACTTTTGAGAAAAAATAATACTAATGAAAAAATAAAAAATATAAAATTACCTGAAGATATAAAATATACAAGTGATTTAAATTTAGCAATAGAAAATAGTGAAATTGTAGTAATAGCAATACCTGCACAATTTGTTGATAATTTAGTAAAACAATTAAAACCTATTGTTAAAAAACAATATATTTTAATAGCAAGTAAAGGTATAGAAAATGATACTTTTTCATTCTTAGAAGAAGTAGTTAGAAGAGGTATAAACACTAGAAAAATAGCTGTTATTTCAGGACCTACTTTTGCAGTAGATATAGCTAATAAATATCCAGTAGGTTTTACATTAGCATCTAGATCTTGGATGACTAGAGAAGTAATTAAGAAAACACTTGTCAATTCACATGTAAAAGTAAGAGCCAGTAGAGATGTAGTAGGTGTGGAAGTTTGTGGATCAATAAAAAATGTAATATCTATAGCAGCAGGTATGATAGAAGGGATGAACTATCCTGAAAGTACTAAAGCTATGTTTATTACTGAAAGTTTGCATGATTTAAAAAATTTAATTAAAGCTTTAGGTGGTAATAAAAAAACAATTTTAACTTTTGCGGGATTTGGAGATTTACTAATGACTGCTACTAGTACTAAAAGTAGAAATTTTACTTTTGGAAAAATGTTAGGTGAAAATAAATCTAAAGAAGAAATAGAAAAATATAGAAAAGAAACTACTATAGAAGGTTTATATACATTAGAATCAATTTATAAGTTAATAAAAAAGAAAAAAGTTTATATGCCAATTATATATCTTATTAAAGATATAGTAGATGGTAAAAAAGAAGCTAAATGTTTAATAGATTTACTGACAAGTGATAGAGTATTTAAATAGATATCAATTTATATTGATATCTTTTTTTAGGAAAAGTATAAAAATAATTTAATAACTATGTGAAAGGAATATAGTTATGAGTATAAAAGATTATTTCTTTTATCATAAAAAGAAATTTATAACAGTAATTTTATTTATTATTATTTTAGTAGGTGGATTTGTTTTATATAAAGTTTATGCTAAAGAATTAAATTATAGTAAAGAAATAGAAAAAAAGGTTGAAAGAAAGGAAAAAATAGTAAAGAAAAAAGAAGATAAGGAAGAAAAAATAGAAAATAAAGAAGAATATGTTGTAGATATTAAAGGTGAAGTTTTACATCCTGGAATTTATAGTGCTAGTAAGAATGATAGAGTAATAGATATTATAAAGAAAGCAGGAGGTTTAAAATCTACTGCAGATACTTATTATCTTAATTTAAGTCAGAAAGTAACTGATCAAATGGTTATTAGAGTTCATTCTCGATATGAAGTTAATTTAACAAAACAATTAGAATTAAAGGAAAAAGAAAAAAGATTAGAAATTAAAAATAAAAAAGAAGAAATAGTAGAAAAGAAAAAAGTATCTATTAATACTGCGAGTAAAGAAGAATTAAAAACAGTTAGTTATATAACAGAAAATATAGCTAATTTAATTATTGAAAGAAGAAGTAAAAATCCTTTTAAAAATATAGAAGAACTATTAGAAATAAAAGGTATAAAGGAAAATACTCTTGCTAAAATTAAGGAAAATATTACTTTGTAATTATCTTTATATAATTATTATATTTTTAATACTTGTGTTAACTTTTATAAGAATAAAATTTGTAAAAGAAAAAGAAAATCTTAATAATAAAACTATATTTATAATAGAAGAATATCATATTAATGATTTATCTTTAAATTTAATATTATCAAATAAAATAAAGATTAAGGCTTCATATTATTTTAAAGATGAAGAAGAAAAGAAAAACTTTATAAAATATTATGATTTTAAAGATAAAATAAAAATTAACTATGAAATTTTAAATTTAAAGAAAAAGAATAATAAAGAATTATTTAATTATTATAATTATTTAAAAAATAAAAATATTAATTATAATATATTAATAAATAAAATGACTTTAATTAAAAAAAGTAAAAATCCATTAATAATAATTAAAAATAAAATATATAGATATATTAGTAGTAAAAAAACATCTAATTATATGAAAGCTTTTATACTTGGAAATAATGAAATAAATAAAGATTATAAAAGGATATATAAAAAACTAGGAATAAATCATTTGTTTGCAATTAGTGGAATGCATATTAGTATATTTACAGCTATATTTTTAAAATTATTTAAATTACTTAAAATAGAAGAAGATAAAAGATATATATTTGTATCTATACTTTTAATATTTTATATGTTTTTAACTTCTTTTTTGCCATCTATTACAAGAGCAGGTATATTTTTTATATTACTTGCAATAAATAGAATTTATTATTTTTATATAAAACCTATTAATATTTTGTTATTAACTATCAGTTTAATATTATTAATTAATCCTTATTTTATATTAGACATAGGTTTTATTTATTCATCATTAATTTCTTTTTTCTTGATTTATTTTTCTGATTATTTGGAAAATCTATCATATTTTAAATCTTTATTATTTGTATCTATTATATCTATGATAGTATCTTTTCCTATAACAATTTATTTAAATTTTGAAATAAATTTATTATCTTTTATATTTAATCTTTTTTATGTTCCTTTTGTATCTATAATTTTCTTTCCATTACTTTTATTAAATTTAATTTTACCAATAGATTTTCTTATAAGTTTTTTAATATTTATTATGGAAAATATATCTAAATTATTTATTAATTTTTCTATCTTTTTAACTTTTAAAAAAATTTTTATATTTCTTATATTTTATTATTTATTGATACTATTATTTACATTTACTAAATTTAAAAAGATAGCTATATCTTTATTTATTGGATTAGTATTATTACATTCTAATATAAATTATTTATATCATCATAGTAATTTATATATGATTGATATTTCTCAAGGAGATAGTTTTTTGTTATATGATAATCATGAAGCTATATTAATAGATACAGGGGGTCTATTTAAAAGTAAAACTAATCAAACTGAAGATATTTTAATTCCACTGTTTAAATCACTTGGTATAAAGAAAATAAATAAAATTATAATTACTCATGGAGATTATGATCATATAGGAAATAGTTATAGTTTGATAGATAAGTTTAAAGTAGATAAAGTATATTTTAATAATAATTCATATAATAAAAATGAATTAAGATTAATAGAAAAATTAAAAAATAAAAAGATTGATTATGAAAAAATGAATAGTATTAAAACTAAAAATTTTTATTTACAAAATTTAAATTATATGAAAACTGATAATGAAAATGATGCTTCATTAGTTATTAATATTATATATAAAAATAAAGCTATGTTATTTATGGGAGATGCTAGTATAAAGACAGAAAAATATTTATTGAATAATTATAATTTAAAAATGATAGATATTTTAAAAGTAGGGCATCATGGCTCAATAACTGCAACAAGTGAAGAGTTTTTAAAAGAAATAAGACCTAAAATAGGGCTTATATCATGTGCATTAGTTAATAAATTTAAACATCCATCTAATGAAGTAATTAAAAGACTTAAAAAATATAATATTACGCTTTATCAAACTAGATATGATGGAGTAGTTAATATAAATTTAGATAGTTAAAAAATAAAAGAAGATAATAACTTTATTTGTAATTAAGAAATAAAATACAAAAATTATATAATTGTTATTTAATATCAAATATATTTATTATAGAATAGATGAAAAATTGAATCTGATTAGTATGATACAATATATTAGAGGTGATTTTATGGCTAATGATATTTTATATGGAGCAACTAATCAATTTAACTTTCCAGAACTGCCAAATAGTAGAATTATTTTATCTGAAGAAGTATATACAAGATTATCAGGAGATATTAATTTATGTGCATTTAGTGGTAATAAAGAATTAGAATATGGAACTTTTTTATATGGTAAAGAGATAAAACCAAATGTTATTTATTTTGATATTCCAAGTAAGTATGATGATTATGAACCAAGCTTTAGAGAATTTGAAGTTAATACTGATAAATATGGAAATGAGTTAGATATGCATAAGGAATTAATGAATAATATTAACCAAAGTAAATATGATTGTATTGCTCATATTCATACTCATCCTTATATTGGTGGAACTTGTAGATTTTTTTCTAATCAAGATTTAAGAACAATACAAACTTTACAAAAAAATTTTCAACCAAATAATGGAAATAAAAAATATTTCTTTGGAGGTTTATTAACTGTTGGAGAAGAAAATACAGGAGAAACAGATGAAATAAGTTTTGTCTTTTATGATGAAAATTTTGGATGGCATAAGATAACGAATATAACAGTATTTTTAAATAATCAAGAAGTATCTTTTAAGAGAGAAGGACAAAAAAATAAAATGAGTTTATAAATTTTTAAGAACAGAAAATTATTCTTAGATATAATAAACAAAGGAAGTGATTATATGGATGATAAAACTTTAAATAATATTCATAAAAGATTAACTGAAAAAATTAAGAAATATATTCATATAATAAGAAAAGAATATGAAGATTATATTCCACTTGATGTTTTAAAACGTTTAGATAGTATAGAAGATTATGAAAAAATATTAAAAATATATGATTATGGTGAAATTAATGCTTATGCTAATAATAAGAGTATAAATATGCCACTTTGTGCTGAAAAAGTTATAGAGTTTTTTAGTAAGATTCCAGGATATGGAATTGATAAGAATCATAAAATATATAATAGTGATAACATGATTGTTAACAATAATACATTTTTAACTTATTTAAAACATGTATTTGTTAGTGGAACAGATACTGAAGGATACTATGATGATATATTATTACATGAAGTTATGCATTTTTGTGGTGGAGATGGTGCTAGTGTATTGAAAGAAGGAATAAATGAATTACTTACAAGAAAAGTAGCTCAAAAATATAATCTTAGAACTAGTTGTTGTGGATATCCTAAAGAAGTAAAATTAGCTTACGAATTAATGGATTGCTTTGGAGAAGATATAGTAACAAGTTTAGGATTTATAAAAGGATTTGACAAAGAAGTAGAATTTATAAGAGATAATTTAGGAGATACTGCTGCTAAACTCTATATTCAAGTACGTAATGATTCTGAAAAAGAATTTCAAGAAAAATATTATTCTCATATGAAAGAATTTTCAGGTGTAGTAGGTACTGCTAAAAAAGTATTATTTTATAAAAAAATAGACTATTCAAGTAGTTATAAATTGATTGATAAGTATTTGAAATCTGAGAAAATAAAAAATATGTAAATTAATAAAAAAACTTTAATAGTAAATTTCTATTAAAGTTTTTAATTATATTATTTTATTATTAAGAGAATCAATTATTTCTAATTTTTTTCTTTGAATTAATGGATGAATTTTTAAATAACTATCATCTTTATCTGAAAATACATCAATTATTTCTAAAATTTTATTGTTATCTTGATTTAAATCTAAGTTATTTTCTTGTTTAATAGGTTCTAAACTTATATTACTAGTATCTACATCAGTTGCTAAATCGGATAGAGAAGATAAATCGTTATCTAATAAATTAGTATTAGGTTTAATAGCAGTTAAATCTATATTGTTTTCAAAAATATCTAAACCATCTTCTAAACCTTCATCTTCTTTTTCTGATATTAATTTATCTAATTCATCAAAATCATCATCCATTGGAATCTTATTAGAATTAACATAATATACAACTGGTGAAGAATTAGCTAAGTCTTGTCTTTTTAAATTAGCAGTATAATTATGATTTTTAATATCATCTTCAACTTTAATACCCATAGATTTTTTAATAGATTTATCTAAATCAACATCTATGTCAACAACTCTATATATTTCTTGAAAAGTTGTATAACCTGCTATTACTTTTTCTAAAGCATCTTGTAATAAAGTTTTAGTATCACCATCATATATAGCATCTCTTAAATCTTCTTTTTCAGTATTTTCATCAGCAAGCATAGCTTTTAATTTTTCTGATAAAAGTATTACTTCATGAAGTGCAATTCTTCCTTGAAATCCTTCGTGACATTGATCACAACCAACTGGCTCATAAACATCTGTAACATTTTTATTTAGTACAGTTTTAAATAAATGTTTTTCATATTTAGTTACTTTTCTTAATTTTTTACAATGAGGACAAAGTGTTCTTGCAAGTTTTTGTGAAACAATACCAGTAAGAGCAGTTGAAAGTAAATATCTTTGAACATTCATATCAAGTAAACGTTCTATAGTAGCAAGACCATTGTTAGTATGTATTGTAGATAAAACTAAATGTCCTGTAATGGCAGCTCTAATAGCTATTTGAGCAGTTTCAGAGTCCCGAATTTCTCCAATTAATATTATATTAGGGTCTTGTCTTAATATAGATCTTAGTGCAGATGCAAATGTCATACCAATCTCTGAATTTACTTGAACTTGATTTACACCTTCAATATTCATTTCTATAGGGTCTTCTACAGTTATAATATTAGTTTCTTCTTTATTTAATGCTTGAAGCATAGAATAGGTAGTAGTAGATTTACCAGAACCAGTTGCACCTGTTACTAAGATAATTCCATTAGGTTCAGACATCATCTTTTTAACTTTTTCTTCATTATCTTTTGTAAATCCAAGAGATTCTATACCTGCTAAAGATTTTTGAAAGTCTAGAATACGAATAACTATCTTTTCCCCTTCATTAGTAGGTAATGCAGAAACCCGCATATCTAAATCTCTTTCTGCAATTCTTCCTTTTATAGCACCATCTTGTGGTAATCTAGTTTCAGTTATATTCATACCTGATACTAGTTTTACTCTAGTTATTAAGTTTTTTTCATAGGCTTTAGGAACATTAGAATGATTAATTAAATTACCATCAACTCTAAGTCTTACCATAAGACTTTCTTCACGAGGGTCTAAGTGAATATCACTAGCTCTATTTCTAGCGGCATATAAAAAAATTTGGTTTACAATATCAACTATTGGAGTTTTTGCAAAATCATAATTAACCATTTAACAACCCTTTTCTTCCTTTTTTATTCTAGTCTTTTATACTTTTTTATTATATAATAAAATAAGTTTATAATCAATAAAGAAGGTATTTATGATGATGAAAGAAAAAAGGGCTTTTGTTATAGCAGAAACAATTATAGTAGGGGTTTTTGTAATGTCTATGATTACCTTTATTTATATGAACATGAAACCTCTTATTGGTATGTATGAATCACAAGAAAAGTATCATGAAATTTCTGCAATGTATTATACGGATGAAATAAGAAATATGATGATGTATGATTTCAAAAAAGATATAAATAGCTTATTATTAAATAGTTTTAGAAATAATAGAGTTAAATTATATAGTGGTAGTATTTATAAACCTGAAAACTTTTGTTTACAATATTTTATAATTAATAAAGAATATTGTAGAGCAATAGTAAATAATCCAAGTAGAGAATTTAAAATCAAATATATTTATTTTGTTCCATATAATATATGTTATTTGAAAAAGATGTTAACAGGTGAAAAATATGGTAATTCTGGTAATTTAACAGTATCTGAATATTTTGAAAATGGAAGAAGATCTCAAGTTAGATTACCTAGAGAATTAACAGAATATCTTTTATATACTAAGACTAATTATGAAAAAGATTTATCTACTTGTAGAGCAGAAACTAATACTGATAATTCTAATAGGCTAAATAAATATTTTCGTATGATAGTTTTATATGAAAGTGGTTATATTGGAGAAGTGGAGTTTAAAGTATATGAATAATAAAAAAGCTTTTACAGTAGTAGAATTAATAATTGCCTTTATATTTGTAATGACTATTTCTCTTGCAATGTTAAAATTAGTATTAACATATCAAAAATTATCAAAAGAAGCGATATTAAAACAAGAATTAAGTTCTTTTCATGAAGAATTAATGTCTACAATACAAAAAGATATAAGAATTAAAATTTTAAAAAAAATAGATAGATGTCCATTAAAAGCAGGTGAAAGATATTGTTTAGAATTAAAATTTCAAGATTCATCATCTGCTAAATTAAAAGTTATAAAATATAAAAATAAGGATAATGAAGAATTTGATATATTTGAATATGATGATATAAAATATATTCCAACAGAAGGATATTTTACTAGTATTAATCCTAAAAACGAAGAATACTTTAAAGAAGTATATTTACCATATGATAATAAAATAGTTTATTTTATAAATATGTCTTTAATTCATGAAGACTTTAAAAATTATAATTATGGTGTTAATCTAGTACTTACAGGGATAAATAGTTAGGAGTCAAAATGGAGATTGAAGCAAAACAAAATAAAAAATTAAAATATATATTAATTGTATTATTAATAGTATTTTTATTATCTAGATTTATAAAACTTCCATATTATATAGTATCAAAAGGTGGAACACTTAGTGCAAGTGATAAAATTTTAGTATCAGGAGAAGGTACTAATAACATTAAAGGAAGTTTTCATTTAGCATATGTTGAACTTAAAGATGCAAATATCATGACATTTTTAATAGCGAAACTTACTAATAAAAAAATTATGGAAATACCTACTATAAATGAAAAAGAGTCTAAAGAAGAGACTCAAATAAGAAGTTTAATAGATTTAAAAACTAGTGAATTAACTGCTATAGAACAAGCTTTTTTATTAGCAGGAAAGCCAGTTGAAAAAGATGCAGTTACAAACTTAGTATATTTAGTTGATAAAGGTATTAAAAATATATTTGTAGGAGATATATTATATAAAATAAATGGTATTGAAATGAAATATTTTGATAAGATAAAAGAATCTATTCAAAATAAAAATGTTGGAGATAAAGTAAAAGTAGAACTTGTAAGAAATAGAGAATTAAAAGAAATAGAACTTACAGTAAAAGAAAATAAAGGTAAAAAATATATTGGTATATTATCTACTGAGATATATAAATTAATTACTAATCCGGTTGTTAAATTTAATTTTCTATCTGGAGAATCTGGTCCATCAGGAGGACTTGCAATAGCACTTACTATTTATAATAACTTAGTAAAAGAAGATATTACAAAAGGAAGAAAAATAGTTGTAACTGGTGCAATAGCAAGGGATGGAGAAATTAAAAATATAGGTGGAGTAGAATATAAACTAGATGGTGCTATTAATGATAAAGCAGATGTATTTATAGTACCAAGTGGTGAAAATTACGATACTGTTAAAAAAATATGTGAAAAGAAAAAATGTCCAAAATTAATAAAAGCTATTAACTTTAAACAAGTAGTAGAAGAATTAAAAAAATAACTTATATAAAATATATAAGTTATTTTTATTTTTTATTATATCTTGTTATAGTATTCAACTATTAAAGCTTCATTGATTTCTGGATTAAGTTCATTTCTTTCAGGTAATCTCATTAAAGTTCCAGTCATCTTAGAGTTATCATAGTTAATAAATTCAACTCTATTAAATACTTTTTCTAATGATTCTTTAACAACTTTAAGATCTTTATCTGCTTCTTTCATAGAAACTACTTGACCTGGTCTTAATCTATATGATGGAATATTAACTTTTTTACCATCTACAAGTACGTGACCATGGTTTACTAGTTGTCTTGCTCCTCTTCTAGTAGAAGCAAATCCAATTCTATAAACGATATTATCAAGTCTTGATTCTAAAAGTTTTAAAAGATTTTCACCATGAACACCTTTTAATTTAGCTGCTTCATTGAAAGTCTTCTTAAATTGTTTTTCAGTTAAACCATAAATGAATCTAACTTTTTGTTTTTCTTTAAGTTGAGTTTCGTATTCAGATACTTTAGCTCTTCTAGATTGTCCATGTTGACCTGGTCTATATGGTCTTCTAGCTATATCTTTTCCGTTTTCTAAAGTAGAGAATCCAACTCTTCTAGACTTTTTGAAAGCTGGTCCTGTATATCTTGACATTTTACCTCCTTATATTGTCATAAAAGAAAGTATATTACCTATTTTCAGGGAGTTTATTTTAATACTTTCAGTTTTAGAGCATACTTACTTGTAACTTTATAATAAACACATTAAAAATATTAATATTTGCTCTTTTTATGCAATTATGATTATAACTTTATATATTAATTTTGTCAATTTTTATATATAATATATAAGGATTAAATGGGAGAATTTATGAAAGATTTTTACAGTCAAAGTTTACTTAAAACATATAGAAAAAAGATATATTCAAAATTTTTAAAAGCATTAACTAGATATAATCTATTAAAAGAAAATGATAAGATAGCAGTTTGTATATCTGGAGGTAAAGATTCATTCTTACTTGCTAAGTGTTTTAGTGAACTACATAAATATACAAAAATACCTTTTAGTTTAGAATATATAGTTATGAATCCTGGTTATAAAGAAGAAGTATTATTAAAAATAAAAGAAAATGCTAATAAGCTTAATATACCAATAAAGATATTTGATTCAGATATATTTTCTGTAAGCAACAAATTATCTCCAGATAAACCTTGTTATATGTGTGCAAGAATGAGAAGAGGTTTTTTATATAAAACAGCACAAAGTTTAGGATGTAATAAAATAGCTCTTGGTCATCACTTTGATGATGTTATATCTACTACTATTATGAGTATGTTTTATAATGGAGAATTTAAAACTATGATGCCAAGATTAAAAAGTACTAATTTTGATGGATTAGAACTTATTAGACCTTTATATTTAGTAAAAGAAGATGATATAAAGAATTTTGCTAGAGCAAATTCTTTAGAATTTATTAATTGTGCTTGTAGTTTTACAGAAAGAACAGATTATGAAAATGTTTCTAAAAGAAAAGAAATAAGAAAATTTTTAGAAGATTATAGAAAAATAAATCCAAATATTGAACAAAATATATTTAATAGTTTAGAAAATGTTAATTTAAATACAATTATTTCTTACGAAAAAGATGATAAAGTTTTTTCAGTCCTTGAAGAAAACTAATTGTTTTATTATAATGAAATTAAGATAAGAGGTAATTATTATGGTATGTCCAAATTGTGGTATGGAAAATGAAGCAGGAGTTTCAGAATGTATTGTATGTGGAACACCACTATCAACTAAAGAAATAAGTATAAAAGAAACTAAAACTGATAATACAATATCTAATATTTTAATAATAGTAGGTATATTAGTATTATTAATAAGCTTTGGGGTTTTGATATATTCATTCTTGAGTAAATAATATTTTATAAAAAAGATAAGTGGAATAATGCTTATCTTTTTTTCTTAAATTTTAGAAAGGAGGTACTATGATAGAAATTAGAAATTTAAATATTAAATTAAGAAATTCAGATAGATATTTAATCAAAGATTTTAATTTGATTTTAAATAACAAAGATAAAGCAGCCATAATAGGTGAAGAAGGAAATGGAAAAACAACATTTATTAAAGCTTTGATATTTAGTAAAGATATATTAAATTATGTTGAAATAGAAGGAATTATTAATGTTCCTAAAAATATTGGATATTTAGAACAAAATTTAAATAAATTATGGCAAGAACAGGAATTAAGAGAATTCTTTTTAAAAGATAATCCTGATTCGAATGAAAATTATGAAATATATGATGATTATAATAAACTAGTTGAAGTATTTAATTCATTAGGATTAGATTTAGATTTATTAGAATCAGAAAGAAAAATATCTACATTTTCAGGTGGAGAAAAAGTAAAATTTCAATTAGCGAAGATAATGATTAAAAATCCAGAGTTTTTAATTTTGGATGAACCAACTAATGATCTTGATATTGAAACTTTAGAATTTTTAGAAGAATTTATTAATAATACAGATATTCCTATACTTTATGTTTCTCATGATGAAACTTTACTTGAAAATACAGCAAATATGATAATTCATTTAGAACAATTAAAGAGAAAAACAGATGTAAGAAATACAGTTTCTAAAATATCATATAAAGATTATGTAGAAGCTAGAAGAAAAATGATAGAAAAAAGTATTCAAGAACATAATAGTGAAACTAAAAATAAAAAAGAAAGTTTAAAAAAGTTAAATAAAATAAAAGATAAAATAGTTGCTAATAATCCAGAAAGACAAAATCAATTAAGATCTTTAATAGCAGAAGAAAAAAGACTTGAAAAAGATAGTATTACTGAAAAAATAGAAACAGAAGATCAAATATTTTTAAAAATAAAAGATATAGAAGAAATTCCTAATTCTAAAGTAATTCTTGATATGCATTTAGATGAACTTAAAATAAATGAAAAAATACTCAGTAAAAATATAAATTTATCTGTAATAGGTAAAGAAAAGCTAGTTATACTTGGAAAAAACGGAAGTGGTAAAACTACACTTTTAAAGAAAATTTTAGAAAAAATAAAAGAAACACCTAATATAAAGGTTGGTTATATGCCTCAAAATTATGATGAAGTATTAAATAACTATTCTAAAGTATTAGATTTTCTAAGTGAAAATAATGAAGAAAGTATTACTAGAATAAGAAGTTTGTTAGGAATGCTTAAATTTACTAGTGAAGAGATGTTAAATGATATATCTAATTTATCTGGAGGTCAAAAAGCTAAAATATTTTTACTTAAGATGTTTTTAGATAAATCAAATGTTTTGTTATTAGATGAACCAACTAGAAATTTAAGTCCATTATCAAATCCAGTAATTAGAAAATTATTAAAAGAATATCCTGGTAGTATTATAAGTGTTTCTCATGATAGAAAATATATAGAAGAAGTTTGTGATACTAAGTTTTTTATAGAAAAGAGATAAGTAAAACAATGCTTATCTTTTTAATTTTTAATAAAAGTGATACAATTTTAAAGAGGAGATTTTATGAAACTTAGTAAAGAAGAAGTAAAACATGTAGCACATTTAGCACACTTAGATTTAAGTGAAGTAGAAATAACTAAATATCAAGATACTTTAGGTGAATTAATTGATGATATAAATAAGATTAATGATATTCAGACAAAAACAGATGAAGAACTAGTTTTTGTAAATCCTAATCCTTTAAAATATAGAGAAGATGTAGTAGAAGATATAGTACAAATAGATGAACTTATGAAAAATGTACCTAAGAAGAAGGGAAGTTTTGTTGAAGTTAGTGGAGCGATGATTAATGATGAAAACTAGTTATTTAGATTTGTCTTTAGAAGAGATACATAATTTATTAAAGACAAAGAAAATTAAAGTAAAAGATTTATTAGATGAATGTTTTGAAAGAATAGAGGAAACTAAGGATTTAAATGCATATATTACATTAGATAAAGAAAATGCATATAAGAAAGCAGAAGAATTAGATAGTAAAGAAGTAAATGATAATTTATTATTTGGTATACCTATTGCTATTAAAGATAATATTTTAACAAAAAATGTTTTAACAACAGCAGCTAGTCATATATTAGATAATTTTTATCCACAATTTGACGCTCATGTAGTAGATTTAATTAAAGAAAAAGATATGGTTATTATTGGTAAAACTAATATGGATGAATTTGCTATGGGATCTACTAATGAAACTAGTTATTATGGTAAAGTATTAAATCCATATGATAAAACTAGAGTTCCAGGTGGAAGTAGTGGTGGAAGTGCAGTAGCAGTTGCAAGTAAAACAGCTATTTTCGCTTTAGGTAGTGATACAGGTGGTTCAGTTAGACAACCAGCATCTTTTTGTAATATAGTTGGTTTAAAACCTACATATGGAAGAGTATCAAGATTTGGACTTATAGCATTCTCATCTTCTCTTGATCAAATAGGTCCTATGAGTAGAAATGTATATGAAAATGCAATTTTACTTAATGCCATTGTAAAAAAAGATGAAAGAGATTTAACTCATCATGAAAAAGAAGAAGATTTTACTTCTTTGATTGGAAAAGATATTAAAGATTTAAAAGTTGCAATACCAAACTATTATATATCTGATAAAGTAAGTGAAAATATAAGAAATAGATTTAAAGAAATTGTATCTTTATTAGAAAAAAAGAATGTTAAAGTAGATTATGTTGATATAGATCATTTAAAAGAAGCTATAACTTTATATAAAATTATAGGTATGGGAGAAGCAAGTAGTAATTTAGCAAGATTTGATGGAATAAGATATGGTTTAACAATAGAAGGTAATTATTCATCAGAAGAATATGTTAAAAAGGTTAGAAGTTTAGGATTTGGAGAAGAAGTAAAGAAAAGAATTATGATAGGTTGTCACATTCTTAGTGGAGAAAATGCTAAAAAGTATTATCATAAAGCTTTAGTACTTAGAAATGAAATGACAAATTCTTTTAAAGATATATTTAAAAAATATGATTTAATTATATCTCCAATGACATCAAGTTCTGCTTATAACTTTGATGATAAAAATAATCATGATTTTGATGATATTTTAGCAATACCTGTTAATATGGCTGGACTTCCTGCTATATCTATTCCAATATCTAAAGAAAATTTACCTTATGGTATGCAAATAATAGGAGATAGTTTTAGTGAATCTAAGATTTATCAATTAGCATATGCTGTAGAAAAAATGATAGGAGAAGAAAATGTATAAGAAAACTATTGGACTTGAAGTACACGTTGAATTAAAAACTAATTCTAAATTTTTTTCATCTTCATTGAATAATTACAATTCACTTCCTAACCATAATGTTAATTATATAGATTTAGCATATCCAGGAACACTTCCAACTATTAATAAAGAAGCAATAAATCAAGGTATTAGAGCAGCTCTTTTACTTAATGCAGAAATTAGTAAAGAGATGCATTTTGATAGAAAAAATTATTTTTATCCAGATATACCAAAAAATTATCAAATAACACAAAATGATACACCAATAGGGAAAAATGGATATATAGAAATAGAAATAAATGGTGAAAAGAAAAAAATTAGAATACATGATATACATTTAGAAGAAGATACAGCTAAGAGTATTCATAAAGAAGATAAAAGTTATTTAGATTTTAATAGAGCAGGTCTTCCACTTGTAGAAATAGTATCTGAAGCAGATATGTCTAGTGGAGAAGAAGCTATTCTTTATCTAGAGAAACTTAGAGAATTATTTTTATATGCAGGAATATCTGATTGTAAGATAGAAGAAGGTAGTATGAGATGTGATGCTAATATTTCTATTAGTAAGACAGATAAACTTGGTACAAAAGTTGAAATTAAAAATATAGGTTCAATTTCTAATGTAGGTATTGCTATAGATAAAGAAGCAAAAAGACAAGAAGAATTATTAAATAATGGCGAAGAAATAAAAGCTCAAACTAGAAGATACGATGATAATTTAAAAGATACTGTTTTAATGAGATATAAAGAAACAGGAAATGACTATAGATATTATAAAGAAGCAGATATACCTATGTTTTATTTAACAGATGAAGAAATAGAAACAATAAAAAATAATTTACCAATGACTGCAGCAGAACTTAGAAAAGTATTTAAAGATAGTGGTATTTTAGATATTAATATAGAAAAATTAATAAAGAATAAAGAATATTCATTAATGTTAAGTAAAATAATAGATAAAGATTATTCTTTAGTTATTGCAAGTAATTTATTACTTGGACCAATTTCACAATATTTAAATGAAAATTCTAAAAATATAGAAGATACTTTATTTACAAATAAAAGATTTGAAGATGTCTTAAAAGCTTTCTTAGATGAAGAAATAGATAATAAGATGTTTAAAGATATGTTAAAAGATTTTATGGAAAGTGAAGAATCTACATTTGATATTATAAAGAAATATAAAGAAGATTTAATAGATGAAGATAGTTTAAGAACTATTATTATTGAAATAATAAATAATAGTAAAACAGAAGTAGAAGAAATAAAAGCAGGAAATACTAGAAAAATTCAATACTTAGTTGGTCAAACTATGAAGAAAACAAATGGTAAAGTAAGTCCTAAGAGTATTAATCAAATAATAAATGAGGAATTAGGAAAACTATAAAATATATAGTATAATTTTATAGTAGGTGATGTGTATGGATAGTATAATAAAATTAATTAAAAAAAATAAACTTACAACTATTGTAATAATAGTATATATAGTTTTAGTTTTAATATTAGGAATTATCATGAATAGATTCTTTGCTAAGAATGGTAAACCTATATATGGGGATAGATTAAAAGAAGTAGAAAAATATCCTATAAATGAGCAAAGTAAAAGACAAGAAATAGAAAAAGATCTTTTAAGCAATACAAAAATTTCTTCTGTGGAATTTCAAGTTAGAGGAAGAACTTTAAACTTTGTTATTAAGGTTAAAAATGAAGTTCTAAGAGATGATGCTAAGAAAATAGCAGAAGGAGTTGTTAAATACTTTACAGCAGATGAATTAAAAGTATACTCTATAGAAGTTTTAGTAATGAAGAGTGATACTAAATTAAAAGATTTCCCAATAAATGCTACTAAACAGTATGGTAGAGATAGTTTTTCTTGGACTAAGGATAGATAAATATGAATAGTTTTAAAAAAATAATAATAGCTATAATAAGTCTTTTATTAATTATATTTATAGCATTAATATATTTTTATAATAAAGATGATTATAACTTAAATACTAGAGAAAAAACTTATTTACAATCTATTTCTAACGATAAGATAGATATAGAAACTATTAGTGATTATCCAATATATAAATCAGTTAATAGTGAATTATTGAAGTATTTTAACTTAAAAACAAAACTTAATTTTTTAGAAACATCTTACTCAAAAGATGCTAGTCCATCTAAAAATTCTTATCGTTTTAGAATATTAGGTATATCTGAAAATTTAAGTAATAAAGATTTACTTATAATGAAAGATAGCTATGTAGCTCTTTCTAAACAATATACTAAGATTAATACAATTAAAGATTTTTCTAGTAAAGTAGTAGGAGTTTTAAATAAAGATTTAAATGATATAACTTATTATTTAACTCGTGCTAGTAATATTACTTATAAAGGATTTGATACATCTGAAGAATTATTTAAGAGTTTAAATGAAGGTAAGGTTGATTTTGTTATAGTTCCAAAAATTAAGTATTTAAATAATATAATTCAAAATAAGTATTCAATTAATTATAATTTTCATGAATTTTCATCAAAATTAGTTTTAACATTATCTGAAAATGATAATAAATTAAATGAAATTTTTAAAAAGATATTTAAAACATTTATGAATGAAAAATTTCAAGATAATTTAAATCAAAGTACTTTAGAATACTATAAACAAATAGCTAATGTAAGTGATAAAGATATTTCATCTTTAACATCTAAGACTTATACATATGGTTATGTAGAAAATGCTCCATATGAAATAAAAAGTAAAGAAAAGATTAAAGGAATAAATTCTGAAATATTAAATAATTTTAGTAAAATTACAGGAATAGATATTAAATATGTGAAATATAATACTGTAGATGAGCTTAAGAAAGCTATTCAAGATAAAAAAGTAGATATTTTCTTTAATTATTATAATATTAGTTCATCTGATTATAGACAAATAGATAATAATTTTATTACAGAGTATGTTATATTATCACCTGATGATAGTAATGAAGTTGTTAATTCTATAGAATCATTAAAAGGTAAAGATGTTTATTTTGTTAAAGATAGAGATATATATAATGACTTTAAAGCTGTACAAAGTAATTTTCATTTTGTAAATAATGTTACTGATATAGTTAAAGCTGCTAAAAATAAATTTATAGTAGTAGATAAAGAAGAATATAATTATTATAAAAATACAGTATTTAGAAATCATAGTATGATATATCAAGATTATTTAGTTAAAGATAGAACTTTTATGGTTAAATCAAGTGAAAAATTATTATTTGATGTATTAAATTATACTGTTAATAATGCTTCATATTATGATAATAGAAATATTGGAGTATCACTTTTAAAATTAGATTTATTTAAAAACAGAACATTTAGTGAAATTTATTTAATCATTATTTTAATTATTTTTTCACCATTTGTAATAATATATGTTTTTAGAAAAGTTAAGAGTAAATCTAAGATGAAAAAACAACTTCTAAAAGAAGAAAGACATAAATATATGGATTATTTAACATCTTTGAAAAACAGAAATTATTTAAGCTTTAATATTAGTTCTTGGAATGAATTAGAAGTATTCCCTAAAGCTGTAATTGTAATAGATTTAAATAATATTAAATATATTAATGATAAGTATGGTCATTTAGAAGGTGATAAAGAAATTAGAAAAGCTGCATCTATTTTAATTAATACTCAACTTGAAAATAGTGAAATTATTAGAATAGATGGTAATGAGTTTTTAATTTACTTAATGGAATATAATGAAAGACAAATAGAAATATATTCTAAAAAATTAAAAAGAGAATTAAAAAAATTACCACATTCTTTTGGTGCATCAATTGGATATAGTGTAATTAATAGTGAAGTAAAAAGTATAGAAGATGCAATAAACGAAGCATCTATTATGATGAGGAAAGATAAAAAAAATGAAAAAGAAAATTGAAAGTTTTATAAATAAAATAAAAAATTTTGTTTTAGACAACAAAATCTTTTTCTTATTTGTTATCGTTAATGTAATAAACGATATGGTTTTAAGAGGAATTACTTTTGGAAAACTAGATAATTTATTTTCTATAGTACCAATTTTATCTTCAGTAGCATTAGTTACTTTGGTATTATCATTTGTTTATCTATTTAAAAAAGAATTTTCTAAAAAGTTATATATGATAACTATAACAGTGTTTTTGACATTGTTATGTATAATTAATTCATCATATTATAATTACTTTTCATCATATACTTCAATTTCTCAATTAGTAACTACTAAATATTTAGGAGAAGTAAAAGATTCATTAATTACAGTTGTAAAACTTAGAGATTTTATATATTTAGTTTTACCAACTATATTAATTGTTTACATTCTTAAGACAAAATACAAATTTAGTAATACAAAAAGTTTTAAAAGCTTTTTAAAAGTAAATAATCTTACAGTTTTATGTACAATTTTATTTATGCTTAATTTAAGACCAGTAGATTATTCAAGATTAGTAAAACAATGGAATAGAATTTATTTAGTAGAAAAATTTGGTTTATATGTATATCATGTTAATGATGTATTTCAAAGTGTAGAACCTAAGCTTATTGCAATATTTGGATACGATAAAGCTAAAAGAAACTTTAAAGATTATTATGGTAAAAGAAGTGATGTTCAAAATTATACTAATGAATATACTAATATATTTAAAGGTAAAAATTTAATATCTATTCATGGAGAATCTATTCAAAAATTTGTTATAGGTTTAAAGATTAATGGAAAAGAAGTTACACCTAATTTAAATAGATTAGTTAAACAAGGAATGTACTTCTCTAATTATTATTCTCAAGTTAGTGTTGGAACATCATCTGATAGTGAATTTACAATTAATACATCTTTGATGCCTGCTAAAGTAGGGGTAGCATTTGTATCTTATTTTGATAGAGAATATTTAACATTACCTAAACTATTAAAACAATTAGGATATTACAATATGTCTTTTCATGCTAACAAAGGTGATTTTTGGAACAGAAATTCTATGTATAAGAGTTTAGGATATGATAAGTTTTATGATCAAAAAGCTTTTAATATCGATGAAACTATTGGTTTAGGATTATCTGATAAATCCTTCTTTAGACAATTAACTCCTATATTAAAGAAAGAAAATGATAATCATAAAAACTTTTATGCAACATTAATTATGCTTACTAACCATACACCATTTCCTGATATATCTAAATATTCTAAAGATCCTTTAGATTTAAAAATGTATGTTACAGAAAATGGAGTTACTAATTCGTATCCATATCTTGAAGGAACTGTTTTAGGTAGATATTTACAATCTGTTCATTATGCCGATGAAGCCCTTGGTGAACTTATGGAACATTTAGATAAGAGTGGATTACTTGAAAATACAGTAATAATGTTTTATGGAGATCACGATGCTAGACTATCTTCTAGTGAATATAAGAGATTTTATAATTATGATTATAAAAATGATAAGACTATGGATGAAAGTGATCCTAGATATAAAAAATATGGTTATTATGAACATGAACTTAACAGGTCAGTGCCATTTTTCTTCTGGTCTAAAAACGATAATGCTAAAATTAATAAAACTATAACTAATGTTATGGGAGCTTATGATATCTTACCAACACTTGGTAATATGTTTGGATTCTATAATAAGTATGCTTTAGGTAAAGATATATTTAATACTAATAATGATAATACAGTAATATTCCCAAATGGTAATTATGTAACAAATAAAATATATTATAATTCTCAAGCTGATGAAGCTTACGATATAGAGAAAAAGGAAGTAATTCCTAAAGATTTAGAACCTAGAGAATATATTAATAAAAGAACAAAAGAAACAGATCAAAAATTAAATATTTCAAATGATATATTAGTTTATGATTTATTAAAAAAAGTAGGTTTAAAAACTAATAACGAATTGAAGGTAGGAAAATGAAAGTAAGGCATATTATAAAATATACTACTATAGCTTTAATTGTTATACTTAGTTCCTTAACTATTTTTTTAGCATATAATTCTTATAAAAAAATTAAATCTAAAAATGTAGTGAAAAAAGAAGTAGATGGCATAAAAAATTATCCATATAAACTTAGTAACTTATCTACAGTTTTGTATAAGAAAAAATATGACGAATTAAAAAAAGTTTTAATAGTTAAAAATCCTGATAAAGAAGAATATGCAAGATTAGTAGCTGAATTACATACTATTAAATTTTATAGTTTAGAAGATTATGGATTAGAATTTATTCATCCTAGCTTACATGAAAGTTATAAAATAAAAGCTAATAATTCAGATTTATATAAATTTTATGAAGAAAAACCTACAATAGTAGAAGTAAGTAGTAAAATTTCAAAAAAGGAAGTTCAAACTAATAAATTAAAAGATTTAAGTGGTTATGAAGTAGAAGTAACTATAAAATATAAGAAAGATTTAGGTTATCCTACAAAAGTTATATATCAATTAATTAAATCTAATGATTTAATATATATAGTTAAAGAACATACACAAAAATAATAAAGAAAGTGAAGAGTTTGTCATTTGAAAACTCTTTTTTAATGATAAACTTATAATTAAGGAAGATTTTTATGTGCGAAAATTTAAAAATTTTAAATAATATATTAAATATAATAATATTAATAATAGCTATAAGTATAATAATAGCTAGTGTTCGTAATTATTTTAATACAAAACAAAAGTCTTTAAATATAGTAATAAAAAGAATTTTCCATGTAGTAATAATGATTTTAATATTAATATTTTTAAAATTTATTATTAATAATCAAAGTTTCAAAGATAATATTTTACTTTGTCCTAGAAATATAGTTTTTAAAAAGATATCTAAAGTTCAAAATAGATGTATTTATTTTCAAGATGATTATAAAAAATATCCATATGGTAATATAACTGGTGCTAGTATTAAAGATCATGGATGTGGACCTACTTCAGTAGCAGTAATACTATGTACTATGTTAAATGATACTAGTTATGAACCTGTTAGAGTTACTAAAGATATTTGTAGTATGGGTGGATGTACTGTTATGGGTACTAATATGAAAGTTTTAATTCAATATTTAAATTCTAAAGGATTTAAAACGATAGTTCATGACATGTACTATAAAATAGGTAATTTTAATCATGCTAAAGCTGAAAGAGATATTTATAATGCTTTAAAAAATAATAATATGGTAATTCTTCATATACTTAATCATTTTTTTGTACTTAATGGTTTAGAAGGAGATAGGATTAAAATTGTCCAAGTTGGAGATAAAATTCAAAGTGAATTTACTTATACTTATAAAGAACTAAAAGAATTAACAGAAACTATGACAACTATTAGAGGACAAAGAAGATATATTCAAGGATACATTATAGTATCTAGATAAGGAGTTAATTATGAATTATTTATTTACAATACTTGTTGCAATTATTACATTTGTTAGTATAGCTTTTGTTTTATCTATTCCTTATATGTTATATCAATATTTTAAATATGGATCTATAGAAGTAGTTAAAACATTAATATTTGCATCTTTTATATTTTATTTTATATGTGCATATTATTTAGTAATACTTCCACTTCCAAGTACACAAAGTTTAGCAAAAATAAAAGGTCCATATGTTCAATTACAACTATTTAATTTTATAAATGATTTCTTTAAACATACAGTTTTAAATATTAGTAACATTAAAACTTATTTGCCAGCTTTAAAACAAAATGTAGTATTACAACCACTTTTTAATATATTATTAACAGTTCCACTTGGTATTTATATAAGATTTTATAAAGGTGATAAAAAACTTTTATTTGTTTTAATTGTTAGCTTTTTATTATCATTATTTTATGAATTAACTCAGTTAAGTGGATTATATTTTATTTATCCACATCCATATAGATTATTTGATGTAGATGATTTGATGTTAAATACTATGGGTGGAATTTTAGGTTATGCTATAGCACCACTTATTTTACAATTCTTACCTAGTTTAAAAGAATTAAAAGAAAAAGCTTATGAAAAATCTAAAAAAGTTAGTATGATTAGAAGATTATTTGCATTCTTTTTAGATTGTATTTTTTCTAATATTATATATATGTTTATATCACTATTTATTCATAATAATTTTAATATTTATTTATCTATACTATTTTTCTTATTATATTTAATAATTACACCATTAATATTTAATAATTCAACACTTGGTATGAAAATAGTACATTTAAAGCTTACTAGTGATAATAATTTAGATTTTATAAAAATAGTAAAAAGAGTAGTTATGATGTTATTTATAATATTAGTAATACCTAGGATATCAACTTTGTTCTTTGTATCAGATAATAGTAATTCTTTTGTTTTATATTTTTTCTTTTTAGCTAAAGCATTTTATTTTCTAGTTTTATTTATTTATTATATTTATATATTAATTAGTAAAGAAAAACTATTTTATGAAAAATATTCTGATACATATATTGTTTCTACATTAAAAAAATAGAACTTTTTTAAGTTCTATTTTTATTTTAAAAAATGAGATACAAATCCTAGAATAACTGATCCTAGCATAACTATGATAAAAATCCAGGACATAACTTTTATAATTGTTTTAAACATATTAAATTACCTCTTGTTAATTATACATTATTTTTTAAATATTTAATAATATTATTAATTATGTTAATATAAAAAAGAAATGAAAGTAATAGTAGATATAGAAAAATTAGATAATTTTGGAAGAGGAATAGCATATTTTAATAATAAAATATGTTTTATAAAAAATAGTTATCCTAAGGAAAAAGTTGAAATAAAAATAACTAAAGAACATAAAAACTATATTGAAGGAGAAATAGTGCAAATAATAAATAAATCTCCTGATAGATTAGATATTGATAGTCCTTTTTTATATTCAGGATTTCCTTTTATGAATTATAAAAGAGAAAAAGAATTAGAATATAAAGAAAACTTAATAAGAGAATTATTTTCTAAATATACTACTAATATAAAATCTATAGTTTATGTTGATAATTTAGATTATAGAAATAAAATAACTATATTTAAGAAAGATAAAAACATAGGTATTTTAAAAGAAAATAGTCATGAAATATTAAATGTAGATGATTTACTTTTTGTAAATACAAGAATAAAAGAAGAATATAAGTTAGAAAAAGAAGAAAACTTTAATAGTTTAATGATTAGAACAAATGGTAAAGACATAATAAAAATGTATGATGATAAGGATAATAAAGACTATCTAATAGATGGACTATTAAATTATAAATTTAAGATAAGAGCTAAATCTTTTTATCAAGTTAATAAAGAAATATGTGAAAAACTATATCTGAAAGTAAAAGAATATTTAAATAAAGAAGATAAGGTTTTAGACTTATATTCTGGTATATCTACAATAAGTATATGTATAAGTGATAAAGTAAAAGAAGTAGTAGGGGTAGAGATAAATAAAAGTTCTTATTTAGATAGTATAGATAATATAAAGATGAATAATATAACTAATGTAAAATCTTTTAATATGGATGTTATAAATTATTTAGATAAGTATAAAAATTTTAATACTATAATAGTAGATCCTCCTAGAAAAGGATTAGATAAAAAAATAATAAATTATTTAAATAGTGATAAATTAATATATATATCTTGTAATCCAATTACTTTAAAAAGAGATTTAGAATTATTAAAAGATAGATACAAAGTAGAAGAAATAACACCATTTGATATGTTTAGTAGAACAGCACATGTTGAGACATTAGTACTTTTATCTAAAAATTAATGTGAAGTTAACTTAATCTAATTGGGAGAAAAAATGGATACATTTGGTAAAAAATTATATTCACAGATTTATGAAGATAAAGATAATTTAAAATTTAATGAAGAGGGGCAACATCCTTTATTTGATATTGATAAAAGAAATCGTATTTTAATTATTGGACAAGCTCCTGGTATAAAAGCAATGGAAAAAGGACGTTGTTGGGATGATCAGAGTGGAAAACGTTTAAGAGAGTGGCTAGGTGTTACAGAAGATATTTTTTATAATTCAGGACTTATCGGTATTGCACCAATGGATTTTTATTTTCCAGGTCATGGTAAGAGTGGGGATTTACCACCAAGAAAAACTTTTGCTGATAAGTGGCATTCTTTAATAATAAAATATTGTAAAGATGTTAAATTAATTATTTTAATTGGTAAATATGCTCAAGAATATTATCTGAAAGATAGTAGAAAACTTAGTTTGACAAGAACAGTTGAGGCTTATAAAGAATATTTACCAAAATATTTTCCAATTGTTCATCCATCTCCTCGAAATCAAATATGGATGAAGAAAAATCCGTGGTATCAAGAAAAAGTATTACCAGATTTAAAAGAAGAAGTATCAAAAGTTTTAAAATATAAGGAGAAGTAATGGTATTTGATTATAAGAAAGAATATAAAAATTTATATATAGCAAAAAATGTACCAGAGATTATAGAAATTCCGGAAATTACTTATCTTGCAGTAAGAGGTAATGGTGATCCTAATATTGAAGATGGTGAATATAAAAAAGCTATAGAGTTACTTTATACAGTTATGTATACAATTAAAATGAGTAAGAAAACAGATAAAAGAATAACTAATTATTTTGATTTTGTGGTGCCACCACTTGAAGGATTTTGGTGGCAAGATGGTATAAAAGGAGTAGATTATTCACATAAAGAGAAATTTTCATGGATTTCTCTTATAAGATTACCTGAATTTGTTCAAGAAGAAGATATTAAATGGGCTGTAAGTGAAGCTTCTAAAAAGAAGAAATTAGATTATTCTAAAATAGAAATATTACATTATAAAGAAGGATTATCTGTACAATGTATGCATATTGGACCTTACAACAATGAATTTGAAACAGTAGAAAAAATGGATAAATATATCGAAGAAAAAGGATATAGATTAGATATCAATGACTATAGATATCACCATGAAATATATTTAAGTGACGTTAGAAAAGTTGCAAGTGACAAATTAAAAACAGTTATTAGACATCCAATAAAAAAGATATAAAATTAATACAAAGGAGAAATGTTGATGAAAACATTTGAAAAATATCTTGTAATTATAAATATTATAGGTTTTCTTATGTATTTAATTAATATGTGGTTATATTCGCATACTAAAGAAGGACAAGTTGATAAGTTTTTAACAATTCTATCTTTAGCTGGTGCATCTCCTGGTATTTTACTTGCAATAGTATTATTTGATAAAAAAGCTCATAAAGGAACTATGATGTCTAGAGTTTTTGTAATATCAGTATTTATTATTCAAATAATTTTATTTTTAATGTGGAAAGGATATATGAATGATAATATTACTTTAGCATTATGGGAACCATTTTTAAAGCATAGAATACTACTTATTTATTTTGGAATTATTAATTTTATAACCTTTATAGTATTTGCAATTGATAAAGTTAATGCTCAAGAGCATAGATCAAGAATTAAAATAGTAACTCTTTTAGGATTAAGTTTTATTGGAGGATCAATAGGAGCATTATTAGCTATCTATTTATTGCACCATAAAACTAAAAAAGATTATTTTACTGTTGGTATACCAATAATTATGATTATGCAAGTAATAGTGTTATTCTATCTGCTGAATGCAAAATTTTTTTAATATAAAAGAAATGATTGTGAGGTATGTTCTATGATAGTAAATAATTTAAGTTATCAAGTAAATGGTAAAAATATAATAGATGATGTTTCTTTTGTATTATCAAATAAAAATAAAGTAGGTTTAGTAGGTGTAAATGGAAGTGGAAAAACAACACTTTTAAAAATACTTTCAAGTAAATTGAAAGATTATACTGGAAATGTAAATAATGAAAGTGAAACTATAGCATATTTGAAACAAGAAATAGAACCCAAATATAACGATTTATCTATATTTGAATATGTAAAACAAGAAACAGGTCTTAAAAATTTAGAAGAAAAATTAAAAATATTGGAAAATAATTTAACAGAAGAAAACATGGAGGAATATGGAGAATTATTAAATAATTATTTATTACTTGATGGTTATTCTGTAGAAAATAATCTAAAAGAAATTTTAAATGGCTTAAATTTTAAAAAGGATTTATATACAAAAATATCTACTTTATCAGGAGGAGAAAAAATCAAAATTTTATTGTCGGTTGTTCTTTTAAAAAATGCTGATATATTATTACTAGATGAACCTACTAATAATTTGGATTTAGAAGCAATTTTATGGTTGGAGCAAAAGCTTAAAAACTCTAATAAAAAAATGCTTATAATTTCACATGATGAAACATTTTTAAATAATATTGTTAATAAAATATTTGAATTATCTAAAGGAAACTTAACAGAATATAATTTATCTTATGAAGAATATTTAAAAGAAAAACATTTTGAGTATGAACAAGAAAAATTAAAATATGAAAGTTTACAAGAAAAAAGAAAAAATCTTAAGAAACAACTTCAAAAAGCAAAAGAATGGGTTAATGGTATAAATAATAAGAAAGCTCATAATGATAATGATAAATTAGCAAATAATTATCAAAAAGAAAAAACTAATATGGGAAATATATCTAAGTTATCTAAAGAATTAGAAAATATAGAAATTCCAACATTTGAAGAAAAGAAGCCAATATCAGTATTTTTTAATTTTGATGATATTAAAGGTAATAAAGATATATCAATAGAAAATTTAGTTTGTGGATATGATGATTTTAGAACATCTAAAATAAATATCTATATCCCTTTTGGTAGTAAAGTTTCTATAAAAGGAGAAAATGGAAGCGGAAAAACAACTTTTTTAAAAACTATATTAGGATTTGAAGAACCTTTATCTGGTAATTTAAAAATCGGAAATGCTGTTAAATTGGGTTATATATCACAAAATACTTTAGAAAATGTAGAAGATGAAGAAACTATAATTACATATTTATTAAAAAATAATTCAAAAAAAGATAAATCACAAATTTTTTCAATTTTAGATAAATTTGATATTAATTATGAAGATAGAAATAAAGTATATGTTAATTTATCTCCTGGAGAAAGGACTAGAGTAAATCTTGCCAGATTAGCAGTAGATGATATAAATACACTAGTAATGGATGAGGTTACTAATCATTTGGATAAAAAAGCTTTAGATTTAATATATGAATTGATAGAAAAATATGAAGGTACAATAATAAGTGTTTCACATAATAGAAGATATAATGAATTATTAGATTCTGATATTACTTTAGATATAAAGACTGGAGAAGTTAAACAAAAAGTAAAGAAAATAAAATAAAAAGTGAATATAAAAATTAATTCACTTTTTTATTTGATATAATTTGATAAAAGGAGATGATGAAATGAAAAGTGATATTGAAATAGCTCAAAATGCTAAAATATTAGCAATTTCAAAAATAGCAGAAAAATATGGAATTTTAGAAGATGAATTAGAACATTATGGAAAGTATAAAGCTAAAGTATCTTTAGATATATTTAAAAGATTAGAAGATAAAGAAAATGCTAAGCTTGTACTTGTAACTTCTATTAGTCCAACACCACTTGGAGAAGGTAAATCGACAACTGCTATAGGGCTTGGACAAGCACTAAATAAACTTGGTAAAAAAACTTATGTGACACTTAGAGAACCTTCATTAGGTCCTGTTTTTGGTATAAAAGGAGGAGCAACTGGTGGAGGATATTCTCAAGTTATACCTATGGAAGATATAAATCTTCATTTTACAGGAGATTTTCATGCTATAACTTCTGCAAATAATTTATTAGCAGCTGCTATTGATAATCATATTCATCAAGGAAATTCTTTAAATATAGATGTTAGAGAAATTTGTTTTAAAAGAGTTTTAGATATGAATGATAGAGCACTTAGAAATGTAGTGATTTCTTTAGGTGGAAAATCTAATGGCTTTCCAAGAGAAGAACATTTTATGATTACAGTAGCATCTGAAATAATGGCTATTTTATGCTTATCAGAAGATTTAATAGATTTAAAAGAAAAATTAGGAAATATTATAGTTGCATATAGTTTAGAAGGTAAAGCTATAACAGCAAGAGATCTTAAAGTTAATGGAGCTATGGCTGTACTTCTTAAAGATGCTATTAAACCTAATTTAGTACAAACATTAGAAAACACTCCAGTTTTTATTCATGGTGGACCTTTTGCAAATATAGCTCATGGATGTAATTCTATTATTGCTACTAAAATGGCTTTAAAACTTTCTGATATAGTAATTACAGAAGCAGGTTTTGGTTCTGATTTAGGAGCAGAAAAGTTTTTTGATATTAAATGTCGTAAAGCAAATTTAAAACCAGATGTGGTAGTAATTGTAGCAACTGTTAAAGCATTAAAATATCATGGAGGAGTAAAAAAAGAAGATATCAACAATATTAATTTAGAAGCTATAGAAAATGGATTTTATAATCTTGAAAAACATATTGAAAATATGAAACAATTTAATTTGCCAATACTTGTAGTTATTAATAAATATTTATCTGATACACAAGAAGAAATAGATTTAATTATTAATAAATGTCATGAAATGAATGTTGAAGTTTCACTTAACGAATGTTTTTTAAAAGGAACAGAAGGTGGAATAGAAATGGCAAAAAGTTTAATTAATATTTTAAAAAAAGAACCATCACATTTTAAACTACTATACGATGAAAAGAAGAGTATAGAAGAAAAACTTAATACAATAGTAAAAAAAATATATGGAGGCAAAGGTGTAAAATTAGATACTAAAGCAATAAAACAAATCAAAAAGATAGAAGAATTAAAGTTAGATAAATTACCAATTTGTATTGCAAAGACTCAATATTCTTTCACTGATGATCCATCTATACTTGAAAAAGTAAATGAATTTTATATAAATATAAAAGATATAAAAGTATCTGCAGGAGCAGGTTTTATAGTTTGTTATACTGATAATATTATGGTAATGCCAGGACTTCCTAAAATACCAGCAGCTAATAATATTGACATAGATAATAATGGAAAAATAATAGGTTTATTTTAAGGTGATAATATGAAATTTAATGGAGTAGAAGAAACACTTTTTATACCACTAGCTGCAAGAGTATTAATATCGAAAAACTATCCTAATTATTTTTTAGATACTAAATCTTTAGAGTTAGAAAATTTAGAACAAGTTAAAAGTATTAATAAAAAAACAAATGAATATTTAACATTTGCATCAGTAGCAAGATATTATGTTTTTGATAAAATAATTAATAACTTTATTAATAAAAATAAAGATGTTAATATTGTTAGTCTTGGAGTAGGTCTTGAAACTATGAATTATAGAATAAAAGATAATAACAATAAGTTTTATTCTATAGATTTTGATAAAGTTATTGATTTAAGATTAAAAATACTTGGTAAAAAAGAAAATGAAACTTTAATAAAAAGTGATATTTTAGATATGAAATGGACAGAAAAAGTAGATAAAAATAAAGCTACACTTTTTGTAGTAGCAGGTGTTTTTCAATATTTAAAGGAAGAAAAAATTTTAAAGCTTATAACTAATTTAAAAGAAAAATTTAAAAATTCAGAAATGATATTTGATGCTACTAATAGTTTTGGTATAAAAAGAGCTATAAACTATGTTAAAAAGACTGGTAACAAAAATGCTATGATGTATTTTTATGTAAATAATGAAGAAAAATTTGCTAATTTAGCTAATGTTAAGCTTTTAGAAGTATATAATTTTTTTAAAGAAACTAGAAAAGTACTAAGAAAAGAATTAAAGATATCTACTAGAATTTCAATGCTAGTAGCAGATAAACTGAAAATGACTAAAATATTACATATAAAATTATAAAAACACATTTTTAATGTGTTTTTATTTTTGATCTATAATTTTTTCTTTAAATTCTATAATTTTATCTACTGTTTCATTACATAGACTTTCTAATTCTTCTTTAGTATAGAAAGTTAAATTTATTTTTTTTAATTCATATTCATTATCATTTATATACTTTAAGGTTTTTTCTAAATCGTTTTTATTTAGTGATATTTTATCTAATACTTTAATTTTATCTAAAAAGACATTTAAATTTTTGATATCTATTCTATTTTTATAATATAAATTACCATGAAATCTAAAATCATTTTGTTTTAAAAATCTTATTTCATCTTTACTTAGTTTATTAACATCAAAATTTTTTATTTTTTTAGTATAAAAATTATTATTCCATATATAATCACTAAAAAGATGTGAAAAATACCCAAATACAGTTATATTATTCATATATTTTTTCTTTTGAAGATAAAAATCTAAAAAATTATTATAATGAGTATAACTATGTTTTAAAACTTTAGAAACATCTTCTATAGCATATGCACAATTTATATCAGGAAGAAGATTAGCAAGTAAAAATTCTTCATATTCTTCATTTTTAAATTTTAAGCGTTTAGCAATTCGTTTAGCAATTTCTAGATGAGTTTCCCAAGTAGGCATTATTTATCTCTTAAAATACAAGAAGCAATTAATTTATCAAATCTTCTAATATTTATATCCCTTTTTAAATTGATTTTTATTTTACCTGCAAGAGTCCAAATTTCAATTTCTGCATTAATATCTAACATTCCAGCATTTTCAGAAGACCAAGCTAAAATAGAAGAGTAAGGTAGAGAATAAATTTCAACTTTTTTGCCAGTTAACCCTTGAACATCTTTAATAAGCAATCTTTTGTTAGTAAAAAGTGCAACATCTCTAATAGTAGCATATGCTGCTACAGCTCTTTCATCTTTTAATAATAATTCACTGGCATCTTCAGGAATACTAACTTCTCTAAAAAATGTCCATGTCCACATATTTTCTAATGATGTATCTCTTTTTTCATCCATATATTACCTCCAATATTTTCTTTTATAATTATAGCATTAAAATAAATTTCCATATAGATTTTTAAAAAAATATGGAGTATTATGAAAGTATATAATTCAGGGGACTTTATCATGAAAGAAAAAGAAATTATTAATGGATATATAAGTATTTTAAAAGAAAAAGAAAGATATTTTAAAAATATGGAACTTATATATAAATTATTAAAACTTAGGGCTGTTCTTTTAGTAAAAAAAATAAAATATAAAGAAAATCAAGATATAATGAAAGCTTTAATAAGAAAAGAAAATAAAGTTCTTAAAAGTATTAAAATTTTAGAAGATAAAAATAAAGCTTTGGAGAAGAAACAAAACGCTAGACATTTATTTAATATGAATTTTATGTCTTTAAAAGAAGATAGCTTATTAATAAATGATCAAATTATAGGTTTTATGGATGAATTAAGTGAAGAAGAGCAAAATACTAATTTATCTTTAAGAACTTTTTCTGTTTTTGATAATAAAAAAAATACTATAGATTTAGAAATAATATCAGAAGATGAAAAATTAAAATTCATATTATTAGAAGAAAATATGTATAATAATATTGATAAAGAAAAGATAAAAAAATATAATTATATTATATATAGAGGAGATTCTTCTATTTGTATGAAAAATTTTATAAAGCTTTTATATTTAGATTTAAAAAAAGATAAAGCTAAAAGAAAAAAGCTTAGGAGAGTATATGATAAATATTGAAAATTTAGAAGTTAAATATGGTAATAAAAAAGCATTATCTATAGAAAAACTTAACATAAAAAAGGGAGAAAAAATAGGTGTTATTGGTTCTAATGGAGCAGGTAAATCAACACTTATTAAAGCATTATTAGAAATAGTAAATTATACTGGTGATATAAAAAAAGATATAGATACTGAAGATATAGCAGTTCATATGCAATTTAATAACTATGCAGAAACAGTTAGTGTAAAAGATATAATTGAATTAGTTATTGGAGATAAAATAGAAAATAATAAAATAGTTCAAGAATTAATAGATTTTTTTGATTTTAAAGATTCATTAAATAAAAAATATAATATTTTATCAGGAGGACAAAAACAAAGACTTACTTTAATACTTGTTATGGCTTCTAATAGTCCTCTTACAATATTTGATGAAGTAACTTCAGGTTTAGATTTTGAAACTAGACAAAAGTTAATGAAAAAGTTAAAAGAGTGGTATGAAGATAAAGATACGACACTTATATTAGTTTCACATTACTATGAAGAATTAGAAAATTTAGTTGATAAGTTATTAATATTAGATAAAGGTGAAGTAATAGCTTATGGTAATAAGAAAGATTTATTTAAAAAATATTGTGGAAATGTAGTATTCATTGTTAATAATACTAAGAATAATCATGATTTATTTAAAAAAGAAGAATTAGTTGAAATTAGTAAAGAAAAATTAGCAATTGTATGTAGTGATAAAAAAGAAGAACAAAGAGTTATTAATAAATTAATAGAAGAAGATATGGATTTTACTAGAACTAAAAGTGATATAGAATTAATTGTATCCCTTGCTAGAAAGGATTAAAATGATGAAAAAGAAAACTTTAAAACAATTATTACCTTATGAATTAAAAAATACAGTATTTGGTAATTTCTTTATAATATTTTTTGGTATAGTATTTCCTATATTTTTATTTATTATTTTAAGTACTAATACAAGTGAAGTTCCAAGTGCTTATAAAGAAATAGTTAAAATTAATATGTTCTTAACGATATCTTCTATTATTCCATTATCTGTTATGTTTATAGGTCATCCTGCAATATATGGAAATGAATTAGAAAAAGATATACCTTTAAGATTAGAATTATTTGGATTTAATAAATTACAGTTATTATTCTCTAAATGTATAATATATTTTGTATTTATTACAATTGCTTTTGTTTTATATTTTATAACAGGACTTATAGCAGGTATAAAAATACCTAGTTTAAATGTAATTTTAGTTAGTATTTTTATCTTTTATTTGTTATCTGTGTTATTATTAGTAATGTCTAATTCTATAGCGTTAATTTTCAAAAGATTTGGAATTACTTATGGAATTACGATGATTTTATATTTTTTTATGATGTTTACTAGTGGTATGATGGGTGTTAGAACTGAAAAGTTACCTGGAATATTAAAAATATTAGGACAATGTAGTCCAACTTATCATTTAGCTGATAATTATTATAAATTTTGGATTGGTAAGTCATATGACTTTATGCCGCTTATTGTATCATTTTTAATATTTATAAGCATTGCATTAATACTTTTTGTTACTAGTATATATGTTAATAAAAAAAGAGGAGTTTAGTTCAAAAAAGGAGGAAATTATGAAAGATTTAAAAGGAACAAAAACAGAAGAAAACTTGAAAAAAGCATATCAAGGTGAAACAGGAGCTTTTACAAAATATTTATATTATGCATCTCGTGCTAAGAAAGATGGTTATGTAGAACTTTCTTCAATATTTGAAGAAACTGCTAATAATGAAAAAGAACATGCTAAAATTTGGTTTAAGCATTTACATGGTGGAGCAGTACCTACAACAGAAGAAAATTTAAGTGATTGTATAAGTGGTGAAAACTATGAATGGACTAGCATGTATGATGAATTTGCTAAGACTGCAGAAGAAGAAGGATTTTTAGATATAGCTAAACAATTTAGAGGAGTAGCAGAAATAGAAAAACATCATGAAGAAAGATATAAAAAGTTTTTAGCAAATATAAAAGATGAAACAATATTTAAAAGAAGTGAAAAGAAAATATGGATTTGTAGAAATTGTGGACATATTCATGTAGGTAATGAAGCTCCAGAAAAATGTCCAGTATGTGATCATCCACAAGGATATTTTGAAATATACAAGGAAAATTATTAATTATGAAAAATAAAGCATTTACTCTAGTAGAAATGATAGCAGTTGTTATTATCTTGGCTTTATTACTTTTAATAGCAGTACCAGCTATTGGAGCAATACTTGCTAACTTTAGACAAGTTTATTATAAAAATTTAGAAAAAGAATTAGAAACTGCATCAATTAATTACATCAATACACATAGAGCTAAAAGACCAAAAGATGGTGATAAAAAAGTAATATGTATAAATGAATTAGAAAAAGAAAAAATGATAGATAAAGTATTATCTTACAGACATAAAAAATGTGACATTAAAGGTGATAATGATAAAAAAAGTTATGTTTTAATAGAAAAAAAAGATAATAAATATACTTATAAAATTTGTTTATATTGTGATGATGATTCTTATAGTAGTAAATGTATTTCTAGTGATTTACCTAACAATGTAGATCCAAATGAACTTTGTAAATAAAAAAATATTGCAAAAATAAGATATTTTATGTAATATATTATTTAGAACAAAAAGAAATGGTGGGATCAAAATGACAAGAGTAACTGTAAAAGGTGATTTAGAAAAAGCGCTTCGTAAGTTCAAACAAAAAGTAGCTCGTGATGGAATTCCATCAGAATGCAAAAAAAGAGAATCTTACTCTAAACCTGGTGAATTAAGAAGAGAAGCTAAAAAAGCAGGTATTAAAAACGCTAGAAAAAGAAATAAAAATAGAGATTAAAAAAACAAATAAGAAATTATTTGTTTTTTTATTTATTATCTAAAAATCTAACGAAGTATTCTTCATAACTCATTGGATGTTCATGTATGTAACTTGCAATATCTACACCAACATAACGATAATGCCATGGTTCAGAGGTATATCCAGTTATTGATTCAAATTCTTTAGTATATCTTAAAATAAAACCATACTTATGAGCATTTTCTTTCATCCACTCAAATTCTTTAGTATTTCCAAATTTTAAGAAAGATCCATTTTCTTTAGTAACATCTACTACTAGTCCTGTTTGATGTTCTGAATAACCTGCTCTTGAAGAATAAGTATCAGCAGCTTTTTCTCCATCTCTTTTAGCGTAATTGTTATAAAGTATTTTTTGTTTATTATAACTTCTATATGATGAAATAATCTTTATAAAATATCCATCTTTTCTTGCATCATTACATAATTTTTCAAAATTTTCTTGTGCTTCTTTAACAAGTGTTTGTGTTCCAATTGTACATTTTGAATTAATTTTAGTTAAATCTTTAGGAATATAATCACTTCCTAAAAAATTATATTTATTTGCTAAAACAGTTTTTTCATATTTATGAGGTGCTTCTTTACTATTAGTAAAAAATTCTTTATCAAGTCCAATATTTACTCTTATAACTATATCTTCATTTTTTAAATCTTTATGCTTTTCTTTATATGATAAATATCTATCTAAGTTTTCCATCTTAAAAAATGTTATCTTTTTATGAATATTTTCAAGACGTTCAAGTTTTAATTCTTGTTCTGTTTTTTTCTTTTCTTGTTCTTTAGTAGTTTTTTTACTATCTGATATTTCTTTTTGATTTTCATTTCTCTTTAAAAAATAAATTTTATAAGATAAAAAACAGATTATTACTAAAGAAATTACTATTATAATTAAATAAAAACTATTTTTCTTTTTTTTCATAAGTTCTCCATTATTAAGTTGATTATACTATTTAAATATATAAAAGTAATTATATAGTGATATTATATTTTAAGTTTTACTTATAAATTTACTTATTTTTAGTTTTATAAATAGTGATACTTGTTACTAATTTTATGCTATAATTTATTAAGCAAGAAGGAATTTTATGATTGATTTAAGAAATACTGCTAAATCATTGATTAGTTTAACTTGGGCTTCTACTTTAGTAGCTGTTATTTTAATAGTTATTATTAGAATTGTTTTTTTATTAAAAAACAAAGATACTAAAGTATATTTTTATCAAGAAATTTTTAATTTAATATTTTTAATATACATATTACAATTATTCCAAATAGTTACTAGTACTGATATAAATTTATATGTAGGTGGAATAAATTTAATACCTTTTAAAGAAATGCTTAGATATAGTATTGGATCATTAGGATTTATTAAAAATACTATAGGTAATATAGTATTATTTGTTCCATATGGTTTCTTTTGTTTTTATTATACTAAAGAAAAAAGAATTAGTATTGGTATTTTAGTAGCTTGTATAGCAAGTTTTTGTATTGAATTAGTTCAATTTTTAATTGGAAGATCATTTGATATAGATGACATTATTTTAAATGTTTTTGGTGCTATAATAGGATTTTTATTATATAAATTATTATTTTTAATATCAAAAATATTTAATATTGAAAAATATCACATAGTAATAGATATTTTAACTTTTATATTAGTTATAGTATTAATAGTTTTAGTAGGATGGTGGTTAAAATAGAGATTTTTAATAATAGTTCTTATAATATAGAACTTGATGATTTTAAAAAATATTTTTTATCTATTATGAAAGATTTACAAGTAGAAGATGCTTTAGTAAATATAATAATAGTAGATAATGAAGAAATAAAAAAAATAAATAAAGAATATAGAAATATAGATAATGTTACAGATGTTATATCTTTTGCATTAGAAGATGTTGAATTTAAAACACCTTTTCGTATTTTAGGAGATATTTATATTTCTTATGAAAAAGTAAAAGAACAAGCTTTAAAATATGAACATAGTGAAAAAAGAGAATTATATTTTTTAGCAACTCATGGATTACTTCATTTACTTGGATATGATCATATGAATGAAAAGGAAGAAAAAATCATGTTTGATTTACAAAAGGAGTTATTAGATAAGTATGATATTAAAAGATAGAAATAAAAAAGATGTTAATTTTTTAAAAAGTTTAACATTTGCATTAAATGGTATTAGATATTGTTTTAATATGGAAAAACATTATAAGTTTCATATATTTGCATTTTTAATAGTTATTATATTATCTTTTTTATTAAAGTTAACTACAATTGAATTTATTTTTATTCTTTTTGTATCGTTTTTAGTAATAATAACTGAAATGTTAAATACCTGTGTAGAAGTAATAGTTGATATGATTACTAAAGATTATAATGTTTTAGCAATGTATGCTAAAGATTTAGGAGCAGGAGCAGTACTTGTTTCTACTATACTTGCAATAATAGTAGGTTTAATAATATTTATTCCTAAAATAATGAGGATATTTATATGAATATAAATGAATTATTAACTAAAAGTTATACACCTATATCACATTTTAATGTAGCAGTAATAATTAAAGGAAAGCATGGTACAAGTTACGGTGTTAATGTTGAATGTCATTCTATGAAAGATGGAATATGTGCTGAAGGAGCTGCTTTTTCTAATTATTTTGCACAAGGTTTGAAAAAAGAAGATATAGAAGAAATAAATGTTATTAATAATAGTGATATAATAGCAACACCATGTTTTTTATGTAGACAATATATTTCGGATTTAGTATCTAAAGAAGTAGTAGTAAGATGTTTTAATAAAGATTTAAAAGAAGAAAGATACTTAGTTAAAGATTTATGTGTCTATCCATTTGGAGAAAATAATTATGGAGGAATAGATGCTTGAAGAATTAAAAAAAATAATAGAAAATTCTATTTCTTATTCATATAAGATAGCTTGTATTATAGAAGATGAAGATAATAATATTTATAAGGGAGTATCAATTCAAAATGCTTGTCTTAGAGATATGATATCTGCAGAACAAGGTGCTATAGCAAGTTATTTAATTAATGCTAAATCAAAAATAAAAAACATTTATTTTTTAACAGATAAAGATTTTGATATTTATAGATATTTAAGAGTAGATTTTATTAAAGAAATAATTAATTATCAGATAAAAGTTTATTATTATGATAAGAATTATTCTTTAAAGATAGGAGAATTATAATGTATAAAATAGGTATGGTATCGATTACTGGAAGACCAAATGCAGGTAAATCAACACTACTTAATGCTATTATGAAAACTCATTTAGCTATCGTTAGTGATAAAGTTGGTACTACTAGAAATAATATTATTGGAATATATAATGATGATGATTCACAAATATTATTCTTTGATACACCTGGTCTTAATAAAAGTTTTGATAGACTAGGTGCTAAAATGAATAGAAATATTAGAGAAGGTATAGCATCTTCTGAAGTTATATTATTTTTAGTAGATGCAAAAAAAGGTTTTACCGATAATGATAAAAAAATAGTAGATACTTTTAAAGATTTAAATAAAAAAGTATTTTTAATAATTAATAAAATTGATGGATTACCTAGAGAAAAGATTTTAAATAAAATTACTGAATATCAAAAATATTATGATTTTAATGAAATAATACCTTTATCTGCTCAAAGAGGAGATAATGTTGATGAAGTAATAAAAACAATAAAAAAATATTTAACAGAATCTGAAGAAAAAATGTATAGTGAAGAAGATGTAACTTTTAATTCTTTAGAATTTCAAGTAGCAGAATTAGTTAGAGAAGAAATACTTAATTTAACATATCAAGAAATTCCTCATGAAATAACATGTCATACAGAAGAGATAGTAAAAAGAAAAAATGGCTATGATATATATGTAACAGTTGCAGTATCTAGAGATAATATAAAAGGTATTATTATTGGTCAAAAAGGACAAATGTTAAAGAAAATAGGTAGTTATGCAAGAAAAAAAATAGAGGAATTATTAAATACAAAAGTATACTTAGAACTTAAAGTTAAAACATTTAAAGATTGGAAAAATAGTGATATTAAACTTAAAGATTTAGGATTTTAAATGAAGATAGTAGAAATAGAAGGTTTAATTATAAAATCTATGAAATTTAAAGAAAATTCAGAGATTTTAACTATACTTACTAAAGATAATGTTTTAAGTGTAATAGCAAAAGGAAGTTTAAAAATAAAATCTAATTTAAGAATGATTTCTCAAAGATTAACTTATGCTAAATTTAATATTTATTATAAAGAAGATAGTTTATGTACTTTAATAGATGGAGATATAATAAATAATTTTAAAAATATTATAACTGATATAAAAAAAATCACTTATGCATCTTTTATAATGGATTTAATTTATCAGATAAAAAAAGATTCAAAAGAAGAGTTATTATTTGATTTACTTATAAAATCTTTAACTAAGATCAATGAAGATTTCGATCCATTAGTAATTGCTAATATAGTAGAACTTAAATGTTTAAAATTTTTAGGAGTAGAACCTAATTTAGAATATAAATGTGGTATATGTGGTAAGAATGAAGTTAGTACTATAAGTGTAGATAATGCTTGTTATGTTTGTAAAAACTGTTTAGCTAATGAATATAAATATTCAGAAAAATCTTTAAAAGTTTTAAAATTATACAGTTTAGTAGATTTTGAAAATTTAAAAACTATAAATGTAAGTAATAAAGTAAAAGAAGAAATAGATAACTTTTTAGATATGTACTATGATGAATATACAGGTATATATTTAAAGACTAAAGATTTTATAAAAAAAATATCATAAATTTTATGATATTTTTTATTTATAAGTTTCTTTTTTTATTAAGTCTATGTTTTCATTCATTATTTGATAATAGTTTTTATTAAGTTTTTCTTCTTCATCTGTAATTGTATCTAGACTTCTAATTGTAAGTTTTTTAACTCCAGTAGTTCTAATTAAATTAGTTATAACATCATCATCTTCAATGTTTTCTAAACTATATATATAATTTACAAGTCCTTTTTTTACTAATTGTTTAAAATAATTTATATCTTCATTAGTTCTTGTTAATTTATCAAGTGATACTACTTCAAATCCATATTTTTCTAAAAATTTTAAAGAGTTAGATGTTACTACTAAAGTTTTATATTTTGAATTAGTATAAGTTAATCTTAATTCAGCATCTATTTCTGAAATTTTAACATTTAAATCATTTAGATTTTTTTCTATATTTTTAGATATATAAGTATTATTTATATATTCTTCTAATCCTTTTTTTATATTTTTAGCCATCATAAGTATATTAGATGGATTTAATAATAGTTCTTGCCTAGAATTAGTGTTAATACCAACTCCTGCATCTATTAATAAAATATTAGGATTTTTATTTTTAAGTTCTATAGCAATTTTACTTTGTTCACTATCTTGACCTAAATAAATATATAAATTGTTACTAGCAAAGTTATCTAATTGTTTATCGTTAAATTTTAAATTATTTGGATTTGTTTCATTTGGATAAATAGATTTAACTTTAGCATGATCTCCATATAGTGAATTTGTAAAAAATACTAATGGATAAGAAGTTGTAATTATATTAGAATTTTCAAATTCGTTTATTTTAACTTTTACACATGAAGTCATAAATACTATTAATAATGTTAATACGCATAATTTTATAAAATGTAATCTCTTTTTCATATCTTCACCTACAATAAATTATATCACAATAATTTTATATTTTTTTAAATTTATGGTATAATCTTTTTGTTTTATTACTTTGAGGTGAAAATGGATAATTTATTTAAAAAATTAGGAATTAATGTAATTAATTCTCATCTTTATGATGTTGCTTTTTTACATTCATCATATACAAATGAAAAACATAGTAAAGAAGATTATGAAAGATTAGAATTTTTAGGAGATGCTGTTTTAGAGTTAGTAGTTAGTGATTATTTATATAATAATTATCATTTAGTAGAAGGAGAAATGACTAAAACTAGAGCTAATTATGTATGTGAAAAAGCTTTATCAACATATGCTTTAGAATTTAAATTACAAGAATATATAAAACTTGGTAATGGAGAGTTAAAAGCTGGTGGACTTGAAAAACCAACTATTTTAGCAGATATTTTTGAAGCACTTATGGGAGCAATATACTTAGATTTAGGTTTTGAAGTAGTTAAAAAAATAATAGTAAATATTATCAAACCATATATTGATAAACAAACTAACTTTTTAGAAGATTATAAATCTAAATTACAAGAATTAGTTCAAACTGAAAAAAGAACAGTAGAATATAAACTTATAGATGAAAGTGGACCAGCTCATAATAAGAGTTTTACTTTTGAAGTAGTAATAAACGGAATAAAATATGGAAGTGGAACAGGTGCTAGTAAAAAAATAGCAGAACAAAATGCTGCTAAAGAAGCATTAGAAAAACTTGCATTTTAAAATAAATAAGAAAAGGAGAAATAAATGAGTAAAATAAATATTTTTGCATTAGGAGGATTAAACGAAGTAGGTAAAAATATGTATGTTGTAAAAGTAGATGAAGAAATATACATATTTGATGCTGGTATGAAGTTTAATGTAGAAAATGCATATGGGGTAGATTATATATTACCTGATTATAATTATTTAAAAGAAAATATAAATAAAATAAATGGTATTTTTATATCACATGCTCATAAAACTCATATGGGAGCAGTTGTAGATATATTAAAAGAAATACCAAAAATTAAAATATACGGTTCTAATTTAACAATAGAAATATTGAAAGAAGAACTTCAACTTAACGATATGAATTATAAAAAATATTCATTAAATAAATTAGTAGCACATAAAAATGTAGAGTTTAAAAATACATCTATATTTCCAATATCTGTTACTCATTCTATACCAGATAGTTTTATGTATGTACTTTATACACCAGATGGAGCAATTGTATATAGTGGAGACTTAGTGTTTGATATGTCTAAGAAAGGTAAGTATAAAACTGATTTAGGTAAACTTGCATATGTTGGTAAAAAAGGTGTACTTTGTTTGATGAACGAATCTTATTATGCTAAGAATTCAGGATATACAGCACCTAGAAATAATTCTTATGAATATATTAATGAAGTATTTAGTAAGACACATAATAGAATAATTACTACTATAAATATTGATCATATATATAGATTACAAGAAATAATCGATGCAGTAGAACAAAATCATAAAAAATTAATTATTATGGGTTCTAAACTACAAAGAAGAATTAATAAGCTTATTGAACTTAAGTATTTAGAAGTAAATGTAGAAATAGGTGGATTAAATAATTTAAATGATAAGAATATTGTAGTTTTAGTAAGTGATGATAATGAACAAGCATTTACTAACTTAGATAGAATAGTAAAAGGATTTGATAAGTTTTTAAAACTTAATAATGAAGATATAGTTTTTATTTCAGAACCCGATACTGTAGGACTTGAAAGAAAGAAAGCTATAATAATGGATGAAATAGCTAAACAAGTAGATGATGTCATATCTATGGATAAAAATCATTTGTTATTTCATTCATCTAAAGAAGATATTAGAATGTTAATTAATTTAATGAATCCTAAATTTTATATGCCTATTAGAGGTGAGTATAAAGATCAAGTAGCAAATGCTGATATTGCTAGTAGTGAAGGTATACCAACTAAAAATATTATTTTAAAAGAAAATGGTGATGTAGTAGAAATAAAAGATGCTAAACTGCAAAAAACAAAAGAAAAAATAAAAGTAGATGAAATACTAATAGATGGTCATTTTTCTGATGATGTAGGAGAGTTAGTATTAAAAGATAGAGAATCTCTTGGAAATAATGGAATAGTTTTAATTACTGTTACATTAGATAAACATACAAAAGAAGTATTAAGTGATGTTGAAATAGTTACTAGAGGGTTTATCTATGTAAAAGATAACAAAGAATTAATGGATTATACAAAAGAAGTAACTTTAAAAGCTATTGAAAATAATATAAAAGAAAAAGATGGTAAAAAGCAAGTTGATTATAATGCTGTTAAAAATGAAATTAGAGAAACTTTAGGTAAATATTATTATAAAGAAACTGAAATGAGACCTTTAGTTATAAGTGTTGTACAAGAAGTTTAACTATATTGAATTTTAGAATTTTATATACTATACTTTTCTTAAAGGAGGCTTTATGAAAAAAAATCTAAAAACAATTATCGTAATAGTTGTTTCATTAGTAATTTTAGCTTGTACTATATTTTTAGTTTGGCATTATTTTAATAAGGAAAATAATAAAAATAATAAGCTTAACAATAATACAAATAATTCACAAAAATCAAAAGACAATGTTAAAGAAAATTTAGATGTAAATTCTGAATTAGTTAAAACTTTATCTGCTAAATTAGATTATGAATTAAAATCAAGTGTTTATTTACAAAATGAATTTTCTTCATCAACAGATGATAAAGAAAAATTAAGAATTATCACAGCAAGTTTAGATGAAAAAAGTGGTATAAAAAATACTTGTAAAGAATTTAATTCTAAATACAAGTTAGCTAAAATTCCTAGTACACATGGAAAATATAATTTATTACATGAATGTTATGAAAATTCTGGAGTAAATGCTAAAGAAACAATTTCATATTCTAAAGAATATGTTGAAAAATTAGCAAAAAGTATATTTGGAAGTAGTTATAAATTAAATACAGAGTTACCATTATCTTATTGTTCATGTGCTAAGACATGTAATGATGCAACTAGCGAAATAGGTTACTATTTAGATAAGGCTAGTAAGCTATATGTTCACTATAGTGGAAATGATGCAGCTGGTGGAATAGGTTGTGTAAGTATACAACATTCTAAAAAAATAGTAAGTGCAGAAAAACTAAATGATGAAATAACTTTAGATATTCTTTATACTTCAAAACCAGGTTTAGACAATTCAGAATCTTCAACTTCAGAATTTATTTATAAATTCAAGAAAGATAAAGATAACAATTACTATTTAGTTAGCAAAACAAAGAAAAAATAGTTTTCTTTGTTTTTTGGTGTAATTTTATATATAAAGGAGAAATATGAAAGATATAGTTGTTTTTTCTTTAACATCTAATAAAGAACTTGTTAAAGAAATTTGCGGTTATTTAAAAATAAAAGAAGGAGAAATTAATATAGAACATTTTGCAGATGGAGAAGTATTAGTTGTTCCTAAAGAATCAGTAAGAGGTAAAAAAGTTTTTATTATTCAATCTACTTGTAATCCAGTAAACGATAGATTGATGGAACTTTTAGTATGTGTAGATGCTATGAAAAGAGCTAGTGCTAAAGAAATAGCTGTAATTGTTCCATACTATGGTTATGCAAGACAAGATAGGAAAGCAGCAGCAAGGCAACCTATAACAGCTAAATTAGTAGCAGATTTACTTATGACAGCGGGAATTAATAGAATAATTACAGTTGATTTACATGCTCAACAAATTCAAGGATTTTTTGATATTGCAACAGATGATTTAACATTTATTCCTTTAATAGGAAATTATTTTGAAGAAAAATTTACTGAAAATGATGATGTAGTAGTGGTTTCACCTGATCATGGTGGTACAGTAAGAGCGAGAAGTTTAGCAGAAATATTACATTCTCCAATAGCAATTATTGATAAAAGGAGACCAAGACCTAATGTAGTAGAAGTTAGTAATATTATAGGTGATGTTAAAAATAAAACATGTATTGTAGTAGATGATATATGTGATACTGGAGGTTCTTTAGTAGCAGGAGTAAATTTATTAAAAGAAAATGGTGCTAAAGAAATATATACATGTGTTACTCATGGAGTATTTAGTAAAGATGCACTTGATAAAATAGATAAAAGTCCTATAAAAGAAATGATTATATCTAATACTATTCCTTTATCTAAAGAAACATTAGATAAATATAAAAAAATAAAAGTATTATCTATAGCTAAAATGTTGTCTTTGATTATTTCAGCAATTGCAAAGGAAAAGTCAGTATCTAAAATATTTGATATGTATAATATAAAAAGGGGAAGAAAATAATTTAAGGAGAAAAATGAAAAAATTAAATAAGTCACATAAAACAGATTATGTTTTTCTTGAAGTTTTAAGTGAAATAGATGAAATAAAAGAAGAAAAACATGCTAAAGTTAAAAGTTTGAAAAAGAAACATAAGAATAAAAATAAATAAAATAAGAAAAAGAATTAAGATTTATATCTTAATTCTTTTCTATATAAAGAAAAACTTTTATTAAAAAACAATTTGTGATATAATCATAATGTTTTTTTGAGGGAAAAATTATGAAAAAAAGAAATGTAGCAATTATAGCCCATGTTGATCATGGAAAAACAACTATAGTAAACGAAATATTAAAAGAAAGTATTAAAGATAATCATTTAGATTTATCAACAATTAATATGGATAATAATAGTATTGAAAAGGAAAGAGGTATTACAATACTTGCTAAACCAACATCTATTGAATATAAAGGATATAAAATAAATATTTTAGATACTCCAGGACATGCTGATTTTGGTGGAGAAGTAGAAAGAATTATGAATATGGTAGATGGAGTAATACTTGTTGTAGATAGTTATGAAGGTACTATGCCACAAACTAGATTTGTATTAAAGAAAGCTTTAGAAAGAGGAGCTAAACCTATAGTTGTTATCAATAAAGTAGATAAAGAAAGTGCAAGAATAAAAGAAGTAGTAGATGAAGTATATGAATTATTTATGGATTTAGATGCTACTGAAGATCAACTTAATTTTAAGATTATTTATACATCAGCAATTAATGGAACAAGTAGTTTAAGTGATGATTTATCAACACAAGAAAAGGGATTTCATAATTTACTTGATACTATTATAGAAGAAATACCAGAACCTACAGGAAGTATTGAAGCAGCTTTACAATTTCAACCTGCATTACTTGATTATAGTGATTATACTGGAAGAATAGGTATTGGTATTGTAAAAAATGGAATTATTAAACTAGGTCAAACTGTTGAAGTAGAAAGAATAGATGGAAGTAAGAAACAATTTAGAATTCAAAAATTATATGGATATGAATTTTTAAATAGAATTGAAATTGAAGAAGCAGAAGCAGGAGATGTAATCGGTATTTCTGGACTTCCTGATATTTATGTTGGTGAAACTGTAGGAGAAGTTGGTAAAGTAGAAAAATTACCATTACTTAGGGTAGATGATGCTACTATGCAAATGACTTTTGGAGTTAATACTTCACCAATGGCAGGTAAAGAAGGTAAAATATTAACTGCTAGAAAGATAAGAGAAAGATTAGATAAAGAAAGTCAAAGAGATGTGTCTTTAAAAGTAAGAGATTTAGATAGTGAAAACTTTATAGTTTCAGGTAGAGGAGAACTTCATTTAGGTATTTTAATTGAAAATATGAGAAGAGAAGGTTTTGAAATTCAAGTATCTAAACCTGAAGTAATTTATAAAGAAGAAAATGGTAAAAAGTTAGAACCATATGAAATATTAGAAATAGAAACACCTAATGAATATGCAGGTACTATAATTGAAAAATTAGGTAATAGAGGTGCTAATTTAGATTTTATGGAAACTAATGATAAAAATATTACTACTTTAAAATATACTATTGCTTCTCGTGGATTAATTGGATTTGTTCATAATTTTCCTACATATACTAAAGGTTATGGAATAATGGCACATTCATTTAAAGAATATAATATAGCTTCAACATTAGATTTAGGGGAAAGAACTAATGGTGTATTAGTTAGTATGGAAAGCGGAAAGACTACTAGTTATGCATTAGGTGGTCTTGAAGATAGAGGAGAAATGTTTGTTGAACCAGGTGTAATGGTTTATGAAGGACAAATAGTAGGTGAAAACAAAGGTGATAAAGATTTAGTAGTTAATGTTACTAAAGCTAAGCAATTAACTAATATGCGTGCAGCAGGAAGTGATGCTACAGTAGTATTGAAGAAACCAAGAGCAATATCTCTAGAATATGCACTTGATTATATAAATAAAGATGAATTAGTAGAAGTAACACCTACAAGTATTAGATTTAGAAAAAAAATATTGAATGCTAACGAAAGAAAAAGAGAAGGAAAGAATCTTTAATTTATTCCTTCTTTTTCTTTATCATGATAAAATAGATATAGGAGGATAATATGAGAAAGGTGAGTATAAAAAATTATATTTATTTAATAATTATATATGTACTTTTTATAGGAGGATGTTTTTTATTTGTTAGAGTTTATAATTCTTATAAAAATAATCGTTTTGAAACTCCTGTTATAAGAGGAAAAATGGATGAATTAACTTCTATTGATGAGTTAATAAATTTAAATTATGAATTTAATTTAAATAAAAAAGTTTTATATTTTTCAAATTCTAAAAAAGAAGAAGATAGAGAACTTGAAAGACAAGTTTTAAAATATATAGAAAATAAGAAATTATCTCACAAGTTAGTTTATTTTAATTTAAAGGATATGAATCAAGAAAAATATGATAGAATTAATAAACTTTTAAACATAAATTTAAAAAACAACTCACCAGCTTTTATATATATTATAGATAATAAAGTAGCTGAAACTTTATATAGTTCTAATAAAAAAATAGTTGATATCAAAAAAGTAGAAGAATTTTTAAAGGATAAAAGCTTAAATGATTAATGTTGTTTTGTTTGAACCAGAAATACCTGGAAATACAGGTAATATAATGAGAACATGTGTTGCTACTAATACTAGATTACATTTGATAAAACCATTAGGATTTAAATTAGATGAAGCAAGTATTAAAAGAGCAGGAGTTAACTATATAGATAAATTAGAATACTTTGTTTATGAAAATTATGATGATTTTTTAGAAAAAAATAAAGAAGGAGATTTCTTTTATTTTACAAGATATGGTAAAAAACCACATGATTCTTTTAATTATAAAGATTATAAAAATATTTATTTAATATTTGGTAAAGAATCAACAGGTATACCTAAAAGTATTTTAAAAGATCATTTAGATAGATGTATGAGAATACCTATGACAATAAATGTTAGAGCTTTAAACTTATCTAATTCAGTAGCAATATGTGTTTATGAAGTATTAAGACAAAATAATTATTTTGATTTATTAAAAGAAGAACCTCATAAATCTAAAGATTATTTAATAGAAGAATAAAATATTAACAAAGTCTTGTAAAATTTATAAAAAATTTGTATAATTTAGAAGTATTGTGGTTCCTTAGCTCAGTTGGTAGAGCAACTGACTCTTAATCAGTGGGTCTAGGGTTCG
>RBWB01581065.1_pt1 | contig 51750 bp, 52 predicted proteins | sample 2014201 | NCBI WGS metagenome assembly RBWB01 (sample SAMN10133834, study PRJNA383868) | Human oral metagenome, whole genome shotgun sequencing project. | isolation source: supragingival plaque isolated from 88 juvenile twins | host: Homo sapiens | place: Australia
TGAGACGGCCAGCGACGATGAGGAGAATCAGGAAGAGGTTGCCGTAAAAGACAACACGTCTGAGGAACCAGAGACTGAATCTATCGATGCCTTTGGTGACGTTGTGACCATCGACCGTGGCGTGTATGAAGACCTACTCAAGCGTGCCGCCACCGGTGATGCCAGCGTAGAGCGTGATCACCAGATGGAGGTTGCCGCCATGGTCGATACCGCTATCAAGGCCGGTAAAGTGCTGGCAGCACGCCGGGATGCCCTCATAGCTCAAGGGCTTGAGGATACGACGGCACTCAAAAACCACCTTGCCAAATTGGCCCCCGGAACTATCCCAGTCAGTGAAAAAGGCTGGGTTGGCTCTGTGGGGGTGGATGCGGATGAAGAGACCGCAAAGCTGGCTGAGAAAGACCTTTTGAATCAGTTGGCTAACTCAAGCAATTTTGCTATGCCGATGCAGCCCGCGCGGCTAGGCGTGGCAACCTTCCGAGGAGGTAAAAACTAATGGTGAATCCCCTTTTTCGCCACGGCCCCATCACTTTTCCGGTCACCAAAGAGGTAACGCCTTTTCGACTGGTCAAGCTCACAGATAAGGGCATCGAACATGCAGGAGCATCTGATACCCCGATTGGTGTTGTAACCGAGCCGGGTAAGCCCCGCCCCGGTACCTACACAGGTACCGTCTCCCCAGGACCAGCTGCTAGCGTGGCTGTCCATGTAGGCGGCGGCGTCGTGGTTCCGATTGAGACCATAGAGCAGAACCTGAAAATGGGCCAGTCTGTGGCAGTGGCTGCAGACGGCAAAGTGTCCGCTACTGGCACCGTCAAGGTTGGCACGGTTGTTCGTACCACTGGCGGTACCGGTTCCATCAACACAGTAGGGGTTCTGCTGAACCTCCCTGTGGCGTAGACCATCACAAGCATAAGGATAGATCAACATGCCCAATAACATGCCGTTGACCAGCGCTTACGGTGGTCAAGAGCTGACAGTATCGACGATACTCAAAGATCCGATGTGGCTACCGGATCGTCTGTACCAAAACATGGACCTGGCATTCATGGAAGACGCGCTTCTACGTGACGCCGGGTCGAACAGCGGTGTGGTTGCATACCGTGAAACGGCTGCACCCTTCCTGAATGACAAGGCCCGTGAGGTCGCTGAATTTGGTGAGATTCCAGTCAGCGGAATCAAAGAGGGCGAAGTCAAGGCACTGGTGGGTGTTAAGTTCGCACAAGGTATTCGTGTCAGCTATGAAATGCGCACTGAAAACAACATCGACATGGTGAATCGGCAGGTCATTGCCCTGCAGAACACCATGACCAAATCCGCTGTGGATGCTACGCTGGCTGCGTTCAAGGCCGCTGAGATTCCGACCGTGGCTGTCAGCAAAGCGTGGACGGCATCTGACAGCGAGCCGTTCAAAGACCTTGCCACGGCTAAGCGCAAAATCTCGCAAGCCAAGACCGATGACAACCAGCTCTACGGCTACCGTCCGGATACCCTGGTTATCGCTGAATCGGCCATTGACCTGCTACTGAATAGCCAGCAGACACAGGCTTTCTACAATGGCAACATGGCAGATCAAAACCCGGTTTACACTGGTGTTTTGCCCTTTGCTCTGCGTGGTCTGCGTGTGGTCACGTCCCCGTGGCTGACTGATGATGACGTGTATGTCATGCAAGCCGGTGTGGCTGGGTTCCGTAGCGATACGATCCCGCTCAAGTTCTCCCCGCTGGCTGTGGAGAGTGGCGATCCTAGCGATGAGCTGGGTGGTAACACTATGTCTTGGCGCATGAATGCCGTCCGTAAGCGCATCATTGCTATTACCGACCCAAAGGCTGTGGTCAAGCTCACTGGCCTACAGGGGTGATGAGTCGTGCCCAAGATGCGATTGACCGTAGACCTTTGGGCACCCACCCTTGACGGTGTGTCAAGGGAGTTCACCTATGGTGATAGGTTCCACATCGACGATTCCACAGCTGAGTGGCTGCGACGAAATGGGATTGCCAAAGATGCGGATGACTTGAGCGGTGATGACAAGCACGCTCCCACACCACAGCCGGGGACGGTGGACTATGACCCGGATGATCCCAACACCACTAAGCTTTTTAGTGAGCTGGGTGGCGATGAGCTGGGAATACCTGAGACTGAATCTACCCATGATGCGGTAGAGGTAGACGATGCCCCGGCGGTGCCTAAGCCGCTGGCAGCGGCGAAAGTCGAAGCGTGGCGCCGCTACGCGGAATCCCTTGGAATTGACCCTAAAGGGCGATCCAAGGATGAGTTGCGTTCGTTGTGTGCACAGCGTGAATCTCAGAGCTAGGGAGGTGAAAAGCCATGGCTGAACTCACTATTGACATTGATGATTTTGAGGCGCGCTTGCCGCGTCCTTTTCATGATGATCATGAGCGACGTCGTGCCGCCCTGCTATTCCAGGACGCTGTGGCGATCATTCGTGAGGCGGTGGAGGAGACCGGGTACGCCCCCGCTGACTGGGTTGCTATAGAGCGCAACAAGCGCCGCGCCATTTTGGTTGCTCACTCCATGGTGGCCACGGCCATTATGATCGGTGAGAATGTGGGTGTCATGCAGGTGTCTACCACCACTGGCCCCTACACTGAATCGACCAGCTACAGCGGTCGGATTGCTAATCCGTCCCTGTGGGGTGGCGTGGAGCTGACAGACTGGCACCTTGAGTTTTTGGGGTTGCTGTCAAAACAGGCTCCGATAGCGTCGGACCCAGACCCTTACCTTGCCTCACCGGAATCCTCCCTAGTGAGCATGTACGCCGCCCCTTTTCCCGGCTCCGTGCCACTAGGGGGGTGGTACGGCAATGGCTATCCAGGGTATGGGTGAGTCGATCACCATTACCGCGCCGCGTTATATGGATGACTACGGGCGGTGGATCGAAGACCCCCGCGCTGAGTCCACCATCTACGACAACTGCCTATTGTCCCCCACCCGGTCGCAAGACATGGTGAACACTTCCTTGACTGGGGAGGTGACCAGCTGGGATGTGTTTATGCCGTATAAGACGGTGACGTTACAGCGGGGTCAGCGTGTCCTTGCCCGTGGTGAGTGGTTCGTCATTTCGGCGGTTCCATTCAACTGGATTCCTGCACGTCGAAGGAACGCCCTTCACGGCACACGCTTTACCATGACCAGAGTAGAGGGGGCAAGCTAATGGCAACCAAACCCACTAAGGTGGTTGTGGATTCCCGCGCGCTTGCCCGCTTCTTGGACGGCAAAGAGGTACGCGCCGCGCTGGCTAAAGCTGCACAAGAAACCTTGGACGCGGCAAAGCTGAGGGGCAAGACAAAGGTTCACATACAACGCAACCGTGGAGGGCGCGCTGTGGCTTTGATCGTGCTCAATGGCAAGCGAGCCGCTGCGTATCACACCCGCACTGGGCACATCATCAGTGCGGCGGCAAGTGTGGGATTGGACGTCAAACGTAGGCCGGGGGTGCATTAAATGGCAACCGAAATCCAACGCCCCTACGACGTCTGCACGGCCATGGTGAAGCTGCTTAAGTACTACATCATTGATGTACCCGTGTCCACGTCCTTGCCCCCGCTGTGGAAGGCAGAGAATGGACGGCCACACATCGTGGTAAGTCACGGCGGCTACATTGAGGCCAAAAGGTCGCATGACGTGCAGCATGTGAATGTTGCTGTATACAGCAACGAACGTCCCCGCGCTTTCAATCTATTGGGCCGTGTCAACGGCATTTTAGACGTGCTAAGCGCTGTGGGGTGTGGAATGCGTATCGAACGTATTTCCAATTTGAACGTGGTTCACAGCGACATCTCCGCTGGCTTTGTGGCCGGTGGAACATTCGCTGTCACGACAACAAAGCAGACAGAGAGGCTGTGACATGGCTGATAACAAGCCAGATATTTGGGTGAACGCTGATGTGTACGTCACACAGCAAGAAAACCCTAAGATCAAACCTGATGGAACTTTCCCTGAGTATTGGCAGCTAGTTGGCCTTTTGAATGGCTCCGACGGCTTCACACAAGAACGTGAGTTCTCCGAGACTGAGGCCACTGCCTGGGGTAAGGGCGTTGTGGACAAATCCCGCAAGGACTTTAAGTCCACGGGTGGGTTCACGGCCCTTGAGGATAACCCCGTTACACACTACCTGGCATGGCCGGGATCAACCGAACATGTGATCACGGTTCCGCACCCCGCCCGTGTCTACGTCGCATATAAGACGATCGACAAGGACGGAAACACCCTTATTTGGGTGACCCGTGAAAAGGCAGAGGTCTTTGCAGGTAACCTGTCCAAGACCGATGAAGTGGCGGGCAAACAATTTGCCGTTACCCACTTTGTTGATTCTAAAGGCGGCCTGTTCGACCAGATCAAGATCAAGGCTGGTGAGAAGACGATCCAGAAGATCGCTCCGATCCGCATTGATGGTGTGACGGCTGAGGAGTCCCCGCTTGTTCTCCCTGCTACCGGCGGTGGATTTAACCCCGGTGGTGCCGCAGCCGCTGCACCTACTCCCGCTGGCCCCGGTGCTGCAGCCGGGAATCCAGGACAGCCGCCCGCAGCACCGCCCCGCGCTGGTGGACAGCCCGGTGTTGGCGGCTAAGCCCTAACCCCACTAATGAGGAGACCACATGGCACAGCTCCCTACCGAAGCTGAAATCAATGCCGAGGCGGCCCGTCGCGGTCTAACCGATGCGGCGGGCCGTGCGCTGCCTTACTTGCGTTCAGGTATTGCCAAAGAGCTATACGATGCACGCCTTGAGGCAGAGGCACAGGAAGAGTTGCTATATAACGCAACCGACGATTACACAGAGCTTGACCTTGAAAGCATCGCTGATGTGGTGTTTTCCCTTGATGAGCTGCTGAAACGTCGGGGCACACTGTCCCGTGTACGCGCGGCGGTGTGCAGCGCTGTAGCATCTGAATTGTCCGCTGCGATGCTTGGAACCGAGGAAGACCCCGGCTACGAGATTGCAGAAACCCTATCTGAGATGGAGGAACACATGTCTGAGATCACCCCGGCTCTGACCAGCCTCAAGGATACTCTGACCCGTGCGTATGCCGAACTTTCGGCACGCAAGGCTGAACCGGCTGTGTCTGAGGAAGACAAGAAGGTTCTCGCTGAGATCGCTGGTCTGGCAAAGGCCCTTGACGAACTCACCCCTGATGACGTCACCCCGGTTGCCCCTGAGCAGCCCGCTACCCCGGCTGAGCCTGTCACCCCGGATACCCCCGTGGAGACCCCGGCCACCCCGGAACAGCCCGCTGACAACGCAACCCCGGCTGAGCCTGTAGCACCGGCTGACAATGCTGGTGAGCAGCCCGCAACCCCGGCTGAGCCTGTCACCCCTGTCAACCCGGTTGACGCTGGCTTCTAAGTAGAAGCCACTAGGGAGGTTGCTTTATACGGCAACCTCCCTTTTCCCGCTATTCCTTATCGTGAGAGGTACCTATCAACATGGCACGCAAACGCCGCAACAAAAACAACCAGAACCAGCAACGTCAATCCTGGCAGCACAACCTACAGCCGGGGGCTGAGGCGGTGGCCATTGCCCGTGATGAGGCTGAAAACCCTAAATGGGTGTACATCGATTTGGTGCTGAACGAGGGCGAACCAGAGGAAGAGACACTTACCCTTAAGATGTACCGCAACCCCATGGATGGGGATTGGCGCATCTTGCCGCTCATTTCCCGCATGAACAAAATGAATCCGCGTGAGCGTGAGCGCGCTGGCATCGATATTCTCATTGAGTTTGTACCCCTGCTCATGGCCCCCGGCCTGTGGGATGACATTAAAGATCGTGGTCTTTCCGGTTCCGACCTGCAAACCATCATGGAGCGGTGGGAAAGTGCCGTGGCCCCAAAAGACTGGCAAGCCTAATTTGGCTGGTCTTTGAACACTTTGACCTGCTAGAGGTGGATTTTCACACCTACTACAACATTGACATCACCGGTGTTTTCACCGGTGATTTGTCTTTTCGCAAGCTGCTTGTGTTGGCTCATGGCTTGCAGCGGGGGAGTGCTTTCCTGGCTGCGATCCATGAGCAGCCCCGGCGTAGCTTTGCTGATGAAATCCTCATGGACATTGTGGAGTCGAACACCGGCAAACCGCACCCTGTACGAGACTATGAGCGCAAGGTCAAGGAACAGGCAGAGCGCGCCCCGCTCATTGAGGCAGCTAAGAGGCGCGCGGCTGAGCAGCGCGCTAAGTCGAATGGGGATATGTCTATGTGGCAGCCCCGTTGATTTTTAATGCAACAACGCTATGGAGGTAAGTAGCACATGGCCGGTACAAATCTTGGATATGCCACCCTGGCTATCACCACCTCCGTAGCGGGCATCAACGAGCAGCTGCGTAGCGCGATTACCGGCCCCGTGCAACAGGCGGCTAATCAAGCGTCGAAGACGCTTTCCGACACCATGAAGAGCGGCGCTGAACGTGCCGCTGAGGAAGTCAAGCGTGCCTATGAGAAAGAGGCCAAAGCCGCTGATGCCGTAGTCGCAGCGGATCGCAAGATCGCAGACGCTAAAGAGATGGTGCTGATTAAGACCCGTGCCGTCCAAGCCGCTGAGGCAGACCTTGAGCGCGTGCGGTCTTCATCGTCAAGCAAAATAGCACAGGCAGAGCAGCGGCTGAATGACCTGCGTAATTCGTCTAAGGCAAGCGCGGATCAAATCGCAGATGCAGAGCGGCGGTTGAATGAGGCGCGGCTGTCTGGTGAGTCAGCTATCTTGCGACGGCAAAACGCGGTGGACAAGGCCAAAGCCGCTGAGATGAGCGCGACCGAGGCTGTGGCCGCTGCGACTGAGAAACGCAAAGTCGCTGCGTCTGGTCTTGCCGATGCGCAAGATAACATCACGGCGGCCACTGAACGTTACAACCGGATTAGCGCTGAGGGCACCAAACAGACTCATGGTTTTGCCGATGCTATTTCGTCTATGAAGTCGAAAATCGGCGGGTCGGTCCAGGCTATTGGTTCTCTTGCCCAACAGGCCGTGTTGCCAGCAACAGCCGCACTAGGCGCACTCACCCTTGCCGCTAAAGATGCCATGAGTTGGGCCGCTGAGGCAGAGCAGAGCTATGGCGCTGTGGAGTCTATTTTCTCCGAGCATGCAGACCAGATCACAGCTGCCTCAAAACAGGCAGCCACAGCGGTGGGCCTGTCTGGCCGTGAATACCGTGAGCTTTCCGCACAGACCGGGGCCATGCTCAAAAACATGGGATTCCCCATGCAAGAGGTGGCAGACAGATCACAGAACCTTGTGGCTGTGGGTGCAGACCTTGCTGCCACGTTCGGCGGTACTACCAAAGATGCCATTGAGGCTATTGGCGCTTTGATGCGCGGGGAGACCGACCCCATCGAACGTTATGGCGTGTCGATTCGTCAAAGTGACATTAATGCCCGGCTGGCAGCTAAAGGGCTTGACAAGCTAGAGGGCGCGGCGCTGAAACAAGCCAGCGCTCAAGAACTGCTTGCCATGCTGAGTGAGCAAACAGCCAGCGCACAGGGTCAATTTGCCCGTGAGACTGACACGGCGGCGCACAAGCAACAGGTGGCCACGGCTAAGATCAACGACGCTAAAGAGGCTATCGGAACAGGGCTGTTGCCTGTTATGGCAACACTTGCCGATTGGGGCGCAAAGGTAGCGAGCGTCATTGGTGAACACCCGCGTATCTTCATTGCGGTGGCAGGCGCCATTGGCACCCTATCCGCTGCGATCATTGGTATCAGTGGCGCGGCGTCGGTCTTCACGGCGCTATCGGGCGCAGCGGCGGCTGCTGGCACCACCATAGGTGGACTGGTCGCTACTACAGCGGCGGCCATAGCTCCCATCGCCGGTATCGTGGCGGCGGTGGTTGCAGCCGGGGCCGCATTGTGGGCATTCTTCACCAAAACCGAGACTGGCCGTCAAATGTGGCAGTCGCTTGTCGATTCCTTTGTGTGGGCAAAAGACAAGCTCGCAGAGGTGTTCAGCAACATCAAAATCGGCTTTGGTGAGCTGGTCGATGCTTTCAATGGCGGTGACTCTGGGTATGGCGCCCTGGCCGCGTTGGTCGGTGACCAGTGGGCCAATGCATGGGTGAATGCCAGTGCCAGGCTGGGTGAAGTGTGGGGCAACATCAAACTAGGCTTTGGTGAACTTGTCTCTGCTTTCCAGGGTGAAGACGCTGGCTACGGCGCCCTTGCCTCACTCATTGGTGATCAATGGGCACAGGCATGGGCTGACACAGCCGCCCGGATAGGTGAAGCGTGGACCACTATCAAGCAGGGCTTTTGGGAACTGGTTGATGCTTTCAACGGCGATGACTCAGGAAACGGCGCGCTGGCAAGTGTGATTGGCACTGAATGGGCCGATCGTATTTGGGATGGTGCGAACCGAGCAGGTGAAGCTTTCCGCTACGTTCGTGATCGCTTTAGCGAGGTCATTCAGGGCTTTAACGATGGTGGACTTACCGGAGCTATCCACGCCGCGTTTGGTGAGGAAACATCCAACTGGATTATGGGTTGGGTGGAGACTGTGCGCGGTTCCCTTGGATTCTTAGGGGACTTTGTACGGGACCATTTGGGTGGTGCTTTTAGCTCACTCAAGGACGCTTTCTACAGCATCATTGATTCATTCAGCGCTGTAGGCGGTGCCCTGTATGATGTACTGCTCCCAGCCCTACAGTCGTTCTGGAATTTGCTACAGCAGCTGTGGCAAGTGCTTGAGCCTGTCCTTATGCCTGTCCTTAACACCCTTGGATATGTTCTGGGTGGGGTTATTGTTGGTGCCGTCATGCTGGTGGTCACTAACCTTGAGGCAATGGCCAACGGAATCCGCATCGCAGCGGATATTATTAACTGGCTTGTGCAGAACGCCCTTGTTCCCTGGATTGGGCAAATGGGTGAAGCCGCAAGGATTCTACTTGACGTCCTTGGATTTGCCGTAAGGGCTGTAGGCGATTATTTCCGAGCCGTGTGGGATACGCAATTTAAACCGGTCATTGATTTGCTGGTTGGTGCGATCATGTGGCTGGTGAACAATGTCGCTGTTCCCATGTTTAACCTGCTCAAGGACACATGGAACAACGCTGGCCTTGTCATGCGAGCTGTGTATGACAACGTGATAAACACCATGTTCCAGGTGTTTATCGGCCTTGTCAATTGGTTCCTGAACAATGTCTGGATTCCGGTAATGAACGGCATTCAGAACTCATGGAACTTTATGGCTGGCTTTGCCAAAGGGGTTTATGACGGCGTTATAAACCCGATGTTCCAAGCATTTAACGGTTTGATAAATTGGTTCCTCAATTCAGTGTGGAATCCGATTCTACAAACCATGCAAAATGCATGGTCATTCATGGCGAACCTGATAAAGTCCGTTGTCGATACGGTTATCACCGGGACGTTTAACACATTCCAAGGCGCACTGACAACCCTTAAAAACTGGTTCCAAAGTACCGTTGACAATATCGGCACCATTTGGGATGGAATTAGGGAAAAGACAAAGAAGCCCGTAGAGTTCGTTGTGAACACTGTTTACAACGGTGGTATTCGTAAGGCGTGGAATGCAGTTGCCAAATTGGTCGGTTTGGGTGAACTCCCTGAACACCACTTTGCACGCGGCGGTGTGCTCCCAGGTTATGCCCCGGGTCAAGACACCATGCATTTCTACTCACCGGTGTGGGGTTCGCTCCACATGTCCCCCGGTGAGGGCATTCTTGTCCCTGAGGCCGTCCAAGGTATGGGTGGCCCCAAAGCCATTGAGGCGCTGAACAAAACCGCACGCACTAAGGGCGTGAGCGGTGTTCGGCGCAATTTGGGTGAGGGCGCGGCGTTCTCACGCGGCGGTATCTTTGGCTTGCCAGAGATGCGTTTTGCGGGCGGCGGTAACGTTGACCTTGACGGCAAAATCGCTGCTTTGTTCGACCAGCTCAAGGGTGAACATGGCAAGCCCTACCAATATGGCGGTGTGGGTAATCCATCGTGGGATTGTTCAGGTATTTGGTCTGGTATTGTCCAATTCCTGAACGGTGGCAGCTTACGTGGTGGTCGCATTTTCAACACAGAATCTGTGTTCGAAAACTTTGGTTTTGAGAAGGGCCTGAACGGTCGCGTGACTATCGGTGTCATGCGCGGCGGTGGCGGCCCCAACAGCCACATGGCTGGCACCATCGACGGTGTCAACATTGAATCCGCTGGTGACCACGGCGTGCAAATCGGAGGCGCTGCTCGCGGCTCCGATAACAGCTTGTTCACCCTGCATTGGACCCTCAAGGACTTCCTTGGCGAGTTCGTATCGGGTGGCAATGGCGGCGGTGGATTCTCCATCGCTGGCATGGCCAAACGCCTGTGGGATGCAGCTATCGGCAAGATTGGCGAGTTCCCAGGCAAAGAGCAGTTTGGGGACTTTGGCAAGCTACCGGCTGCGATGCTCAAGACCATGGCCGATAAGGCATGGGATTTTCTCAAGTCCAAGCTGGGTACGTTCAGCGGTGCTGGCGGTGTCGCTGGCAACGCTGAGTCGTGGCGTGAAATGGCCATGGCCGCCATGCATAGGCAGGGATTCAACGCCGATGATCCGCGTCAAGTCGATGCCATGCTGAAACAGATCATGTCTGAATCAGGTGGCAACCCCGGAATTGCACAGCAAATCCACGACGTCAACGGCACCGGTGAATCCGCTGGTGTGGGTCTGTTGCAGATTATCCCTGGCACATTTGCAGCCAACCGTGACCCGGAACTACCGGATGATCGGCGTGACCCATGGGCCAACATGAACGCCGCGCTAAGGTACTACAAGTCACGCTACGGTACGGACCTTACGACGATGTGGGGTCACGGCCATGGCTATGACGCTGGTGGTTGGCTCAAGCCAACGCCCGGCGGTTTTGGTACCTATTTCAACCACACGGGCAAGCCAGAGGCCGTGTTGACCGCTGACCAGTGGAAACGCATTCAAGACCTTATCGAAGGATTGCGTGAGGCACAGCCAGCGCTCACTGAGTTGGCTAATCCAAATTCCACTGTGAAGGTGGACATCAGCGACCGTCTGGCTCGCACCGTGGCAACTGGGGACTTCCCCGGCGCCGTTCCCGGTTACCTTGAGGAGTCAAACCCGCTTGTTGGTATGGCTGTGGACGCGGCGCGGACCTTAGACTCCCTAGAGGGAGAATGGGGTAACCTGCGTGGCTTGCCCGAGGAATTGGGCCGTATCCACGCTGCTGGTCCCGAGGGTTGGGATAGGGTGTCACGGGCGTTGCTGCATACAGCAACAACCGGGGACATTATCGCTACCGGTCTGGTCGATGAGGATTCCCCGCTCAATGTAGCCGCACTCAAAACCCACGATGCACTTGTGGAGGGTCAACGGCAAGTGCGCGAGGCTGTGGTCAACACGGCGCGGCAATACGGTATTGACATTCCAGCTATCGAAAAGGCCATTGCTGATGGTGTGGAAAATAACCGCAAGTGGGCAAGCGGTGAGTTGGACAACAAGGGGCGGCTGGGTACCCCAGAGGAAATCGCACAGGACTTTGGTGGGATTCTCGCTGAGGAGTACGGCAACCAGCTGGCCGGGCTGGTGGGTCTCAAGGGGATTGTCAAGGTGCCCCGGCTTCTTGACGATGAGCTGCGACATAAGCGTGAAGAACGCGCGGCGGCTCACCCTGAGAACGATCCGGCCCCGTCCCCCAATGCAGAGCCACAACCGGGACCAGTTCCGACACCTGAACCGACACCCAGCGTGGCCGATCAAGCACCGGTGCATGTCCAAAATGGCGGTGACACCATTACCGTCAATGTGACGCTTTCCACCAATGATGCTGATGACCCGGCCAAACTGGCACGTGTCGTTGACCAGCTGAAAGCTGAGTTTGATCGGCTCAAGCACGATCGCCGCCCTGCAAATACGCAGACACGCGGCGGCAACATCTAACTAAGACCATGGAGGTTTCATTATGGGGCAACTGCTTAATGGAGTGCTCACCATGGATGTGGAGTTGGAAGACCCCACAGGCCATGTGTGGAACCTCCATGGTGACGCGGCGGGTGATGAGGGTGTCACTCTAGAGGGGCTAGACAATATCGATGCGACTATTGACTATTCCCTTGATGGTGACGCTTTCCAAGTGGGTGAAAGAGTGGTGGGGTGGCGCATCGATGCCATTAAACCCACCATCAAAGTCGCTATCTCTACCGCCCGCCACGTCGATGCATTGATCAATTGGACGGCGGCGCTCAATGCGCAAGGCACATGGAAACTCATTATGCGTGACCCTGTACGCGGCGATGAGCGCACCCTAAAGATGCGCTTGTCACGCCACACCGGGGCTACCGAGGGTGACCCCTACATATCTGGGATGATCATTTCTGATTACACCTTTGTAGCCCCCGAGGCCACATGGTATGGTGGTGTGCAGAGGCTCCGCCATGGAGGTTCATGGGTTAACGACGGTCCCCTTGAACCCGTCTTGTCCTTGATTTGGGGCAAGGCCGGATCAGTCTCTTTGACTGTCCCCGGGGACCGTGGTGGAGTGTGGACCGGTCCACTCCCCCGCCCGGTAAAAGATGGTCCATGGCAGTCGATCCTATCGATTGATAGCCGCATGATCGTCTTTGATAAAGACGGCGCTGGTTTACCAGTGCCGTCTTCATCATTTAGAAACAACTGGTTTTCACTCAAAGTAGGTTCGGGGCAAACTTTGAATTTCACCACAAGCGGCGGTACTGATGCATACCTGGATATTACGCCGCGCTATTTGAGTCCCTATTAAATTCCCCGATGGGAGGTTTGGTCATGGCCGGTGTTGTGTGGTCGGAATGGTGGGCACATGCTAATCAACTGTTCCGACAAAAAGGAATTAATTTCTGGCTGCTTGACAAAGACGGTCACCCGTTTTGTGAAGTACGTGAGATTATCGACTATGACCTTGGGGACTCAGCCCTAGACATGGCAGAGGGCAAAGTCACTATCTTTGCTGATAATGAAGTTGTCCCTTGGCTTTTGGGTAAAGAGACTGATGGTGTGATCGGGAAACAACCCCCGCGTATTGATCATGTACTCCATGACGCGGTGCACTTAATAGCTGTGACCGGCGAGTTTCAGGTGATGGGGTACCGCGTCCATGAGCTGCAATATGAGCTGGGTGGCAAACGCGGCGGCACCATGGAGATTATCGGTATCAGACCGCGTGAGCATTTCAAACATATTGTGCTCAAATCCAATACTCACCTGCCAGACCAATTCCAATTGAAATGGTCGGACATTCAACAAGGCCCTGCATTAAACATTATCAAATCCTATATTCATAGGAATTTGGAAAGACAATTTCAACCTAATTCATTGCTTGGACAATGGAATCTTGAGGCCATTAACGCATGGGACAAAGTGCGCCCCTCCGTTGAATTGTGGCCTATTTTCATGAATCCCAAAATCGATGGGCCAAATACGGAATGGGCCGTGATCGAAGCCAGATATGACAATGCGTACGATGCTTTGAATAAGACGGCTACCGCATCTGGCACCATGCTCACAGCTGAGTATTGGTTGCCCGGAATGAAACAGCCGTGCCCTGACTATGTGACATTTAAAACACCCACCATCATTTTGGACGCGGTGAACCGGTCATTTCACCCAGGGGCCACGGGCACCATCAAAGACGGCATACGCGGTATTCAGCGTAGGTTCTCCGCTATCCTGAACCAAAACGTCGATGACCTGCCAGTATTCTCTGATGGGGCGGGGCTAACTCACCTGAACCTACCCCCGTGGGTGGTATGGAAACCCAGCCAATACCAGGCAGAGGGCAAAGTCACGTTCAAGAAATCCACTGATTCAGTGTTCGTGGTGGGTGGTAAATCCCCGGCGGCGCTGAACAAAATCCTATCCGTTGGATGGTCTGCACTGGTCAAGGGCATTGGCTCATTCTTCCCCGGCGTCGGTCCCTTCTTTGCTGAGATCATTGCAGAGGGCGGCAAAGAGGCGGTGAAGGATAGGATTCTCGCATTCCAGACCTATGACCAGAATTACCGCAAAGAGGCACATGGACGGCTCCGATATAGGGAGGTGTCCAAGCCGGGTGAGGCATACAGCATCTCTAGTGTGCAAGCGGCCATGGCTGCGATGGAGGAAACCGGCGGTGGAATCAGTTTTGATATTGCCGTTGTGGATGGTGCCCCGTACATGTTCGGTCGTGATTACCACGTAGGGGACCAAGTAGGCGTAGAGATGCTGGGTATGATCATGGCCTCATTCGTGAGCGAGGTTCATATCCAGGGTGACCGTGGCAAGAGAAATGTCACTGTGTCGCTGGGTGACCCACGCATCAGGGAATCCTCCACGGCCATGCTGGCTCACAACGTCGAAACCATCAGCGGCATTCTTTCCCGCATAAAGACGCAGATAGGACAATGACTATGAACTCTCAAGGTCTAGATGAGCTTTACCCTTTTGACACCCCTGATGGGAAAGACCCGTGGTCCGGGCTTTTCGTCCACGCCGCTGGTCTGGATATGGATACTCCCGTGGTCGAAGCGCTGGCACACCATGTACGCAAGTTGGGGTTTGTCCATCACGGCTATATGCAGGAGGTCACAAAAGTCAAGCTAGCTGTGGGTTTGCCCGTGGATGACGCTACCCACCACGCCGATCCGGGGGAGAAAATCACCATCACAGTGACAGAAAACCCGCGTAGTTATGTGTGGGTGCGTGGGGTTGCTCCACATGGTCTAGAGCTTACCGAGGCCGGCCTTTTTGGTGCGGTGAGTGAGATGGGTGTGTGGGAGTTTGAATTAGTTCACGGCCCCGCCCTTCACTTTGACCCGATGGGATATGGCGGTGCTCCCCTAGAACCGGGGCGGTGGGTGCACATTGATGAACCGGTGACCATGCCGTTTATCGACGCCACAGCCGTACCGGTCGAAGAGATGGACGATACCCAGCTTGTCCTACTACAGCAACGGGTAACCACAACCCTCAAGCTGCGTGAAAAGGAAGGGGAGACGTCATGAGCGTCGATCCCACACGCCGCACCCTCACACCACCGGGCGGGGCCAGCGGGGCCGAACAGTTCGGGCAAGGTCTTGGACAGATGTTCGGACACGTCATTAACGGAATCGCTAATGCGATCCGTTCAGTGTTCGACCCCAACATCAGACCAGGGAACATGTTCGGCCCAATCGCCGGTGCCATGCAGCCCTATGTTGACCGTCAAAAAGAAATCGCAAACCGGATCGATGAACTCAAATCCCCTTTGGAAGAGACTGGCACCCTGTTCATGATCAACGGCGGCAAACACTTACAGGGCGTGTTCCCTTTTGACGAAATGCTCATTGGCTCACGCGGCGTGGAGTTTGAGCGTATCCCCCACGCTATCCGACTCATGGACAAAGGCGTGTGGCGCATAGACGCCATGATTAGTGTCTCTGGTCTTATCTCCATCGCAGCCTCCCACGTGGTGGAATGGCAGATCGAAGTGAAAACCCGCACCGGTGACATGTGGCACGTCAAGCGCGGCTATATCACCAGCCGTGAGCAAGACCATTCCGTACTATCCACAGTGGTGGCCGTGCCTGATGTTGGCTACACCGTACAGGTGGTGATCACACATAACAAGTCGTTTACCAGGGAGTTTTACGGTGGTGCAGACCGTAACCACCTGATGGTGTGGCACTTAAACCGTGAGATTGACGGCGGCAAAGGAACGGCTACGGGTCGATCCCGATAGCCGTACCTGTTGCATTAGACAGCAACTATCCTATCGTGCTCTATTCCTAGAGGAGGATTCATGGCACGTACCATTAACATTGACATCACAGATGTTGGGGGCAACGCGCACCCCGGCGATTACGTGGTGTTCTCTGCCACAAGTTGGCGGGCAAGTGCTGACAACCCGAACCGTGTCATCAGTACCGCTCCCCAACGTATCCATTTGAACGCAGGGCGGGCTGATGTGGCCAACATCGAACCTGGCCTACTCCGCGTGGAGTTCCACGTTCGCAACCAGCGTATCAACCCCATCACCGTCAAAATACCTGATGGTGAGGGCGCTATCTCCCTGCGTGAACTGATGGGGACTGAGTTTGCTCCCACACCAGAGGAAGACGCAGCGGTGCAGTCCCTGGCTGCACGCATCGACAACATTAAGGGTTCCCTTGATGAGTTCGACCAGCGTCTTGATGTTGCCCGTGATGAGCTTGATCGGCTGGTGGCTAAGTACGGCGGTGTAGCCCCCGCTGCTCCGACCCCAGCCCCTGCAACACCACAGCCGGGCGGTGCTCCCACCCCGGCCACTCCCAAAGCCACCATCACAGAGGCAGACGTCAACCGCATCATTGCGGAATACATCAAGGCCCACCCACCGGTGTCACCTAATCAAGCTGAACCGTTGTTTGTGGCCGAACAGGTCACGTCTGAACTGGAAAAGATTTTCTCTAAGCAACTGCCTGTTGCTGTAGAGCGCAACATCAAAGAGAAGATCGATGCAGCCGTGCGTGCCGCTGATGGTGCAGCCGTGGTCACCGTCACCCCGGCTGCTGGTGGTAAAGACATCACTGACTCACTGCAAGCAGCGCTGACAAACCCAGCGGTGAAGGTGATCAAGATTCCCGCTGGTGAATGGACGTTCCGCAAAGGACTGATTACCACCAAAAACACCAGTGGCAAGGTTGTGATGGGTGCTGGTAAAGACGCCACCACCATCACCCGCCCCGCTGGTACACAAGCCACGTTCTTTACGGCTGGTTCAGGGGACGCGCTCCATCACGTGACGTTTACAGGGTTCACCGTGGATATGACACACTCCCTGGACCCCACGCTCACCTTACGTGCCTTCCAAATCACCAACGCGGAATTTGTGGACTTCCTTGGGGTGGGCATCAAAAACGCTGGTAGCCACGGTATTTTGCTGCAAGGCTACGCGACGAAAGAAAAGGCCACGGGCGTTGGTTCGTCCGACTGTCGTGTTATCCAGTGTGACATCGACGGCGCGGGGCTGGTACAGGCGCCCGCTGGCACCACCCTTGCCACCGGCCACGGCATCACCATCAAAGATGAGTCGCTGCGAAACCAGGTGCTGAACAACCGCATTCGCGGCGTGAGCTGTGGCATGGGTATCAACGGCACGCACACCACCAGCAACAGTTTCCCCCAAGCACAGCGGCTGGGTGAACCAAAGCACACGATGGTGAGCGGAAACATGGTGGTCATGGCTGAGAACATGAGCATCGCGTTTGAGCCAATTGGGTTTACGTCTGGCTGTGAATACACCTCCATCATCGGTAACCAGCTGCCTGTGTCCAAGGACAACGGCATCAGCGTTGGCGGGTACTCTGTGGTATCCAACAACGTCATTGGTGAGGCGTGGAATCACGGTATCGCATGTTCCGGTAACGGCACCGTGGTAAGTGACAACATCATCTCTAACGTGGGCCTTGAGAATGTGAAGCGTCCCCCGAAGGACGGCCCCAAAGAGTGGGCGGCGGTAGCGTTTGAAGACCCCAATGACTGCGTGGCCACGGGCAACAGCTACCGCAAGACCAACGCAGATAGCCAATGCACCCACATGATCAAAGTGGTACTGCGTGACGGCACACGCCGCGATCAAGTAGGTGGCAACATCTTTGCATGGAACATGGCACAGCCGGGGTCGCTGCTGGGTGAGTTCGTCAAGAACGGCAACTTTAACCCAGCTAAGCCCGATATTGTCGTGACCATCGACATGTGGAATAACCTCCGTACCACGGTCTTGGACTTGCAGCGCAAGTACGATGAGATGGTGAACCGGGTAGGCACCCTTGAGGCGAAGCCAGCCCCAGCCCCTGCAAACCCCACACCTGCACCGGCTGACACTGAGAAGATCAAGCAGCTGGAAACACAGCTGAGTAAGTTGACCGAACAGCTCAAAGCGGTGCAGGCAGCACCCCCGGCGGCGGGTAACACACCCAGTGCACTTGTCAAGGCACTGGAAACCCGTGAAGGGCCGATCCCTGGCAAAGATATTCACCCGTTCAACCTGTGGACGCGTGGATCGCGGCGCCTGTCCCCGGTCACCTACTCATGGCCAAAGTACTGGGAGGCTATCGAACATGCTAGGGATGTGACAGCCAACTACCTGCACAACCCTGATATTGCTGGCCCCTTCATCGCTAACCCACACAGCGGTGTTGGCGATAAGAAGGAAAATGACTATGAGTTGACTTTGACAGCAACAGCCAATATGGGCATGGTCAACATTGCCTACGTGCTTACCCAATGGGGCGGCCGTGCGCATGATGCGATCATCAAAGAGATTGACCAGTTCATCAGCTACTACGGACGTCACCGTATACACGGCGTGTTCCTTGATGAGGCTGTCAACGGGTGGGGCGAGCAAGAGTCGAAGGTACAGAGCTATGTAACTCTGTACCAGGAACTCCGCAAGAAATACGGCCCCGCGTTCTACATCGTGGCAAACCCCGGCGGTAACACCGTGGAGGGAATGCTAGGCGCGGCTGATACCATCATGGCCTTTGAACAGTCAGCACAGCGCTACATTGATGACGAAACCATTTGCCCCGGCCACTACCGTGGTCAAAACCCCTTGCGGTTCTGGCACGCGGTACATAACGTCAACGATGTTGAACAGGCCAAGCAGGTTTTGCGACGTGCCAGCGTGTCGAACGTGGGACAAATCTGGTTGACGTCGGACACCTTCACCGGTGAGCTGGGTAGCGAGTCTGAATGGAACAACCCGTGGGATAACGCCCCTGACAAGGACATTCTGCGTGAGGAAATCCAGTGGGTGCGGCGTCTGGGTGAATACATGACTCCGCAAGAGTTCGGATAGGATGTTGCGTTAAATGGCAACCATGCCTGTAGAGCAGGGCTTCTATGTCACCTCCCCGTTCGGCAACCGTGATGGTGAATGGGCCGGGATGCATTGGGGTACCGACTTTGGCCATGATGGCGGCAGCGGTGGTTACCCGGTCTTTGCCGTCAAATCTGGCACCGTCCAATATGCGGGTGGGGCATCTGGTTTTGGCATGTGGGTTACCATCGACCACCCCACAGAGGTAGGCGGTGGGTACAGCGTCTATGGCCACACGGTGCCAGAGGTTGTACCCGGCCAGTGGGTGAATGAGGGGGACCGCATCGCGCGGATCAATCCTGATTCCTCCACCAATGGTGGGGTAGCGCCCCACCTTCATTTTGAATGGCACCGTTTCGTGTGGTCGCAGCCGGGACCAGACCGGCTAGACCCCATTGCTACGGTGCTAGCCGGGGCGGTGTGGCCGGGTGGATCCCCCGTCACAGTGACTAATCCCACAATGGAGGAGAGTATGAGCGAGGTCATTTACGGCATTGACATTTCCAACCACCAGCCCGATATTGATCTTCACCAGGTGGGGCGTGAAGGTTTTGAGTGGGTAATCATCAAGGCCAATGAGGGCACATGGCGTGACCGTTTCTGTCGCCGCCACATCGACGCCGCGCGTGCAGCGGGGCTAGAGGTGGCCGTGTACTGCTACGTGGTCAATGACGCTAGCCCAGATGAACACGCCGATACCCTGCACGAGGTGGTGGGTGGGGACACCTCCCTGCCTGTGGCCTTGGACATTGAGGATGGTAGCGGTCATGACGTCGGTCACTTCCACCGGGTGAAGGACGCTATCGAAGCGCGCGGGTATCGCGTCTTCCTCACCTACATGCCGTCGTGGTATTGGCGTGACCGGTTGGGCCGTCCACAGCTTGATGGGTTACCCCCACTGTGGACCAGCTGGTACCCCGATAACAATGTTGATTTTGCCAGCACCATCTACGAACGCAGCGGTGATGCGGGTTGGAAGGGCTACGGCGGGTTGGACGTTGCTATCTGGCAGTTCACATCTAGTGCCAATGTAGCGTGGCATGATCGCGGTATCGACGCGGGTGTTTTCCGAGGCACACGGGAAGAGCTACATCAACTGTTCACTGGCATCCCCGCTGGTGACAAGGACATTAAGGAACTTGAATCGATGCGTATTCAAAGCGCGGTCAATGAGTCCAAGACTTTTGAGGCCGAACCATTTTTCAGAATCCAGGACCGCACCCTGTGGGAGGTGCACAAGATGTTGCGCCTCACCCTACAACTACAGGGTGTGGACGTCGATAAGTTCATTCAGGATGAAATCGACATTGACAACGGGCGCAAGCAGCGCCCGGCTAAGTGAGGAGTACACCATGAAAGAGCTGGGTAAGCTCATTACCCCGTGGTACATTCGCAAGATTTGCTATGCGGGTGCATCTATCTTTGGTATTGCCTTAGTGGCGTTCGGCATCGTGGACCCGGCTACCATCGACCGGCTGGGTGGGGAACTGGCACCATTGGTCTCCATCATCGTCGCGGCTGTTGGCGGTATGGCAGCGGTGCGCACCAATAAGAACAGTGACGATCACCGCCCTGTCGTGGACATTGAAACCGTTATCGACCTAATCAACGAGTCCACTCACACCGGCGGTGGCCGTCACACGCTGACTGATGAAGATGGCACTTTGACCCCGGCCCCACGGCGTCACCACACCGTACCTAGTGCGGTAGACATTCTGCGTGACATGGCCGCAATGAGCAGCTAAAAGGAAGAAGGGTCACACCATGCCCCTTTTCTCTGATGGAATCATCATTGCACTAATTGGCTGTGTCTCCGCTGTGTGCGGCGGGGTGGTCACACTTGTCTCTGCAACCTTCAAGGCTCATGCGGATAGAGCAGAGCGCGAGGCCGAACGGTCCAAGCGGGATGCTGAATACGCAGAGTCAAAGCTAGATAGAGCAGAGCGCGCCACCTCCATACTGCTTGAGCAGCAACAGGCCCAAATCGACCAGCTCAATACACGTCTCACCCAGCAGTGGGCCACGATTGAGAAGCTGCAAGAAGAGGCTGAGATCAATGGTAGTGTGCGCGTGGCACTCAGGGAAGTGCTGATTGCCTTCCCCGATCCACCTGGCCCACCGTCCATATCCCCCATCGCAGCAGCGGCTGTGCAGTGGGAATACCCGTCACAGTGACGTAACAGTACTGTGATAGAGTAAGCATGTCCCTTTCAGGTACAGGGACGGCGGGAAAGTAAAAGACCCCCTCACCGTAGAACTTAGTTCCATGGTGAGGGGGTCTTTTCGTGTTTGGTGCTGACTATGTTACCACAGTTTGAACTTTGTCATAATCAACCGCATGAACAAGGCGGCTTCGCGTGCTCCACTCTGCTTGCCGCTGGTGGCAAGATGGTGGATCAACAACGCGGCGGCTTCATCTAGCGATTCATTGTTGTCTGTCCCGATCACGGCCCACTGAATCAAATCCACTTGGTGAGTAGGTGTGAGACGGCTAAGTAACTCGCTGTCTTTGATTGTGGTGGCGTGAATGTGACTAGCCCCGGGGGACTCACTGGGTGCCGTATAAGAGCTAGCCAGCCGGTCGATGTACCACAAGGCTTTGTGAGCGTCCTGGCTAGCAGCGTCTTTCCTACCCAGACGCCACAAATACTTGATCGCGTTGCCGCGCAAAAAGCCAAGGCGGCTAGTGACATCGACACACTCAAGATCACCAAAGACCGGGTGCGTTTTGTAGTGATCCGGGTTGATTGCATCATTGGTGCTCACCGTCCCGTACTCCCAAAACCATTAGCTCCGCGTGGCACCTCCGCAAGCAGACTATCCTGCTTTGGCACGGCGTCGGTCACCTCAAAGTGCACCGGCTTGATGCAGGGCACCACCACCAATTGAGCAATGCGGCTACCGGTGGAGATGGTGACCGTTTCCTCAGTGGGATTGTGCAGGATTACCTTGACCTGGCCAGAGTAGCCGGGGTCAATGATCCCCGGCGCGTTGAGTACGGTGATACCCTTTTCAGCTGCCAAACCGCTGCGTGGACACACAAGCCCCACGTGGTTGGCTGGAATGGTGACCTTCCACCCAGTTTCGACAAGCACGTGCTCATGGGGGAAGATCATGATGTCATTCTCCGCGCATCGCAGGTCAAGCCCCGCGTCATCGCTGTGGGTGTGGTGGAGCGCTGGAACAATGCCGTCCGAGGATCGGGAGGCGTCCACCACGACGGTGGGAAAGTTGTTGCTGGTCATGACGCTTACAGCCACCCTTGTTGCTTAGCGGCGGCCATGGCTGCTTGCAGCTGTTCATCAGTGGGGTCTGCCAGTACGACGGGGGCTGACTGTCCCTTCTTTGCCCGTGCTTGATCGCGGAATATCACACCCACGGTGAAGGGACGTCCACTGTCAAAGTTAGAGGTCAAGCTGTTGACGATGAAGCGCTGGAAAATCAGGGAGTCATTGCGCACAGCCCCTGCGTTAGGACCATCAAGGACCACCCACGACGCCTGTACAGCTTCACTTTCCCCGTACTGTGTGGCGATCATTTGCCGCACTTTTTGTGCCTTGACAAGGACACATGCGCCTTCATCGTCAGTCAGCTTGTGGCCACTGCCTGTGGTGGTACCGGTTGCGAACATATCAGCCGGGTTGCCGATAGCGCCACTAGGGGTGGCCATGCCATTGTTAGCGGGCGGCGGGGTTTGTGCCCCAGGAGCAGCAGCGGGGGCTTGCGGCTGAACCGGTGCCTGTGCGGGTGGCTGTTGGTTCAGCAAAGGGTTGTTGGGGTCGGTAGCAGGATTGTAGCCGGGCTGTGCCTGTGTAGCAGCGGCGGTCTGTTGGAGTCCCTGCTGGGTCTGGTATGGATTGGTCATGAGAAAAGCCCCTTCCGGTGGCGATTGGTCTTCACCGTCTCGCTAACCAAAGGGGCTTTATCCCAGAGTCACGTATTCACATGCGTTGTAAGGAGAGAAAAGTGGAACTAGCTTTGATAGCGGGAAAGATGAAGTGAAGTTGAAAGGTGAAGGTAACCGGTTCATGTTCCTTTGCCGGATACGTTCATCATTATTACTCTGGCACGCCCGCGTGTCAAGCTACTGGTTGAATGAGGACATTTTCGCTAACCCCAATTGGGTGTGTTCATCAGTCCAAATATCCTGATTTGCTCCCCACACAGCGGATAGTTCGTCCCTGTTGGTGCATTTATTGATGAGACTGGTTAGAGTGTCCACAGGACGGGGAATCTCATGGATACGGGGTATTTTAGTGCCAGCTTTCTCATAGACTTCACGGGTGGCAGCGGCAAGGGCAAGCACGCGGCGGCCTTCCTCAAGATCGTAGGTGACCAGCTCACAGTGCCCGGGACGGTCGGACGGAATATGTGCTATGATTCCGAACACATTACCCACAGCCGGGGGTGCTTCCCACCCGCTCCCATCGACTTTGAGCATGGCGTCTGCATCTGCGTAGCACGCCATTTGAGCGGCGAAAGAAGCGTAGCTGTAGCGCAAGTCTTTGGACGTCTTCTTATCCCCAATAACACGGGTTCCGTCTGCCAACTCCCAGACGTTATCAAAAGTGCCCACCCATCCAAGCGACTTATTCCATACGATGCGCTCCACCAGGTCGGGAAGAATGGTAATCCCTGCGTCACTTAGGGCGCTGAAATAGGCATCGGCAAAGGGGCGGAACATGACGGGCACATCGTCAATGTGACGAAAACCTGTTTCCACAGCCTCAATCCATGCGTGAATGGCGGTGCCTTTTTCGGCGGCATCTTTAGCCCCTGCGATTGTTTGAGCTTCATCAGCCACCGTATCAAGGTCTTTGGACACGTCGCGTGGCTCACCCAACAGGTCCACATTTTCTAGCAAATCCGGGTTCTGTTTGATGCCCAAAACCACGTTACGCAGCTTCCACTTGTCTAGCCCCGTGGTGTTGTCAAGGGTGTGCACACCGGTGGTGGTGCGGGTGAATTTGCCCTGTTCCCCCGTCTCAGGGTGAGGCAAAATGTACTTACCCCACTGGGTATTGGGGGTGTACTCGCGGCGCTCACCTGGCAGCGGGTACTTGTGTACTGGTGTCTCTAGCTGTGCTTGTGCGGTGGCCGTGGACGCGGTGCCGAACATCGCAGCGGGGTTGGGGGTGGTCATGGTAGTGTGTTTCCTTCCTGTGCTTCCCATGCCTTCACCATGGGATCGATAACACGGCTTGCAAGGGCGATGGATATTTCATCAGACAGCCGTGCTTTGGTCATTCGCTTAGCGTCTTTGACGCCTAGTTTGAGGGCAAATTGCACCTGCTTCTCGCTGGGTGTGGGGCGTTGTCTCCACGGCGCATTGCGGTCTGGGATTCCACCCCAGCGCTCTGCCACCAGTTCGCACGCCTCAATAGCTTGTTCGACGGTGCCGTTACCAGGGGCGATACCCTTATTGAGCAACCAGTACTGCTCCGCTGTCACCTTCACTTTGGTGCAACCCACTTTGGCCGCGCACCCAGGGGTGAGATCATCAGCGCGGGGGTAGACAAAGACAAAGCACCCATCACTAAGGTCAAGGAATCGGTAGCCACCTTTGGTGGTGAGCCACAACGCGGGGGAAGTTGCCAGCAAATCTGTTTCCTCCATGGGCACCACGCCGATACGATCCCTAATCACCTTTGGTTCAGGTGCGGGTGCTTGACCGGGGTCATCTGTAGAGGTGGGGGATACGCGCTGCTGCTCCGCGCTGGGTACAAGGCAGGTGATCGTGCGTAGGCTCATGTCCTGCGTGGTACCAGCGACGTCAAGGACAAGCGCACTTTCCTTGTCTTCATGCAGCCTCAAAGCACGCCCCACCATTTGGGTGTAAAGCACCTGCGACCGGGTGGGCCGCGCCATAACCACGCAGTCACACATGGGGAAATCGGCACCCTCAGTGAGTACCTGCACCGTCACCATGTGCTTGATCGACCCCCGGCGGAACAAGTCAAAGACGGTGTCTTTTTCTTTGCGAGTCATGGACCCCACCACGGTCAAAGCGCTGTGTGGCTCTACCTCATTAAGGCGTTCGGTTATCTCATAGGCATGATCCACACCAGCGGCAAAGACGATGCAACGCTTGTCAGCGGCGTGTGTCATCATGGCCGTCACCGTAGACTCGCTTGATGCGCGCATGGCCTTTTCCAGGTCACGGGCTTGATAGTCCCCGGCCACTATCTTCACCTTGTCTAGCTCAAGGTCTGGGTGTACCACGGTCAAGCCATGGGGCTTGATAAGAAAACCATTGTCGATTGCCCACATCAAGCCGCGCTCAAAAACCACCTTATCCCAGACGTCACCTAACGTGCCGTCTGCACGGGTGGCCGTGGCGGTGAATCCACAGGCTTTGGTACGACCGTCCACGACACCTAGTTTCTCCAACACCTTAATGTAGCTAGGGGCGGTGGAGTGGTGCACTTCATCGACCAACACTAAGGTGCGCTCCCCCAGCGCATCGACACGTTTGGGTGAGCGGGAGAGTGTCTGGAATGTAGCAGCGACCACGGCCCTATCGGTCTGATTGGCCACCCCTTGCACCACTCCCATGTTGGCAGCGGTGACCACGCCGGGTGCTACAGCAACGATGGTGGAAAGCATCTGGTCTAACAGTTCACGGCGGTGGGCAAGCAAAAGCACCCGGCCGCCCCTGGCAAATTCGTCCGCTGCTAGTTTGGTTATGACGGTGGACTTGCCCATGCCCGTGGCCATGACCACGATGGGGGTGTGTCGCTCTAGTGGCTGTGCGTGATAATCCTCCACGGCACGTACGGCCTCACGCTGGTAAGGCCGTAATTGTCTGGGTTCTTGGAATGCTGGTGTCACCAGCTACACCCCCGCTGCGATAATGCTCAAGCACATCAGCGTGACCACGGTGATGGTGACCCCCACACCTATGGCGGCGGTCTGAATGACGTTGATCACGCGGTCTGTGCGGGTGTCATGGACGTGCACCGCGTCGTAGATTTGGTCGAAGGTGGGTTCCTGATGGTGATACCCATCAGTGGCACGTAGTGCCTTCTCCGCGTCGTGGACGGCAAGGGTGCGATCCCCCAGGATTTGCATGGGGCCGGGGGCCGCGTAGGCGTCGATGTGGTCGGATAGGTCTTTGTCGGAAATTGGCATGGCTTACGCTCACCTTCCTTGTGAACAGGGAAAACAGGTACATTCGGGGAGTTTAACCGCTCCCCGTCGGTGTAACTACTACTTTACACTTTGGCACACTAGCGTGCCAATTGTGATGGTGTGGTTCTTGTCACGTCCTTAGCCGGTAGGTGCCTTGATTGGCCTGTGTTAGCTTGCCTACGGTCGCTAACTCACCCAGTAGATAGGTCACTAACTTTGTGGCGGTATCTCCATCAAGGGGGACATTGGTACGCAGCTCTGCCAGAACGTCTGTCACTGTGACAGTCTCCCATGGTGGCTGTCCTGTGAGCTTACCAAAGACAATGGAGCTTACTTGAGCGGTCACACCCTTAAAATCTAGCCCCGCTGGCACCTGTGGCGGGGGATTCAGGAACGGTGACACGGCCACGGGCGGGGTGCCGAACGGTTGCAGCGGCGCCTGTACCGTCTCCGCTGGTGGAGGTGTTGGTGCCGGTTCCGGGGTGGGTGCCTGTGGCGCGGCGGGGGCGTCGATAACCTCCGCTGGTGGTGCGGGTACCTGTTCCGATGCGGGCGGCTGTGCCATGGACGGGGTATCGAACAACGCAGCGGGGTTCACCGGCGGTGTTGGTTCGGCCACAGGTTCAGGTGCTGGCACCGGCGCGAGCGGGGGTGTAGCAGCCGCACGGCGCTTATCCAGCTCCATCTGTGCAAGGGCTGCGAGCATGGGGTTAGGGGTGGTGACCTGTATCTCTAGCTGTGCATCTGTCAGCCCTTCCACCAGATGGGTAGGGGTGAAGGGTTCGGGTGCTGGCTCTGGTTCCTCCACCAGTTCCGGGGCCATGGACGGTACGCCGAAAAGGTGGCTCACGTCTGGCTGTGGTTGTTCCACCACAGGTGCAGGGGTGGTCACCGGCGCGGGTTCAGGTTCCGGGTCTGGTACAGCGACCCGTGTAGGAGCTGGGGAGTCGATAACCTCCGCTGGTGGTTCAGGTGCAGCTACCGGCGCGGTGTTCTCAGCCTTAAGTCGCTCAATCTCAGCGCGTGCAGCGGCTAGCTGTTCCTCCACGGTGAGCGCTTCTACAGGTGCTGGCTGTCCATCAGGAAGCCCTAGAGTCGGGGCACCTAGATTACCTACGCGGTCTGTGAGTAGAGCAGATTCACCGGATTTGGTGATGGATAACTTAATGCTGTCTTCACCCTCAGCGCCTTCACCGTTCTTTACTTTCGTTGTCCTAATGCGTATTGGTTTCCCAACGCATTTATCGTCCTTGACTGGTTCTCCGCGCTTGTCGATTTTGTGGTCTTTTTCGACCATAATTTCACTATCAAGCGCACCTTGCAGCGCGCTTGAACCGCGCCCGGAACTTCCACTTTTGGAGGTGTGGTGTACAACCACAACCCCCGCTCCGGTCACTGTACGTACTTTGTCAAATACGTTAATGACCTGATTAATTTCTTTAGATGAGTTTTCATCTGTTCCGGCGATCATTCGGCTGAGGGTGTCAAACACAACAGTCTTAATATTGTATTTGAGCATGAGCGCACACATCCATGCCCATGTGGCGGCGTTTCCATTTGTCAACATGGGTTCTTTAATCATGAAGAATTTGCCGCGCAAATCTTCCTCATGCCTAATTTCCCATTCACGCACGCGGGCAATGACACCAGGAAGACCTTCACCAATGACGTACAGTACATTTTGTTGCTGCACGTCACGGCCCTGCCACGGTTTGCCCGTGGCCATGTGCAAAATCATATCCAGTGCGACAAATGATTTGCCCGCACCCGGCGTTCCGATGATGGAGGTGAATCCACGGTGCTCTATGAGGCCGTCCACATCCCATGTGACTTTGGGCATTTCCTGATTCTCACCCTGCCAGTCAGCAAAGCCGGGGCGGATTTTCTGCAGCGCCTTAATTTCTTCATCGTTGACCCCGGTGCTGACTCCCCACATGGAGAAGACTCCCCGGCCCATGACGTCTTTTACGGTGCGAGGATCGATCCCATCAGCCGGGTCTTTGCTCCCCAACTGTTCTTGACCAGGCGCCCATTGGTGGTGTTCTTCCTTGATGGGGCTAACCATGACGTCATGTTTGACTATAAGGGCTTCCTCATCCTCATGAATGTTGTCAGCTTCCACGCTGTTCATCATGGGATTGCTTACCGGCTCTGGGTAGTCTTTGTCTGGGTCATGGCCATGTACCATCACCCCCCATTCATTATCCACGCACATGTTGCCTTCCAAATTAGGCTTGCCTTTGTACTGTGGAATGTGCTCTATAAATTCCTCAGCGTGGTCACGGTCGCGGTCAATCCACGGCTGATTGACCTGCTCAATGGCCGGTTCTGGATCGGGTCGATAGGTGTTGGCAGCGGTGACCGCTGAAGGACCGGTGAGGGCGGTGGTGGAATCAGCGGCGGTGAGTGCAGAGGTGGCCCCTTCCCCAATTTGATTCGCAGCCATAAGGGCTGAATCCAGCGGAACACCCACCAGGTCCATAGGGATTTTGATACCCAAAGCATTAATCGCTTTGGTCATGTCCCCGCCATGTTCCATGATCGCGACGAACGTCAACTTTGAGATGGTCTTAGTGTTGCGTGCGATGATATGTGCGGCGATCTCATCAGGTGCGTTGTCTGTCCACACATGCAGCGGGGCATTTTCCGAGTCGTAGCGGCCCAAACTACATGACGCCTCATGAGCGGTAGCGGATTTAGGACTAGACGGTGCACCGGGCCGGGTGAAGATAGCACAGCCGCAACCGTCTACGGTTCCAGCTGCGTGCCAGCCGTGGCGGGTAAGCAGCTCATCCCAGGTGACCGACTGTGCCCACTCAGCTATCGACTGGTCAAGGGTGAAGTCACCGGCCTGTAGATGTTGCGCGCGTTCCTCAGCGCGGCGCTGTCGCTCAAGCGCTGCTTCTTTGATGCTTACTTCCCGTGTCTTTAGCTCCATGGCCAAAGTGATGGGCAGCGGGTTATCCGGTGCGTTGGCCACATAGGGGCCTTCAGGACGGGTGGACGGGGGGATCAAAACGTAGGCGTCGTTCAGATACACGCTGAATGATCCATGCTCTGTGGTGACTTTATGCACAGCGGGCATATCGTCCGAGATGGTGACGGTATCGGGCAGCTTAAACCACCAGTGGCCACCCCCGTTGTGCCCTCCACCACCAGGGGTAAGGACTGTAGGGGCGGGTACTTTATCTAGCCCTCCGAACTCAGGGGCAAGGAACTGCTTGAGGGCGTTTACTTCCTGTGGTGTGTCCGCGTCCACCACCACGTAACTGCTCCCCCTCAGCCGCACGGCAAAGTTCAGCGGTGCGTTCGGTTCCAGCGGGGCCGGGTGGGTTTTGGGGCGTTTCTCGCTAGCATCCCGGCGTGCACGGTGAATGTACTTCTTGAGCGTGGTGGGGTTGTCGGTGGCCATGTGCACCCCCGAACGGGGGTATTGTTTCTTTTCATGGCTAGACCGCATGTCAAGCGGCAATTTTGTGCCCGGCTGAATGAGCAGTACAGGCAGATGTAGCTTGCACAATTCACGGGTGAATCTCAAAAGAACCGGTTCATCAGCCGTGTTGGGTGGCGTAGAACCTAAGACGACTGTTAAGCTGGTGTTACCGAGCATTTCAGTCCCCTTTCTGTTCGGTCGGTCCCCGAAGTTGGCGCTTGCGGGGACATTTTTACGTTTACAGGCACTTAGCTTAGTACAAAACACCCCCGCTATCCACTACATCGGACGGCGGGGGTGTTGGTCTATCTGCGACGGGGAGGGTCGGTGAAAACAAGCAGCGTAGCTAGGCAAAAGAACGCTACCCAAATCGACAAATGATCCATCACACATACTCCCAATGGCCGTGTAGTGGGTTCGCGTCGGTACGCAAGACGACCTGTTTCCCAGCCCATGCGTTCAGCCACTCAGGTGGGGTCTCCATGATCGACTGCACTTCCTCAGCTACATCAGCGCTCACGATCAATTCATCATGCATGATGATGTGTACGGCGTCGGATAAGCCCCGCTTGTGCACTTCATTCACACATTCGGATAGCACATCGTAGGCACCACCCTGACAAAATTGATTAACCGCCACGTAATCCTTGAGCTGCCTATCCGGTCCACGGGGCACAAGCAGGTGCCTACCAGCCGGGGACATGGCATGACCTGTGCGGCCCCCGGCAACCTTGATGTTCAGCATGAATTGTTCGGTTGCCTTCATCTCTCCGAACACACGTGCCTTCAGTTCGCGTGCCTGTTCGACATCCACCTTGAGGCGTGCGGCAAGGGAAGTCAGCCCTTGCCCGTACATACTGGCAAGCAAAATCACCTTAGCGGTCTTCCTATCGACCCCGGCGCGCTCCACGATAGGTAGATATAGGTCTGCTCCGTGATCGTCGAAGCCACGTAAAAACTCATGGTCACGGGCACAATTGGCCATAAGAACAGGCTCAATCGAAGACCAGTCAATAGATACCCAGTCTGTGCCTTCATCTGGCACAATGATGGGACGTGCATCAGCGCTGAATTGCTGCAAAGGTGGCGCTGCGTAGCTCATGCGGCCTGTGGTAGCGGCACCCAGAATCTGGGTTTGTGGGTGAGTGCGTCCGGTGATCGACGCGGTGCGCTTGATTTTGGTCAAGTAGTCAGTGACTTTGGCCAGTTCCTTGACCTGCAAGTGCGCGGTCACAAGGGGGTGGTCTGGCAGCTCACCCAGTGCGGCCTTGTCGGCCTTGAGCTTCCCGGTCTTTGTGGTTGGCCAATTATCCGGTAGCTCCCCTGCTTCATGCAGGGCAGTGACCAAATCAGCCCCGTTACCAGGACGTATACCAGCGGCCTCAAGAATGGCGGTGTTCTTATCCTGCTCCGCTGTATGCTCCCCCAAATAGTTATCCAGGTACTCTGTGTCCACTCCCAGCCCCTGCATGTTGCGGCGCATCATGACCCTATTGGTGACCATCTCACGATTAATCAGACGCTCCGCGTGCTCACGGGTGGTACAACCATGAGGGGACTCAATCGGGTTGGACATGGTGAAGCTCACGCACAGCTCATGTAAAGGGGCTGCGATCCTCAGCGTGGCCGTGGTATCGGCCATGGCACCCAGCCGGTAGGACAGCGAGTCAATATCCATGCCCTCCCAGCCTTCACGCTGGGTGGCAAAGCCCCTGGCTGCGAACGCTGTGGCCATGGTTTCCGGTGGAATCTCCGTTGCACCTACATCTGGGTGTGCGACCATCGCCGCTAGGGAGTGATCCACTAGCCTATCGGGGAACGCCATGCGCGATAGCACGGCGGTGTCGTGCACCTTGTCCACGCACTCTAGGGGGAAACACCCCAGGTAATGGAGCGGGGGCAGGTCGAAGGGGGCATTGTGGAGAATCAGCAACAGTGATTCTTCCACGATGCGGGCGATCGCCTGTGCATCGTCTTCCCGACGCGGGTCAAGCAGTAGGGCATGTGTCTCCCCATCTTCACCTACAAATGAGGCTGTGAAACATTTCACGTAGAATGACAAATCCTCAAGCCCCGCTGTCTCAATATCACTGGCCACGGGGGTTGTACGGATAGCGGCGGTGGATAGGGCTAGTTCACGCGCGGGACCACCGGTGTAGATGTAGTGGCGCATGGCGGGTACCCACATTTTGTGGATATCAGGCACGGGTACAGGGGCGGGGGACGGGTACATTAGTGTTCTTCCTTCACGGTGAGTTCGGCGCGTAGCAGGGCACGGCCCTGGCTGGTATAGGTTTGCGCGGTATTTCGGGACACGCCTAGCTGTTTAGCTAGCTCTGTCACTGTGACGCCCCGATAGTCCACGGCGATAGCAGCGAGGCGGCATACATTCTGCCTTATCACAGCTGATTCTCCACGCAGCTCATTCAGTTCTGCGTGCATGTTCACCACATCCGCACATGCAGACTCAGGCGTTCCGGTTACCATTGGTTCATCTCCCTTCTATAATTCTTCATCAATAAGCGCTTGAATGGTCGAAATGTGTATGTTCATGGCATTTGGCAAATGACCTTGGAAAGTACACATTCGCATATCCGCAATATACGCATCGTCATCAATGACCCAATTCACGTATTTTTTGTGAATCACTTCATTCATGAAGTGTTCATCTGCGTAGTGACGTTTCATGTTTGAAATATCACGTGACCTACTCACTGATATTCCGAAACTGAAATGGTCAATATCAATAATCACGTATACAAATGAACTATTTCCCATAAAACACGATGGGTACTTGAACCTACACCACTGGTCATGGTCTGGTATATCGTCAATTTTCCACCCCATGGCAGCGGCCACAGGAAACGCCCACGTCATGGAGTCCAAGGCACCTGCGTGAGACTCTGTGAAGATGTAGCGGCCAAGGTCGTGCACACCAGTGCATGGCTGGTAGGTCCATTCAAGACCTGTGCGCTCTGGTAGGTCTGGCAGCGCCCTGTACGGTCCCGGCTGTGGAGGTTCCCGGCGTGCGGCGATGGGGCCGGGTAACCCCACCCATCTACAGTATCTTCACCCATGTAGTGAAGCGTCATCCCATCTGGAAAGGTCACCGTGCTTTCAAAGCTTGCAGTGTCCAGTCCAAGGGTCTGCAAGAGACGGGCAATGTGCCCCGCTGTATTGGTGGACAGTGTGCGTACTCTACCAGCGGGGTCTGTGGGAAGGGAATACCCCCACAGCTCATACTGTGAGGGGTCGAAGATGGGCACGTCACACCTCCGCTTCCAAGGCGGTGACCAGCAAATCAACCAGCCGTGACATGTCCTCAAGCACGCCACCGTGTTCAGGGCTTCCTATAGCCGCACCCGGCGCGGGCACATACTCACATTCCAGCTTTACGGTCTCATCTACCCGCCACCACTGCACACCTGCATTCTCATAAAGCAGGATACGCGCGGGGTTGTCGGACAAGTCGAACACGGCCAACAGCATCTCCCCATTGCGCTTTTCAATTTCAAATGAAAAAGACTTTGATTCGCTGGGGTAGTCCAAGGGCACCCACATTGGCATCAAGCGAGACAGTACACCTGATGTTTCACACCTATTGGTTACAGCATCTGTAAAAGCGAGTGCCATACGGTACTGCTTATGGGCATGGATTTTGTGCTTTGCTGGTATCGTTTTCATGGCAGCACCACCATGAGCGCTACCAGCCCCACCATGAGGGCAACGTACACTGCCACCTGAATTACTTCTTTGCGCATTGGTTCAGTTCACTTTCTCTACGATGATTTTCACGATGTGGTAAATCGCGATAAGGAATGGAATTGCAAGTATCACGATTATGGCGGTGGCGATAATTGCATCACCAGCGTCTTTGTTTACGGCATCAAACACCAGCCTGAATAGGTCTGTCATGATCTCCCCTTACGTGTAGGTCAAAATGGTGGGGTGGTTTACCCGCCACCCCAGCGGGGTTTAGATGGGGGCTATACCCACCAGCCTTCTGCAAGGGCTTCACGTACCATTTCACGGGCTACCTTGTCGTTGACGCGCATGGTGAACCCGTGATTGCCCATCTCACGGGTGGCAACGACAGTTCCTGTCTCCAGGTCCGTAAGCTTCATGATCGTGGCACCACAGCCGGGGCGGGTGTAGGTGATTTTGGCACGGTACGTGCCATTCACGGCCACATCAAGCCGTGACCATTTGGTGTGGGGCAGAAATTCTTCACCTGTAACGTGCATGAGGGAGAAGTGAGTTCCGGTGTTGGTGGTCATGGTGTCGGTTCCTTCCGATCCGGTGGTGCGGCCCTGTGCCGTCCCTGTAACTATTACATTACACTTTGGCACTCTACTATGTCAAGGTGTAATGGTATCTTGTCATGTGATGGTGGTCACGTGCTATGACCTTGGAAAATAGAATTAGGTGGGGTGGTTTACCCGCCACCCCAGCGGGTCTACCGGCTAAGCGGTGCCGTCTTTGCGACGTGGACGGCGGGGCGCGTACCGCAAGCGGTGCTGAATCAGCTCACGCACAGCGCTCATATCAGCGGCGTCTGCACACGCGGTGAAGCGCGTTCCGTTCATCTGCGTGGTCTGCACAAGCACGCGGTCATCGACAATGGCGATGCGACCATGTATCTTGCGCTTACCAATGTGAACGCGGTACAGAATGGTGTCCTCCGACATGCCGTCCTCCGCAAAGCTCACCCAACCAATGGTGGGGACATCCTCAAGCTCAAGGGCAAGCACATCTAGGCGCAAGACCCCGGTAGCGGTGGCGATGGTGGCGGCGTCTGCCACAGCATCGCGGATAACGCGGCGGGCTTGAGCGCTTTTACGCTGAGTGGGGGAGGTGTACATAACCGGTCCTTTCCGGCTCATGGGTTCAGCCCTGTGCCGAACCCGGTAACATTCAATATACCTATGGCGCGCTACTATGTCAAGACACGGAAAACGGGGGTAGATGATTCTACCCCCGTTCATGGGTTTGTGCTGGTCACAGCGTTATCAGGTTATCAAAATCGGCCGGCCTTTTTAGTCCAGCTCCATCACCGGTGACCATGGAACATGCTCAATACCACCCGCTGCGACCACCTCCGCGCGCCACACCTCACCCACCAGCTGCACCCACAGCGCTTCTGGTATCCAGCGCCCCGATTCAGGTAGCTGTCGCCACCCGTGGCGGTGCAGTTGGATATTCCCCTGCACCCGCGCAAGGGTGGAAATCAGCTCACGCAGCGCATCAATCTCACGTACAAACTCACTCAGCGTGCGCACCATGGGCGTCGATAACAGGGCGCTGGGGACGCTCATACGCTGTAGGGTGCGAGTGGAGGTGCCCATCAGTGACGCCATTTCACGGGCGGTGAGATTGAGCACATCGCGTACAGCGCGTACTTGTGCACCTGTCATGAGCGACTGGTATATACGCCCATCTTCTGGGGTGGGTACGTCGATAGGGGGCTGCTCTGGAATACCCTCCCCATCGTCTGGCACCCACACCAGCGGGTCACACTGACTCTGCACGGTAGCGGGGTCTATATCTTTATTCACGAAACGCGCTGGGGGCTTGTCCTTCGCGCCGGGTAGTAGTGACTGCATCTGTGCAGCCAAATCAATTGGTTTACTCACGGTCATAGTCCTTATCTTCACACAGCTGGGTATACCGCACACTCAGCGGTAAGCGACGTCCACCAGCAATTTGGTAGGGTGGAACATTTTCCCAAATATCGACGTCACGCAAGGTGAAGGGCTGCATCGACTCAAGCCATGATTGAATCTGAGTCATGACCACTCCCCATGTGTGGTTTTGCACCACCACATCGCTTATGTCATATCCTGCCACCACGTCGTAATCAATGAAGCGCAAGCCTTGAATATCTCCGCTGTCTTCATCAGTGGACAATTCAATTTGCAGGGTGCGCTTGCCGAAAATCACCTCCATGCGGTCGATGAATTTAGATTCCTCCACCTTGAGGGTGCCGCGCTTGATGTTGGGTGAATGAAACTCCCCCACGATGGAATCCAGACCGTCTCGCAGTTCCTCAAAGTCAAGAATCAATCGATTGCTGAATGGGATTGACAAAGCCCCATAGTCGGTACTTTCGTATTGACTTTCACCCTTGAGATTGAGCTTTCCAGCTGCAATATAATTGATAAGGATATTCAGGTAGTGTGAATTACCTAACACAAAGAACTGGTAGTGCGGGAGGTCTGCACCAATGACATGTGTCTCACCATCATTGCGCCATACTGAGGCTACCCAGAATCCCGTAGTCTTAGGTGCTAGGTGCTGCAAGATCACCGTCACACTGTCGTAGGTGTTCGCGCCGGGGGCGGGTACTACGAAACCCAACGCGTTACTAGCGCCGCTGAATCCGGTATCTTCCAAGACCTGTAGGACGTTTGAGTGTCCGCGTAGGTATATTCGTGTTTCTGGTTCAAAGTGATATTCCATGTTGCTCATGGTCGTGCTGTCCTTCCTGTGCTGTATGGCAGTGGTGGGGTGGGGTGGGGAGTTTTGGTGTCCCGGCCCTCCCCGTGGCCGGGTGTCTACTTACTTGAACCAGTTGTCGAACTCTGCGAAAAATTCGCCGTCCTCCATGAGCTGGTTACCCTCAGCGTCGTAGGTGGCTTGGACCAGACCAGCCAGGTCAAAGTACTTGATGACGTCCGACTCACCCGCCAGTGCGTAGGTGGCTTGGATTAGCTTCACCAGGTCGCTGATGGTGGCGGTGCTTTGACCCGTCTCAGCGGCGAGGGCGTCGATAGCGTATACCGTGTCGATGGTGTCGATGTTCTGCATTGGTCCGGTCCTTTCCGGGTTGTGGTTGCGGCCCCTTGCCGCTCCCTGTGATTACCAATATACCCATGGCACACTACTATGTCAAGACATAGAGAACGGGGGTAGAAATATCTACCCCCGTCATGGGTTTGTGCTGGTCAACGCGGTATCAGGTCATGAAAATGGCCGGCCTTTTAATCTGCGACGGCGTAGGTGTCGGACTCGCGTACCGTCTGTAGCATCCCCGCTGAGTCAGTGGTCTGCCATAGCTTGAATACGGCCTTAAGGGACGCGAGCGTGTAGGGAATCACGCCCCCATCAAGGTCGCTTCCCCGCTGGTACCAGGACAAAAGCCTACTCATGTTGGGGCGGTGTGGGCCTGGCGCTGACAGCTTCAACTCCGCTCTCTCATCAGCACTCACAGAGATACCGGATACCTCCCCCTCGCGGGTGTACTCAACCAGCACAGATTCAGGAGCACCATCAAGACGCCAGTACATGAGCAGCTGCATCACCAGCTCCGTACTGCACGGCCAGATCATCATGTCATCTGGCATGTCATCAGCGAAATAGACATCCATGGCTACGCACCATGTATAAGCTATACGCGCGGTGGAGAAGACCACACCCCTATCACGAATGCTTTTGCGCTGATACGTTGCCGTGACCACCTTGTGTAGGAAGTGCTCTAGTGGTTCCCAACCTCCCCACACATCTTCATCATCCACGCAGTTTGGAACTGTCACTGTGACATATTCCTGTGATGGACCACCAGAGACATCAAGCAGTGAGATACGCAGCGTCTCACCATCCACACCCAAAGTGGAAAACTCAAGGCACATAAGAGCATCGACGCGACACCCTACACCAGTGGCCGGGTAGACGCGCGTAACCTGTTTACCATCGCTGCGTGTGAAGTGCTTCACCACCGGCGGGGTGTCAATGAGCGTTGCATTATCACGGACAAATTCACTCACGCACTGCTCTGTGTAGTAGTCCATCATACCTACAGCGGTGGCCTTGAGTGCTTTTGATGGTCGCTCCGTAAGGGTTAGCTTACTCATCTTCGCTACCTTCCTGTGCATCGTCCGTGTCCACGTCCATGTACAGCGCACGCTTAACCCATTCCGCATCGACCTTAAATTCGACAGTGAAGGTGGGCCGGTCCACGGCGTCCATGTGATGCGCCACGGTGAAGAAAATCCCAGCCGCGTGAAGCATGGAGAACACATCCCCCACCGTCATACGGGTGCGGTAGAGCTGCAAGATGGGGGCGATGAACGTGCTACCACAGCTAGTGGACGTTATGGATATGTCGTACAACCCCGGCGTGGAGGTTATTTCACGCTCATGTGTAGGTGTCACGGTGATGTTCATGGTCTCATAGTCACCTACACCCACCACCTGTGTCAGCGACATAGGGGCTTTCTCAGGATCACCTACATGGCTGGGTAGCTGTGGATTGTCAATAGGTACAGACTTCATCAGACCACGTGTCCTTCCTACCTGTACACCTATCGCATCTTTCAGCACAGCCAGCATCACCCGCCAGTGCACGGGCATCCACATCGCACCGGTGAAGGATTCCACGTAGCTGGGGATCGTCTCACCGTGGAGTATGCCCTGCTCCATCATGTTCGCCGCTTGTCGTGACACCTTCCATGCGTGGGATTCGGCCTCACCTGCCACGCAGTGAGCCGTGGAGACAAAGCGGTGTACCTGATCCAGCACGCGCGTTAAAGCGCGGTTGTTGTCATGGACGCGGGCGTGTGCCAGAGTAGCGTTCAGTGCCAGGTCTGTGCTCCCCTTCTCACGCCACACCAACGCGACCTTGATGGGGGCGTGTTCACGATAGGTGAGCACCACATCAGTCTGGCTGAGGGTGATCACATCTTCCTCCCCCACCTTGACGGTGCGGGTGAAGGTGACCGTGACCTTATCCCCGTCACTATGAATGGTTTTGGTGTCCATGTTCACAGCTGTGCACACTTCCCCATCGTTGGTAGGCACTGCCTTGTGCTGGTTCCACGAGGCCGTGGTGTCGTGCACCCAGTCCAGTACGACGGTCACCATATCCTCAAATGTGCGTATCCGGGTGGCACGCCGCTTGTCCGGTTTCAGTGGGTTTTCCAACATTCGGCGGGCGTCTGATGTGTGGTCTCCAACATCAGGTAGGGAGTCCATCTGTCCAATTTCCTGAAACTCACCATTCTTATCTAGCACGTAGAACGTGTTTTCTTTGTCCATGCTCATGGCTCTAGGTTTCCTTACTGTTGCGTTTCATCCATGTGGCAATGTGTCCGACTATGTGGGATTGTGTGGGTTCCTCCACTGTGGAGCGGTGCACACCATCCTTGACATGTAGCTCTACCTCCCAGCCGTCCCGCGACTCCCAGTTAGTGACCTTAAGCTCAAGTTCACCTTTACAGTCTGGGTGGGAGATGCGCCATGTGTAGATGGTCTGGGTGTCATCGCCGTGTTCAGCCAGGGCAAGGAACTTTTCACGCTCCCATCCCTCACCACCAGGATCAATACCCGTCATTGGGGTGAGCCAGTCCACAAAGTCCCGGTACCCGTAGGCACGGCTGCTACGTGCCAGCACACCCAGCGCATTACCGATTCCATACACCCGCTCCACACGGCTCTGTGCGGGGAAGTCCTGAACCGCACCAATGAGATAGCAGCACATTTCACGAACCTTCCTACGGGTGGGCATGGGCACCTCCCACTCCATGCGGCGGTAAGCGTCCTTGCGCACGGTCAATATTCGGTCGGACGTGTAGAAATTCACCTCCACCGTGGGCATGGAATCCAGCACCTGTACTTTGAGCAGGTACGGGCACTCCGCGTTGTCTTCCTCCACGTCGATGTAGAGACACAGCGGCACACCCTCCGCGTCGATCACCAGGTAATCTCCATCATCGTCACGCACCACAAGCGCATACATGTCCGAGTCAGGGCTAGGGTGACGTCGCAGCTCATGAGCAAACAGACATGCCACATCGTCGGTCTCTGTGACCAGTTCTTCTCCCTTGTCTGCCCACGCCCCTACAATGATGTAATCGTCATTGACTTGTGCACGTACCCGGCCCCTGTGGCTGGTAGCCACCCACGCACTTAAGGCATTCTTGATATTCGCGTGGCGCTGGTCAACGGTTCCGTTTAGTGCTTCCATTAGTTCACGTCCTTCATAGCGTCATGGATACGGATTTCAAGCTCTGCTAGAGCGGTGATGACGTGTGTCGATGTGATGGTGGTAGCGGTGATTTTCCCATCCGATAGGGCGATGTCGTGCTCCCCAAACCACCATTCAAGGTGGGTGAGGGGGAGGTGATGCCCGCTGCGTTCCACAGACCCTGTGGAACCGTGTATGGTCATTTCCACCCCACTGGCTAGATGGTAGAGCTTCACGTCCACGGTGCCCTTGAACATGGGTTTTGGTGCGATCACTTGGAGTCCATACCCCATGTTCACCTGCACCGTGTCTACATCAAAGGTGTTCCCCCACAGCCGTGGGTTCGGGTCGATGAAGGCGGTGAGGGTTTTCAGCAGACCATTCAACCCAGCCGGGGTGACTGCCTGTGATCCCAGGTAAAACCCGTTGGTCTTATGTAACTGTTCACAGTGTCGTTCAATGTCGTGCAGGGCATCAAGCGGGCCACGGCCACAGTGACCTGCGATAATGGCAATGTGCAGAAAATCCTTCCACTGCTTCATGTACCATGGCTCCATGACGTAGGCCAGGGTGTCAGCCGCTACCGCGCGGGCCTTGGACTCGCAGCGCACGCCATTGTCACCGTCCAAGATGTGGGTGGTGGTCTCAGTGACAAGGTTCACCCCACGGTGTGAGAACTCAATCACGGCTCCCACATCGTGGACTGAGATGTACATGTACAGCGTCCCTGCCTTGATAATCAGGCTTTCGGGTGCATCATCGCCACGGTAGTAGACCACCTGTGTATCACGGGCGATGTAGGGACGTAGCACATCACCTTGTGACTTGTGAAGCATGTTACGAACCGTCCACAGCAGGTGCTCCATGGTCACCACGGGCTTGACTTCCCACGCCACAGGTATCTGTTCATCGCCCTTGACGCCGATTATGTCGTCCAGTACGGGTGAGGGGTTTGGCCACACCCGCACCACCTGTTCCTCCATCACGCGGAGTGCAAGGTCACGTATCGGGTCGTGTGGCATGTCCTGCTCGTCCTCACTAGGCATCTTGTTCATAGTCAAAATCTCCCTTTTCGTCTTCATCGTCGCTGGTTAGATCGACACCCAGCTTGTTCAAGGCATCAGCCGCTCTGTCCATAGCAGCGGATACCCCTCAGCCACTATCATGAATGATTCCTGTAGGTTCGCAGCCTCACCGGCACATGCGGCACGGGCACGTTTCATATCCTGCTCGCATCCATGATGTGTTTGTGGGATTCTGATGTTCCAAGGGTGAGTGGTACGGGCGTCGTAGAGTGCTCCGTAAAGATCAAGTACTGCGGTGTGAGTGTCATAGTGGTAGTTCCTTATCTGAGTGTCACGGTCCATAGGGACCGGCTGAGTGGTGAATGATTCTTTTAGGGCTGTGAAGCCGTCCAGGGACAGCACCTGTAGCAGTCCTACCCCGGCTGGGTGGGGTTCTTGCATTCGGCGGTGATTCGGCGGGATGGCGTCGATAAACCTATCCAATGATTCGCCGCGTGCCAGTTGTTGAATGATCCTTAGCACAAACTCATCGCCTCTTAAACGGTCATTCATCGTCGTCACCCGGCTGCTGTGTCATCGTCAATCCCCGCTGGTACAGGCAACGGGTCGCTGGCAAGTGGCACGGCCTTTTTCGTTATCTTGCCGCCCGGCTCAATCAGCGTGCCCCGGGTGAGCTTCTTGGACGTGTCATCAGCCTTTGCGCTCCACCACATGGCGGCGTCGTGGACCACGATTTTCGCATGGCCGTCTGTTGCTAGTGACTCAGCCGCACGGCGCACAGTGGCAAGCCACCCATACAGGTGCGGGGCCGTGCGAGTGAGATGGTTTGGCCGCACTTTCCCGTCCTCACCCATGACACCAGTGAAGCGGGTCCAGTGGCCTTCCACCCATTGGCAGCACTGCCACAGTAGCTGTTCGACGTACTCACGGTGGTTGTCGATCGTCACAGTGGCGATGGGGCGTAGGTTGGGTTTCAGGGTGTTGCGCGCTGAGTCGCTGACATAGACACGCATCTGCACGGTGTCCCCTGACGGGTAGCATTCAGCCACAGCCGGGGTGATGTGGGTGCACCACAGCGGATAGCCGGGGGTGATACGCACACCGGGGTTTGCCAGCAGAATCTGCTCCCCGTCCACCTCCACGATACGGATCATGTTCAAGGTACCCGTGTAGTGCTGTACACGAAAACGACGATCGTATTTGGCATAGCGACGTTCCCGGCGCTCTGCTTCACGCTGTAGTTCACGTTCCACGTCTGTGGCCATGTCAATGCCGGTGCGTATCACACGCAGCAGGTTGTGCACATCCGCGATGCGGGTTACAGACTTGTTCGGGTACAGGCCGTGTTCACGGCTGGTTTGTTCAAGCGCGGCTGCACTGAACGTCTTTCGTAGGTAGTCAGATGGGTGGGTGATTGGGGTCTGCGAGGTGAATTGTCCAACGGTGGACCAGTAGGAGTGCGGATCGATACCCGGTTTGGGGTCAACGTTCCCAGCCGCGTAATCGTTTGCGACTGTGCCGGGTTTACTGGGTTCGCGCTGCGTGACGTGCGCGCTCCCCTTGTCTGGTGTAGCTTTCCCACCTAAAGGAATCTCAGGCATTTCATGCTCCATTTTCAGGTACATAGGGTGGGTGTATGGTCAAGGTGCAAGCAGGGAATGCCACCCAACCGGGGTGAGCAATATCCAACAAAGTACATCATGTGTACAGGTGGTGGCGGGGTTTCACTCCCTGCTTGCACTGTCTACATTACAGGTTGGCACGCTGGTGTGTCAAGCTCAGAGATGTTGTGTATATCACATTTACCGTGTGATGGTGCTCACGCGGCGGGACGTGAAGCTGTGAATAGGATAAGTGGGTATAGAGGGGGTTACGGACATGACAAAACCCCGCCCCATGGTTGTTCATCCACGATTGGGGCGGGGTTTGTCACTCATCAGCAGCTCCACAGGGGAGTACTGACAAGTCTATCACGGCTCTAGGTGAGCTGGTGGGGTGGCGCCATACCTGATGGTGTAGCGGGTGGCTACAGGCAGGGCCGGGGTCTCATTGTCCATGGTGACAGTGTGAGTGAGCACACGGCGGCGATTAAGGTACGCCACAGTGTTGGTGAATATGTCCTTGATAATGAACCCGATCGATGACCGGGTGGGTAACACTCCCAGCGCACTCACGACAGTGTGGTGTAGCTGGGGGCTGTCCACAGCTTTTGTGTCCCCCTTACACACCAACAGCTGTACGTGGTAGGCCCCCTCATGAACAGGGCGCGGGGCCAGCGCTGCTAGTAGGGTGACGGGTCCACTGGTCTTAGTGGGCATGGTGACAAGCACTTGTGTGGGGGAGGTGTCGGACGCGGGGATTCCTGAATCAGCCACGTCCGCATAACGCACCACACCTTGCCCTTTGGTGGTATCGACTACACTCCCCTCAATGGTGAGCCTCAGGGTGTCCAAGAACCTGATGGGGTAGGTGGACGTGTCCACTTCTAGCCATTCTTTTGCGGGGCTACTGCTCACGGCTGGGTTCATCAGGTCTAGGGGGAAGTGGAGTCTCCACGCAGCGGCTAACTGGTCATCGTCAGGGCTGGTTTGGGTTTCTAGTTCATCACGGCGGTGGCGACCCATGGTTGTTCCTTATCTGGTCTAGGTACAGGGAAAAGGGAAAGTGGCGCGGGGTGTTCGTCATGTGACCTGTGACCCCTGCCCGCTCCACGCAGGGGTCACAGGAGGTTTTAGCTAGTCCCTGCCTTGCACGTGGCGTTTCGTGGTCTCAGGCAAGGTGATGTTGGTGTGCAAGCCAAAGTTCACGTTTTCATTGCGCATCCACCAGCTCACGTAGTTGTAGACGTCCGAGATGGTGGGGTTATAGAATGCGGCATTGTTGAATTGGCCAGGTTCAACGTTGCCGAACATGCACCAGGGGGTAAGTTCCATGACGTCACTAATGATGAATGAATCGCCGTCGTCATCAGTCACGGCCACAACTGAAATCACCAGGACCTCAGGTACCCCATCGACGTTGACCATCTGAACCATCACCTTGTGATCATCCATGTCTTTGACTTCCATGTGCTTGACACTGTCCAGCCCGGCCACAGCCTGTGGGTTGTCAGCCAGCCGGGTCAACTGGTCAAGTACCGTCTGCTTGTCTAGCACGTAGCCAGTGACAATATCGCAGTAGCTGGCAAAGGCGCGGGCCACTTTCGACGGGGCCGTGTCCGCGTCGTAGGTAGGCAGTGCATCTAGCGCGGTGGCCAGGTCATCAAGGAAGTCACAAAGGCGTTCGTCACCCTCCATGTCCATGACCGCATCCGGTTCAATGGTCCACAAGGCAACGCAGCGCTTATCAGCATCACGCAGCTGGACACGTACCACGGGGGTGTGGACGCGGCCATGCAGCGGGGCGGCCACCACATCACAGCCGTTGTCGTGGGTGGCAAAGTACTCCGATTTGGTGCTTGATGCTGTCACATTTTCATGGTCACGTGCTAGACCAAAGGTAATGCGGTCGCACACATCAGTGAGATTGGACATTGTCAAAATCCCCTTTCGGGTTGTAGGTGTTCGGGTCAATCGAAACTATGTTCTAGGCGCATCGTCTCTCACTGTCCAGGGTTTGTGTCTCCCTGTTGGTGTGACTCCACACTATCACAATGGCGCGTGAGTGTGTCAAGTTGACAATGTGTGTTGTCAGTAACGGGTTGTGTGACGCGTACACATCGCCCGTAATCGTCCCTCACAGCCGAGTACACACCTCCCATGGGTGTTTAGACCTCCACGGCCACATCTCCAGCCACAGGCCCCACACAGCCGGGATTTGGGGCATTCACGCGCCGGGCCACCGTGGGAGGGGCTGGGGAGGGCGGGGTACATGGTTACCCCGGCTTGTTGGTTGCTCCCTCCATCGTGGGGCGGATAGGTCTACATCGCCGCTCTGAGGGCGGCTTCCATCCCTGCTCCCACCCTCCACAACTTAGGTCACCCTCATTTCCACTTTCCACTGTGGAAAGTAGTGAAAGTGATAACTAGCCTCACTACCCCCGTATGCAAACTTATGCAAAACTGTGATCCAAGTCACACACCACTTTTTACTTGCTGAAATACACCCCGCGCGGTCGTCTCCCGGGGGCCACCACACACCACACTACCCCCGCCCCGACGGGTAATACGCTAAGCTCGCGGCGTCCGCCCGCTCCGGCGGGCAGCGGGACGCCAGAAGGCGAGCTTAGCTAGTATTACCCTAGGGGCGGGGTAGTAGTGTGGTGTGGTGGCAACCCCGGGGACGCCGACCGGTCTCGCTTTGGGAATGTAGTAAATTAGATACTTCTATGGCTTCATATTTGCTACTGACCTTGTGCCCATAAAATGGCCACCAGCCGGGGTAAATGGGGACATCTACGATAAAGTGCCAGCTGAGATTAGGTTTCGACCGTGCTTACGTGGGGTGGAGATGGAACGAGCGGGGGTAATTAGGGACCAGTAGGGCGGTGCAAGAGCATGTAAGGGCGGCGATGAGCGGGGTTCCGGTGGCTGGTACATGGAGCTGGTGGAGGTGGGGTGAAATAAAATTTTCAATGGGTGAGCTGCGAAAATGGAAGTGAGTAAAAAATTTCTGCGTATCCAGAAAATTTTTCACGCTCATTTTTCGGTGTGCATCGACGCCCTCAGAGCGGTGATGTACCCCGCCCTCCCCTTACCTCTCCCGCCGCGCCTCACCCACCGCCGGTAGTTGGTGGTCTATATTTGGCCGTATCGCCGCTTCACAGCCCGTGAGACGGCATGAATATCGGAAGGGGTCCATGGACATGGCCAACGCGAACAAGAAGCGTGGAGACGCTGCAGAGCGCGCTGTACGCGACTATCTCACAGAGGTTGTCGGGGAGGGGGCGGTGATCAAGACCCGCGCCGGGTTCAACGATGATTTGGGGGACGTGCTTGCAGACCTACCAGCGGGGCGGCTGGTGGTCCAGGTCAAGGCTGTGAAAACCCCCAAATGGCATGAGTGGTTTGAGCAGGTGACCTCACAAGTTGCTGTGTGCCGCCGTGAGTCTGCACCACAACCGGTGGTTGGTGGCATCGTGGTATCCAAGCGGATCGGGATAGCCGATCCCGGTAGATGGATAGCAGCGGCCCCCCTATCCCAGCTGATGGAGCTTATCGACGCCGTGTACCGTGAGGGCGTCGAAGACGGCAAGGCCATGGAGGTGTTAAGCCGTGATGATGCCTAATGTAGCTACCGACCCGTTCGACGATCCGGGCGTGTGGTTCCTCAGCTCGCTCAAACGCTACGATCGCCGTATCACCGTCATAGGTTCCAATGACGATCCCCGCACCGGCGCGCTGTGCCATCAGCTTGAGCGATACCAGTGCGAGTACGGCTGTGTGGACCCCTTTGTTTCCCCGAACGCCCGTTCGGTTGTGGAGGCTAGACGCGCCGGGTTCTACCGGTTCCCAGTCGTGGAGTTTGTCAGTGGTGATGATCGTCGGTACGTGGAGGGGGTGGATCGTGGAAGACTGCTCTGGTTCCTCACATGCCCCACTCTCTAGCCCGCTGATTGGTCGTGAAGACCTGCCACGGTTGGTGGCGTCGATTAGGCGGGGGTTGGTGGAGCTTGACCACCATAAGACCACACGCCCCCCTACCCCTGAAGTCAAGGGAGGTCTTCACAAAGCCCCCTCCCCGGGTGCGCCTTTGAACCTCCACCTTGTGGATGTGGGAGTGTGGGCACGTCACCAACTCATGGCTGTGCTACACCCAGCGGTGATGTACGTGTCCCCCACCCACGCCCCTCATGATGTGGAGGGTCTGCTTAGGTGGGTGGAGGAATACCACGTGCTGATGAGTGACCTACCCTTTGAGCCGTGGCAGCTTATGGCTACCACGCTGATGGAGGTAGATCAGGTGCTGACACAGGAGCTGGCTCTATTCCATGATTATTCCCCCACTCATGTGACAAGTCTCACAGGTAGGCAGGTGTGTAGGCGTGCACGGTTGTGGTTTGGTATCACGCTCACCACCAGTGAGTTGGCACGGTGGGTGCGTCATGACCAGCTGGTTTGCGGTACCGACCCCCTCACTGGGTTCAACACCTACCGGTGGGGTGATGTACTCCCCCTGCTCGCACGCAAGGCCGGGGTATCTGTGAACACCACCCCTACCCCGAACAAAATCCCCCCGGGTTAGTGGCGCTACCCCCTGCCACTACTTGCCCCATTGTCTCCGGGTATGCTACCATCAGTGTCGGTCACCATAGGTGTGAGCACCTGATGATGTGACTAACCGCACAAGGTGTCATGAGTTGGGACACTTGCTTTCGGTGAATGGGTCAAGCGGCACCCTTGATGGAGTAGGCACCATCAAGGGTGCCTTGCTGTATGTGGAGGTGGTCCTATGCCTGGCAGTGGTAAGCGTAACCGTGCCGCTGGTATGGGTAGTGCACACCGCACACAGAGGCAGCACCTGCTCCGTGCACACGTGGACGGCACACCATGTGAGTTGTGTGGCCGTCCGATGTATCGGGACGATCACCGTAACCATGACGGCTTGCCGCTCCATGCAGACCATGTGCACAAGCGTATGGATGGTGGAACTAAGGCAACGAGGTTGCTACATGGATCGTGTAACAGCCGTGATGGAGCTTTGGCTATGCAAGAGCGCAAGAGGCAAGAGCGAGCACAACAACGCATCGACGATGTTTCACGTGAAACATCGTCGAACGTGAATGTTTCACGTGAAACATCAAGTGTCGTTGACCCTCAAACGGGGCTGTTGGTTCTGGCACATCTACAGATGCAGATGTGAGTTTGTCACCCTCATTGTGGGGTGATGTTGGAAAACCAACATCGTCGTAAAAATTCGGGCATTTGGCCCTGATTTTGGACAGTGTGACTAAATTCACATGAACTAATTTTCGGGGGTAATTTTCGGTCTACTTCACAGCTGCTAACTATCCCCGAATCAGACCCGCTACTTGACAAGCTCCACCACCCCGGCTAGCCACATAAAAATAGCCCCTGACCTGGGGTTTTGTGGTTCGGGGGTGCCCCCTGATAATCTTAGGTACCCCCACCCTGGGGCGTCCGCTCCCCCCGGCATTCCAGTATTTTTTTACACCCGGCTCACCTGGGAAAATGGTGGGGGTGACATAGATCATAGTGGCTGTACGCTGGGCTTTTCTGGTTTCAGATTGGCATACTTCTTTTGGCACGCAAGTTCGACATATGATAGTGACATGTCAAATACCGCTGTCAGAGGTCGAAAAAGAAAAATCCCGATGGGTGCTCCCCCAAAGATAATCGCAGGTGTACACCCAGATGCCCGTGAGATATATCACGGTCTTGTGGATGCAGCCGGGGGCGATGATTGCCCACCAGACTTGCGCGGCTTGATCGCACAGGCAACACACCTGTATAACACGCTGGTCAAGCTGGCTGAGATGCTAGATGGGGACGCTAAGACGTGGCTGGAAATCTACGATGACCAGACCAGCACGAAACGCGCAACACTGGTGATCGATAAGGTCGTGGAACAGCACCGTCAATCGGTAGGCGCGTACCAGCGCGCGATCACAACTATCAACGCACGCATCAAGGAACTGAACGGTAAGGAAGGGGCTAAGGATGACACCAACGCTGGTGGCAAGGACGCCCCACCCGAGTTCACAGGCTTTTCAGTCATTGCAGGGTAGGCAGACCCCCGAAATACTGGTGGAGTACCCCGGTACCCATCAGGATGGGGAGAACCTGCTACAGCTGGCAGATTCCCTAAAAGGGAGCCTACTCCCATGGCAGCGCTGGGATTTGCTAGCTATCAATGCGAAACGTGAGGATGGTCGCTGGCTGCACCGTACCTGCGTGATTGTGTGCACAAGGCAGAACGGCAAGACCTACGGTATGTTGTGGCTTATCCTGTATCGCACGCTTGTCCTTGGACAGTCAGTGTTGTTCACAGCTCACCGGTGGGAAACGGCCATGAAGATTTGGGAGCAGCTGAACGACATTATCAGCATCACGCCATGGCTTAAGAAGCTGGTGATACGTAGCGGTTGCTCACAGGGTCGTGGATATTTCAGGTTCAAAAACTCAGGTGAAGTGGAGTTCACCACACGCAGCGCTGGGGGTGGACGTGGTCTGTCAAAGATCGACGTGACCATCTACGATGAGGCGTTCGATTTGACCGATGCCGAAATTGCGGCAACGGCCTTCCTCCGCAAGGCAGCCAAAGACCCGCAAACCATCTACGTCACCTCCGCTGTACACAGGGACTTCATTCAGCACCAAAACGGTGAAGTGGTATCAAGCGTTCGACGCCGTGCCTTAGAGGGAAAGCCGGGAATCTACCTAGCTGAGTACGCTGCACCTAAAGACATGGACCCGGAAGATGAATCGACATGGAAGGCGTCGAACCCGAGCTACGGTGTGCTATGTGATGCACAGGCATTCCTGGACATCATGGACTCCATGGACACTGAGGCCGGGCGTGTCAATTTCGGCGTAGAGGCGCTGGGGTGGGGCCTGTGGTTTGGGGACGATGGCCGCGCCGGGCACACCTACGTTGTGCGGCCAGAGCAGCTAGACGCCCTTGCCCCAAACGTCACTGTGACGGGGCTTAGGACGGCCCTTACCGTGGACGCCTCACCGGATGGTGACAAGCTCACCATGGCGCTGGGAGTGCTCACCAACGACGTCGCTCACCCGGTCTACGCCGGGGTGCTCTACCACGGGTCGTTTCATCTTCCCACAGTCATGGAAAAAGTCACGGCCGCTATCGACGCCTACAACCCAGAGTTGATTGTCATTGATCCTAAGTCCCCCGCCATTGCTGTAGCAGAGAAGCTAGACGCGGCGGGGCTAGAGGTCAAATTGATAAACCTGACAGACGTGCAAGCGGCGTTCCACATCTTCATGCGGCACGTCAAAGATGCGACCGTGCTGATTGAACCGCATGAGTCGTTCGCCCCCGCCCTGGAAAAGGCAACCACCCGTGAGGGTGTCAACGGCGCCACGGCATGGGCACGGACCAGCGGCGTGATATGTAACCTTGTGGCCGTCACCAATGCGGTGTGGGCCGCTGAACAAATCACACCACCGGAATATGTTCCTGACAAAGCCTACGCGGCACCGGAAAGCGTTACCCGTGACAGCGGCGGTGAAAACCACACAGCCCCTGTTAATGACAATTTCGGTATTGAAACAAACATAATGACTTTGGCATTTTAAAATTGAGGAGGTGCAGACATGAGCACTGAAAAAGGCCATTTCAGTACCCCCCTATACAGCACCATTAAAGAAGACAACCTAGATTTGCAATGGCCCCGGTCTGTACAAGTCTATTCCAAAATGGCGCGTGAGGATGCTCAAGTGCGCTCCATTCTCCAGGCAATGACATTGCCGATCATTCGCACCGGGTGGCGAATTCGCCCCAATGGAGCAGACCCCGAAATAGTCAAAATGGTGGCTGAGGATTTGGGCCTTGAAATTGAGGGTGAGGAAGTAGACACCCCCACAAAGTCCAAAGGTAAAGTTGATTTTAAATCACACCTTGGATGGGCACTCAAATCACTGGTGTTTGGCCACATGTATTTTGAGAAAGTCTATTCCGACGGCTCCGACGGACCACAGCGGCTAGTCAAGCTGGCACCCAGAATGCCAGACACGATCCACAAGATAAACGTGGCCCCCGATGGAGGGCTTGAATCTATCGAACAGAAACCGCCCTTTGTAGCTACGGGAAACAGCCCATACAAAGGCCCCATCACTCTAGAGGTGGGGCGACTACTGGTCTATCTCAATGACCCTCAAACAAGCGATTGGCTGGGAACATCAGTGCTGCGTGCAGCCTATAAGCACTGGGTGCTTAAAGATAAACTGCTACGTCTTGAGGCGTCGATCCTTGAGCGAAACGGTATGGGTTACCCGGTCTATGAATCGTCTGGCAATGGCTCCCCTAAAGAGCAGCGAGAAGAGATCAAGCGCGGCGCTGACATCAGTAAGACAATGCGAGCCGGGACGCTAGCCGGGGCCGGTATCCCCAACGGGGCGAAACTCAGCCTATTAGGTGTCTCTGGTACGACAGTTAGCCCCCGTGAGGCGATCAACTACCATGACTCCCAAATAGCCCGTACAGCCCTAGCACACGCCCTCAACCTTGAGGGTAAAGGCGGTTCCTATGCGCTGGCCGAAGTGCAGATGGAATTGTTCTTGCAAGGGTTACAGACCATTGCAGAACAGCACGCAGCGGTGGCCAATAACTACCTTGTCCCTGACATGGTGGAGAAATACACCGGCCAAACAGATGTGCTGTGCCCATTGGTTGTTTTCGACACAATAGGGTCCAAGCAAAAGATTACAGTCTCTGAATTTATTCAGGCTGTACAGGCTAAAGTCATTATCATGGACCACTCCACTGAGGAGTGGTTTAGACGAACAAACCAAATCCCGGCTAAGGAACTCAGCCGGGAAGAGGTGGAGCAGATCATCAGTGAGAACAAGCAGAGCGAGGAACAACAGACCCCGCCCGCACCACCCACTGATGAGAACACCCAGCCACCTACCGACAAGGAGAATCAGCAATGAAACTACTACTGTACGGGGAAATCGGCTGGGAGGTTCGCGCGTCCGAGTTTGTCCCCGCTATCGACGCCGTGACAGATTCACATATCGACCTGCACATATCCAGCCCCGGCGGGGACGTGTTTGAGGCACTAGCGATTATGAACGCCCTCAAGGAACACCCCTCCACAAAGACGGTCTACATCGACGGTCTGGCAGCGAGCGCCGCGTCCTTCATTGCCGTTGGTATCGGCGGGGAGGTCATTATACGCCCCGGTGCTGAAATGATGATCCACAATGCACAGGGCGGGGCATGGGGTGACATGAACGACATGCACGCCATTATCGACCGCTTGGAATCAGCCAGCGCCACCATTGCAGATATCTACGCCGCTAAGACCGGCACCGACGCTGCTCAATGGCGCGCGGCCATGGACGCTGAAACGTGGTTCAGTGCCGATGAAGCACTGGCCGCCGGTCTAGTGGACCGGGTAGAGGCAGCGGGCGAGGGCGTCGATAACCGCAAGCTAGCCGGGGTGAGTAACACTGTGCGCGGTGGTCGGTATCGCCGCCGTGAAGACGCCCCCGCCCCACAACCCGCCCTGATGAATCGACGCGGGGCACGAGAGGAGAAACCTATGAGCTTTATCGACAAGCTCAAGGCGGCTCTGGGTGCAGACCCTAATACCTCCCAGGATGACCTGTTGAAATTGGTCAACGTGGCGGTGGCCGGGTTCAACCCAGAGGTTGCCGTAAAAGACAACCAGTCCGAGGAAACCGTCACGGCTGAGACGGCCAGCGACGATGAGGAGAATCAGGAAGAGGTTGCCGTA
>RBWB01581067.1_pt1 | contig 51612 bp, 43 predicted proteins | sample 2014201 | NCBI WGS metagenome assembly RBWB01 (sample SAMN10133834, study PRJNA383868) | Human oral metagenome, whole genome shotgun sequencing project. | isolation source: supragingival plaque isolated from 88 juvenile twins | host: Homo sapiens | place: Australia
ATTAAAAGGTCTTGTAGAAAGTGGGAATCTTTCTAATCAAGATTTTGTTAAACTAATGAAAGAATTTAATATCTCTGTATTTCACGACTTCCCAACTGGACGACTAGCTGTGGGGCGACGACTAGCTGTGGGGCAATTGAATGATGAATATTTTTCTAAAGTTGTAAAAGAAATGTTCAAGAAACAGGCAAAACCTGAATTAGAAAAACTAGATGTTGAAGTTCATAGTAAACAAGTTTTTTACAAAGAATTCACAACAATTGACACTCTTAATTTCAACGTCAATAAAAACAATCTAAAGGCAACAAAGGCTGGAATTTTGTTAGAAAAAAATAATGAAGAAATTTTTGAATTATTGAAGAAGACTTTATTAAAAGCAATTGATAAAAATGAAAAAATAATCAATCAGAAATTAGATTCTTACCCCTCAATGAAAATCAATACAATTGAATTTTTTCAAAGTATTGTTTTAGACAAACCAACCACAACAGAAAAGAAACTTCAGGAAGTTTTTTGGGAAGTTTTAAAAACAGATGGTGGTGATAAATGTTTGGTTTTGAGTGAAAATTTTCTTCAAACTGTTCACTACCACAAATTAAAAGAAAAACCTATTAAAATTGATTACTTTGTACACGATACAATGAGGACAGTTTATATCTACAACAATGAAAATGTTGTGGGTACCAGTTCGAAAAGTATTTTGAGTCTCTTATTACTCAAGCTGAATTATCCAACTGAATACCCCTCTGTAATTGTTTCAGATATTGAGACAACTTATAACCCTGAAAAAGAATATCCAATTGGATTTCAGAAAGAGCATAGATTGACAGATTCTTTTGTCCACTTCTTAAAAGAAATTGAAGGTGAGACTCGTAAAAGGATTTCTGATTTTTCCTCAACTGAGATTGGAGCTGTTGAACAGAAAATCAACAGTTATTTAAAAACAATGAGACTAAAAGTCAACAAATTCCCTCACGCACAAAAACATCACCACTATCAAGATAGGGTGTTTGTAGAATTCATCAAAGAATACACAACTATTATTAAAGAGTAAAGAGTTGACAGTCCTTACTCTTTTTGATATAATAGATGTATGACTAAGAGAAAAAAGAAAAAGATACAATCAATTATCATCAAACCTAAACAGAGACCTAAAATAAAAACAGAAGAGGAAATGAGACAGTTTCTTCACACTCGTTTAAAAGGTTCTAATGTAGGCTCCAATAAAAAGAAGGACATAGAAAGAAGAGGAAAATACAAGAATGACTATTTTAAAGAATTTTAAACACTTAGGTACTATCTCAACTAAAACAGACTTCATTCTGTTTGGGGCTGATTATACTTCCAATTACTCTAACACAACATTTAGTAATTGGTTTGCTTTACCAAAAACATTTGTAGAAAAATCTATCCCTAAAAATTTGAGTTATGAAGTTGAGTTTGGAGAAATTGAAGGGAAACATTCTGATGTTTACGAAGAATCAACAACCAAAGAAGAAAGTTTTTTACAAACAGTTTCCACTCTGAAACAATTAGATGATGATATTGAAATCATCAAATTTCAAAATATTGTCAATTTCTTTAAAGAATTTTGTGATTCAGATGATTGGGAAGATTTCACTAAAGACCAACTTGAGATATTTGATGAAGTAATTGAGTTACAAGAGTTTCTTCATAATTATTCTACTAACAAATCTGTCTCCCTGACTGTAACAATTCCAGAAGAGGAAGTTCTCATCTTCAAGGAAATGATGAGAAAACATCCCAATTGGAAAATTGAAGAATAAGAAAAAAGACCTGGATAGGTCTCTTTTTTGTGGTGTGATTGGTTTTACTAATTTTCATTAAGTTCTTTATTAGTTTCAAGTTTAGTACCAATCAATTGTTGAAATACATAAGATGGTTCATTAACCAAGTCAAAATTCTCACTCATTAATTTATTATAAATGTGAACTTGTACAGCACGTTCAATTTCATCATCTATTGTGGTTACAAAGTGAAAATCTTTAAGATTTAACTTATGAATCTTATTTTGGTGACAACCTTCGTGAGAGTCAGTTGCTTCAGATAAATAATCTAATTGTGAATCCTTTTTTAAATTGTATTCAACTTTAAAGTTTTCAATTTTTGGAAGAAAATGTTTCAACCAAAAGTTTTTAACCAGTTTAACTTCATCTGAATTCAACAACTTCGTTTCTGCAAAAACAACAGTCTTCCTAAAATGAACATTAGAAATCTCACAAGTTTGAATTTTTTCGCCTTCAACAATATTCCACTGAAAATCATAAATATAAAATAAATTTCTAATAACACTATGAATTTCTTTGAAAATTGCAACCCCGTTTTCTTTACCAATAAAAAGTTGCAATATCTTCTGATTTTCTTTTGGAGCAGTTTTAAAAGTTGCGTCCAACACTTCCTTACGATATTTCTCTCTCATCTCTGGAACAATTTCAGGAAAGAGAAATTGTTCTATCCCAATCTTGTTCTTTGCGATTTTTTGAGGAGCTGAATTTGTTTCTTCAACTGTTTCTTTCATTATTTTCCTTCTTTCTATGTAACCTTTTTGGCTACAATTTATTTTTAGAAATTATAAAAGGGCAAGAAAAACTCTTACCCTTTTGCTTCTTTCAAACGTTTAACTAAATCTGGAAAGATTTTGTACACTTCTTTCATTCTCTCAAAACGAAAACTTGAATAACTTGAATCTACAATGGTTGCATTCAAAATAAAATCCAATTCAACCAAACCAGTGTTACCATTAACATTCTTAGTGAGGATTTCAATTTCATCATCTTGGAAGACCTGATTGAGAGTTTCTTTCGCTTTATCAATTTCAGATAAGTGAATTGAATGAACATCTTGAGAAATAAAGATTTTTTTAATTCCCAAACTTTCAACAAGTCCTTTAAAAATCAGAAGATGATTAACATCTTGTAAAAACGAAGATAAAGATACATTTCCCCCGTCTAAAACAATTTCAGAAAGGAATGAATGTTCGGTGTCTCGACCAAAAATTTTATCCAACTCAGAAAATTGTTCCTTTACAACTTGACAATAAAAATCTTGAACTTCCTCAACACCTAAAAGATTATACCTTTTATCTGTATAAGTATAAGGACTAAAATAGAGGGTTGAATGATTGGTGAAATCCAACTGTTCAGATAAATATTTGATAGAATCAAAAATATCTTGTTGACGAACAACAATATCACCCACATCAATCTTACCAGTAGCAATGGATTGATTTTTTACCATTGTGAAATCAAGAGACCAATTCTTTGATTTACGACAAGGTTCCAATCTAAATAATTGGTGAGATGAAATTAAATCTTGCACAAGTACAAGTGCATCTTCATCTTTAAAAACTTCGTGAAGTTTCAAATAACGAAGAAATACTTTTACGTGTTTGTCAAAGTTATTTTCTTCATAAACAAATTCCCTCACCTCTGTAACAACTTCAGAGCGAAGAACCTCATCTGTAACAATTTCAGGGCTGGCTACCTTATACAGTAGATTCACGAAAGTGTGCAAATCCTTATCTGTAACTGATTCAGATGAGAAATTCTTGTAAGTCACAACTCGACTTTCTTTCATCAATCGTTCCAAGGCATCATCAAAAGCAAGTCCACTACTTTGATAACCAAATAGTAAATCTTTAGAGCAAGAGATGGAAGTAATGTCCTTTTTAATTTTTCCTTCAAGTTCCTGAATACCTGATTGGTCTAGTTGTAAACTAGATGGAATGATAATTTCAGTTTTCACTTCCTTGTGGTCAGGAGTGTTGTAATTTACAACTCGACTTCCACTCAGAAATTTGTCGTGAACAATCAATTTCTTCAAGGTATTTTGAATGTTGTCAAAATCAACTTTCAATTCTTTCAAAATTTTCTTTGAGACAGAATCCATTTTTGTGTAAGTAGGAGCTGTTCCTTCAAAAAAGTAGTCAAGAAAAGTTTTAGTAATTCCTTTTTGGTATCCTTTTTCAGTAAAGGTAAAAAGATTACTCACAATTCCAATTTCCATTAGTCCATCTGGAACATTTTGAACCTCATCCTCTCGCTCTAAAAGGATAGGCTGTTTTGTTTCTACATCCCAGAAGAAGTGAATACGTTGAGCCTTTCGTAAATCATAAGCCACTGACATTGGCAGCTTGTTTTTGTCAAAACTCAAAATCAATTCCTTGGTAGAGAAACCCTTTGCTGGGTCACTAAATTCCTTTTTGAAACTTCGACTCCATAAGTTCAAGTTACTATTAAAAATATCTAACTCTTCACGAATGTATTTGTATTGAAAGGTTCCTTCAAAACTTAAAAGACTTTGAGCTATCTGTTTTGCCTCATCAATATTTTTGGTTAAGAAAACAGTCAGCATTTTCTTCACATCAAGAATAGCCTGTTCTGATTCCAACCAAGAATTAATTTGGTGAATTGTCTCAGCCAGTTTACTCTTTTGTTCAGCTTTAATCATAAATATTTTCCTTCTTTCTTAGTGATGTTGTATCACTTCATTTTTAGTAATTATAATACCTCCCTTGTAACAACTACAGAATAAACTTCCACCCCTTTAACAATTTCAGAATTGCCCCCACATCTGTAACTATTACAGAACGATAATTATTTTCCTCTAACTATTTCAGATGAGGTTCTCCGCCTGGAACTAATACAGGATTGATTTTATTTTGCTGTAACTGATACAGAAAGATATAATTTTAAAAATAAATTGAACAGTTTTACTGTTTATAGAAAGAAGGAAAAAATAATAATGATTGGAATCAATAAAACTGAAAGCTCATTTTTTGAATTGGGACAAATTTATTCTGAAATTCACGATTGGATTGATTCAAAAAAAGCAACAGAAGATATTGAAGGTCTTCTTCAAGAAGTCAAAAGTGAAGTGTCTCAACTGGAACAAGAAATGAAACTTATTGAATCAGATTACAGTTTCAACTCCTTATATAAAGATAATAAATTTAAAAGGGCTTTTGATTGGGGGAATATTAGTCGTTGGTCTAAACGGTACGACAGAGTTGATTATGAATAAAGTCATAAAGACTTAGAAAGGATTGACCTTACAAGTATAATGAGAAATTTTTCAGGCAACTCTCTACCAATTGAGTTGGCAATTTTATTCCGAAAACTCAATCAGTTACGTTTTGTTTGGGATATAAAGGAAAAGAAAATTGTAATGGCTGAGTGGGGAGACACCCTTCCTGAAACAGTTACAGAGGTGGGGATTGTGTTTGGAACCTTTAACTACACTGAAAAAGGGTGTACAGTAAAGGCAACCAAGAATCTTCTTGACTTCTTATTTGGAGATGAAGATGAATCACAAAAAGGACTTTCATCCACCGCTTCTCTTATTTTGAAAAACTTACAGAAAGATTTTGAAAATATTTCTGAGGAGGTCAAACGTGGAGTTTCTACTGGAAACTTAAGTCGTCTGACTCGTATCGTTGACTTTAAACTAAAATTGAGAGGTTGGGTTGACTCTAAATTTCCTCAAGTGATTCACATTCCTTTTTACTTGAAGACAAATTTTGCTTCCATTCAGAAAATTGAGAACAACTTGTCTATTAAGTTTGGTTCTTACAAGAATGAAGAAGTCAAAAAAATTCAAGAGGGTGATAAGGTCTTCTCAGATGAGGAATTTATTAACTACACAAATCTTCCAAAGGAAAAGGCAGCAGACAAAGAGTTTTATTTTACGGCTCAACTGATAAAACGACTCACCTCTCCTTTAGTTGATACAGACAAGAACTATCGTTCTGAACTTGTTGCAGATGTGAAGACTTACCTTTACAGCAATTTTGGTGATTTGAAAGAAAAATATCTCAGTGTCTTTTTGAGTAAGTTGTATCTGACTGAAATTCTTGCAGAAGAGGATTGTATTGCAATTACTCAAAAATTATTGGATAGAAGTCAATTCTTTGATTTGGTTCCAAGTGAGTCTGAGAAAATCAATTCTAGTGTAGGTGTTGACTCAGGTTATTTAGATAATATCTTATTCAAGTCTCAAAAAATTCATTTGGGTAGTTTTCAATATTACACGTATGATTTACTCAACTGTCTGAAACAGTTTAAGGATAAGTTGACCTTTAGTAACAGAGTAAGATTGAATTTAAAACCTGAAAAAGATTATATTCGTCTTCAAACCTTTGTTCTCAAAAACTATTCAGGTATCAATCTAGATTTGATGAAAGAAAGTTTTGATTTATTAAACCAATTCTTCACTGAAAATCAGTACCCTGTTTTGATTGGTGAAGTGACTGTTGATGTTCAGGAATTTCTTAAGGCTAACAGTAGTGAAATTTTATATCTTACTCGTTTCATCAAAAATTTTGATATAAAACGTATTCGTTTGGTAAACATCAATAGTAATAGTGAAACTGAAAATGTTACAAAAAAATTGGAAGACATTTTAGGTGATGTTTCAGTTACAAAAGTTGATGATTCAATCAATCACAGGATTCAATTGAGTGATTTCTTTGGATACTCCATTACAAATGGTTTTAAAGAAGAATTTGAATTTTGTCGTGACTTAATTGAGTTTACAAAAACTCTAATTGAAATCAAAAACAATTAAGAGAGGTTGACCCTCTCTTTTATAATTTAGAAAAATCAATTTGTAACTTTTTAGTTACTAGAAAGAAGGAACATTTTAATGATTGGAAAAAAAGAAAACAATCATCAAACTGAATTAGTTGAAGTTTATAATCAGGTGTCTGATTGGTTATCCTCCCCTCAAGCAGTTACAGATGTGGAGAATATTCTCTATAACAATTTCAGAAAGGGGTTGGAACGTATTGATGAAGAAATTAGTTCACTAGGTTTTGAATCAGACCTTTGGACAATTCGGGCATTTTATAAGAATGGACGGATTTCTGAATTGTTTACATTCACACACTTTACCAATTGGTTGAAGGACACAAAGGAAGACCACTTTGATAGAATTTTAGAAAAATTTGAAACAACAAGTATTCCAATTGATGTTGGGATTGCTTTGAAAAAATTGAGTCACTTGCAATTCTTTTGGAATATTAAAACTTCAGAGGTTTCAGTTTCTTATCTAGGAAACAAGGCTGCTGAAAATCTTTTGGAAATTGGAATTGTGAATAATTTCTTTAAGTTTACTGAAAAGGCTCACAAGAAAGGGAGTGCAAAAATTATTTTGGACTATCTTCTTCTTGGTGAAACTGAAAAACTAAACCAAGTTATTAAAAAAATTCTTCAAGAGTTGGAAGTAGATTTCAAGGAAATACAAGAAAGTGTGAAAGCAGGGTTATTAAAGAATGGAGACCTGTCTGACACAAAACGTATCATCAATCTTCGTGCCAATTTAGATTACTACACAAAGGATAAGGAATACAGACGAATTATCATTCCCTTTAAATTTAGATGCAATCAAGAGTCTCAAGGAACTTATGAGTCACAATTGACTAGTAAAATTTATGAAATTTCTTACAAACTTGAAAATGGTAAAATTGATGGCAAGTCTCCCAAAGAATTCATTAAAGAGTTTGCCCATTCTCAACTTGTTACAGAGTACCTACAAATCACTCAAAAGTATTCTGAGACCACTTTATCAACCTTCCTGAAACTATTACAGAAAGGTACTTCATCTGAATTTGATACAGATAGGAACTACTATTCTGAAGTTGTTACAGAAGTGAGAAAATACGTTTATCAAGACTCAGAAGATTTTAAACATCTTGATATTCTTTTGAACATTTTTGATTGGACTGAACTTTTTACAGAAGAGGATGTATTGTCTCTTTTAAATAACTTTGTTAAATCGTCTACAAGTTTGAATTTTTCAAAATCTAATTTAATACAATTACGAGATGATTGGTTCCAAAGTTTTCTACTAAGAAAGAACTTTCAATATTTGAGTATTTCTACTATCAAAACCTCTTTAATTTTAGATTCACTGAAACGGTATTCAGATAAGGTGACGTATCAGAATAAAACAGTATTCCACTTACAATTTGGAGCCTTAAGTGTTTTGAACCAGTTTTTGGTTCCAAGATACCAGAAACAAGTTTCAAAAGATATTGATGAGTTCCTAAAAAAGGGAAGTCAATTGTTCTCTGATAACCAAAAGTCTTTTGGAAGTACAATCATCATTTCATCTTCAGAACCAAGTTTCAATAATTATCGAGTTGCTAAGTTATTACTTGATACTTTCAAACCTCAAAGAGTGTTATTTGTGGATATTGAAAGTACAGTTTATAAAGATACTTATAAACTAGTTGAGATGATAAAGGATAGATTTGATTTTGAGATTGAATTCAAAAGAACAAATCTTAATGATATTAGTGAAGAATTTGGTTTCTCAAACATTCTCTCCTTCAACCAACTTCTAAAATCAAATAGTTGTAATCAGGTTGGAGAAGAAATTGGTGATGTTCAGTTTACTAACATTTTAGAAAGTATCAATACCTTGTTGGAAATCAAGAAGAGTTAAGAGAGGTCAAACCTCTCTTTTATAATTTAGAAAAATAAATTGTAGACAAAACATCTACATAGAAAGAAGGAAAATTTTGATTAACAAAACAAAAAATACTGAAGGAAAGTTTGTTGCTAGTATCTCTAACATTTTTGAGAAAACTAAACAGTTTATCAAGAGTGGTGGTTTGAGAAACCTCTTCCTGGAACAGTTCAAGAAGAAGTTTGATGAAATTGAAAATGACATTGAAGGTTTTCTTAGTCACAAACAAACTCTTAAATACTTGGTGGAACAGGTGGAGAAAAATACTGATGATGTGTCTGAAGCTAGTGAATATTTAGATGTATTGTTAGCTAGTTACTTTAGGAGTTATTCAAATCCTAAAAGTCACAATAGTTTTTTGATTTCTTTAAATCAAGGCTCTGACCACCCGATAGATTTAAGAGAACTACGACTTTTCTTAACTTTAGCTTTGTTTGAGTTATCTTACAACTTAGAAGAAGATAAATTCAATCTTAACTATCTAAATACAAGCAACTCAAATTCTTTAGTCACAACTGTAAGTACTCTACAATTTTCTGAATTAACATCTTGTACTTTTGAACCAACTTTTTATCTTCTGAATCTGTTGAAGTACCTCACTACTAAAACTGGTACAGATGAGTTTCACGAAATTGAAGAAAAGCTGTTTGAGGAACTAGAAGAAAACCTTTTGGAAAATTTGGAGAAAACCTTAAATGTTTTCAAAGCCAATCTTGCAAAAAAATCAATTTATTCTCAAATTCATTGTGAGTACCAAAACGGACCTCAAAAGAAAATCTCTATCCCTCTGGAATTGTTCAAGACGAAGAAACAAATTGAATTTCTGGAAGAAGAATTTATCTTGCAATTAACAAGAATTCAACAACAAAATCACGAGAACTATTGGGATGATATGAAAGTTTCAAATCTTAAAGAGGTTTATCAAAATCTTTTAGAGAGTGATTTGGCTCAATATTATCTCAAGATACTTGATGATTCGAATTCCTCTCAACGTACAAATCTTCAATTTGTTCGTTTCTTTAAATTGTTGCACTCTTCTGTAACAGTTACAGAAGATACTTATCCTGAAGTTGTTGCAGATGTGAAGAAATTTCTTTATGAAGAAGAATCACCTTACAAAACAATTCAACCATTTATTTCTCAACTATCTATTCTGGATGTTTTAGATGAAGAAGAGTTAGTCAGTATCTTAAGTTACTTCATTAAGGATTTTGAGGGCGTGTTTGTTACTTCAACCTACACCGAAAGAGATTCTGTATTTGTGAAGGAAATTAATTTGAGAGACATTTCTCTTCCACCTATCCTCACAAATAATAGTAATGATATTGACGAACATATTATTGTTTCTGGTGAAGATGTAAAAGAAATCTTTAAACGTTTCAAACGTCTAAATCTGAAAGAGGAAGATTTTAGTTTTTATCTAAATTCCTATAGTAGAAATAGTTTTGCAAATAAGATTGCAATAGGTAATGTTGACAACGAATTTGAAGATAAAATCTTTACCCACCTGAAACAGTTACAGAAATTGGTACAAACTTACTCTTCTACAAAGAATTTGAATCAGATGTATATAGGTGATGATTCTAGTGTGAAGACTGTTACAATAGAAAATGTTAAGTTTTTTAGAAAGTTATTTTCTGAAATTTCTGTTGATAAGTACTTAGTAGAAAGTGATGAGTTGGTAAATATTCTTCAAGAATTTTACTTTATTCCAAAAGATAAAATTAAAGTTGAAGAGGAAAGACAATCATACCTTTATTCCATACTTCGCTCCAAGAGAGTTGAGTTGAAAGAATTTGTTAGTGATTTACTCAACCACTCATCTAAAACAAATTAAGATGGGACTCCCCATCTTTTTATAATTTAAGAAAATAAATACAGATAAAATCTGTTAGAAAGAAGGCAAAAAATTAATGATAGGAAATAATGAAGTTGTAACTGATAGTCTAACTTCCCCATTCTTCCTTAATCTCTTTCAAGACACAAAGAAATTTCTATCAAATTCAGAAAATATCAAACAATTAATTCGTGAGGGAATGAAGAAACCCTTTGATGAGATTGAGAAAGAAATTTCTGAAACAATTGGAGAGGGGAGGACTTTCAGATACGCCTGGAAACAAGGGAAAGAAACTGGTGATTTGGAGTATTGGTTACAACCAATTTTCACCAACTCATTTGGAAATGACATTAAAGTTTGGCAACAAGATTTTAGTGAAATAATGAAACGTTTGACTCAAACACTTCACTCAGCTCACAAATCAGGAAATAAAATTGATTTTCGTGAAATGATGATTTTGAAAGGTATCGAGTTCTTTGAAGTGGTTTGGGATTTCTCAACTGAATCTTACGATTTGAAACTAAATTCTTCAACAGATAAGTTCAGTCAAATTAATCTTGCCTGTGTTACTAAAAAATTTTTCTATACCAAAAGTAGTATCACAAAAGGATACCAACTTCACTGGATGAATTATTTGACCTCAGAAATTGACTCAAATGAATTTAAGGTTGCTGAAGATAAAATTGTGAAGATTATTCAAACTCTTCTTTTACAAGACATTGACAATACCATAAACTCTCTTAAGAAAGCAATTTTAACTCCTACTGCTGATTGGGTAAGATTGAAACCTGAAAATTCTCCTGATGGTTTTGAAATTCATCTTCCACTGAATTTTTGGAAATCTCCCAAGACCATCAAATTGTTAGAAAAACAACTTTGGAATGATTTGGAAGCCATTCAGGATTTACGAAATCAATTCCTGACAAGTTCAGAACCAAAAACGTTACCAGAAGAATATCGAAGACTCATTCAAACAAACAAATTTCAACACTACCTAAATTTAATTCAAGAAGGTTTAATTGAATCTCCCCTTTCTAAAACAATTACAGTTTTCTACAAGACTGTAACTGTTACAGAGGATACCTATTCTGAAGTTGTTACAGAGGTGAAGGAATACCTTTACAATGAACGATATTCTGAATTTAAAATTATTCAACCCTTTCTCTTATTCTTGAACCCAACTGATATTCTTGAAGAAGAGGAATTGAAGACTGTATTTGTTGAAGGAATGGCAAATCTTGATTATATTAAAAAATCTGGTGAACGACACTATTTCACAAGATTGGATTTAACTGAGGTTGGAACACCAATCAATCTTAAATTCAATAGTCAAACTCAGTTGAAAGGAATTGGATTGTACTTTGATAAAATGATAGACATTTTCAAAGGAATTCACTCTTCAATGGATATTAATTTTGTTATGGATGTTTCTGAACAATCTTTAGATAACACACTTGAAATTCAAACTGAAGTGTATCGTACAGAAATGAGTTCCAAAATGAGTTACCAAAAACGGTTCACAGAGTTGATGAGAACAATTTTTGGTCCAGACACACTCAGAAGTGTATTGGTTGGAGAATCAATGTTACAATTTCCAACAGTTTCTACTTATAAATACTATACACGTTTTTTAAAGGAACTTGGTGTAAAAATCATTCATATCAACCCTGATAATGAAGAAGAAAGTCAACAAGTCTTAATTGACATCTATTCAATTTCAGAAGAACACATCAAACCCTACACTGAAATTAAAGAAGGGAAAGTTGTTCTACTTAACTTCTCAAAAGTAATTAAGTCTGAATTACTTCTAGAACCTTTGAAGGAGTTGGCTGAAATTGCTACAGAAAAGAAAAAAGAGCTATCATAAGATAGTTCTTTTATTTTGCCAGTTGAATGATAATTTCGCTCTTATAAAATCCTTTCTTAGAAAGTAACTCAACACTTATTGGAAATGTTTTTGAAACAAGTTTTTACAGAATACTTTCCACGATACTTACCAGTTGGAAATTAATGTATAAAATGTAGAATTGGATTTTTCTAAATTTTTACAAAAAATTCCTTTCAAAAAGTTTCTTCCAATTAACCAATTGGAATAGTGACTTTATGTGGCGTACTGTACACCTCTACCAAATCATTCCAAAGGTTATCCCATTGGAATTTAATGGTTGCGTTTTTATTGATGAATTTCTTCAAAATATTCAAAGAACCATTAACATCGGCGTTAATGAGTTTGTTATTTTTGGTTTTGTAAAGACCACGACAAACTCTATTTCCTGAAAAAGTGTATTTGGTATTATTCCCTGGTGTAAAAGTGGGAATAAAATCCCCATTCAAGAAACTTGCCTTACTAGTATAAGATTCTTCTTGTTCGTGAACTTCAATACCGTTTTCTTCACAAAGATAGGTTAAGATTTGTTTGAATTTATAAAAAGGAATACCCACAAAATTTTGATTATTACGTTTGCCAATATTAATGTTTTGTTTCCAGCCTTTATTTGTTCCAATTACAAGAACATCAATGGTCTGTGAAACTAGGTAATTCACTAAAATTGCAGCAGACTTATGTAAGTAATCATTTAACTTCATTTCCCTTTTGTAACCTAATTGTTGTATTTTTTTTGAAGTATATTGATTAGCAGGAAGTAACTGTTGTTTCTTTTTTTGGCATTTATTGTAGTATTGGTTAATACTTTTAATTGGTCGTCCATTAATAATAAATGGTTGAAAAACATTTGAAGTCACTGTTGCCAAATTATTAACACCCAAATCTATAGAAGCAAATCTTGTTTGATTTGTTATTTTTTTCTTTCTTTTTTTAGGAATAGATTTTCTATACAGAATTTCAATTAAATAATAACCAGTTTTTGGCACTAAACGAACCTGTTGAATAACCGTCTTCTCTAATTTTGTTTGTATATAAATATTAGTTTTAGAAAGTTTAATAAACCCTTCTTTTTTAAAGGACAATGCTCCCTTCTCATATTCTACAACAAAACGTCCATCTTTTTTAAGATATTTAGGGAAGCGATGCTGAACATTTGTATTAGATGATTTTTTAAGAGTCAAAAAACTTTTAATTGCCTGGTCAACTTTCATTTGAGTCATTTTTGAAACTTTTGCTGGTAAGGCTCGATAGTCTGGTTGATTATTTTTAACAAACTCTTTATTTATTTTGTTATAAAATTTAAATTGACCTGTATTGAAGTATGTTTGACGTTCATCATACAAAGTTGCATTAAAAAGATTTTTACTTTTAAAACATAGGTTATCAATTTCTTGATAAAGAAGAGAACCTTTCTTTACAACAACAGATTGTCGTCTATAACTCCATTCTTTCAAATTTTTCATCTATTTTAGGTTTCACCCCCTTCCTTCTCATTTCAGAAAGTTTTTCAGAGAAAGAGTGAATAATTGAAATAATATCTTTCACTAACTCTTCTTCAATTATTTTGTCACCATCATTTTTAGATAAGACAACACTTTCTAGTGAGTAATTTCACAATTTTTCTTAAATTATAAAAGGGAAAGACTCCCCTTAATTCAGACTCCACAGAACGGGAGTTTCTTCCAATTTACAAATAATTGTTGACTTATTTTCAGTTGGATGAATATATTTATACCTTACTTCGTTCCCAATACATTCTTCCCCCCTCTCCTGAATCTGATACAGGAGGGAAGACTTATCATCAGTCTCAATAAAGTTCAAGAACTGTAGTAACTTTTGAATAGACTTTTCACTTTCATCCTTCACGAAAAAGTGGACAGGCAGTCCTTCAATTGTTGCAGGAACAGATTTCAAGACTGAAGCAATTTCAGAGGTGGTGAGTTTTTCTTGGTTCTGACTGTGACGATAACTTTCGCCCCAGAGAGAATCAATACTCAAATTAATGTAACCCAATTGATTAAGAGTGAATTTGTAGAGGTCTGGAATTTTTGTAAAGTCACCTTTAAACTCTTTGATGTCAAGTATAATATCTCCTTTTTCTATATACTCATCTAAAGAGGTATTTATTTGAGAGTACTTTTCTTTGTTTTCCAGTAAGAACTGATAGATACCGAAATTATTTCGTGGTTGAATTTCCTTACCTTTTCCAAACACATCACAATATCCCCCACTATTACTTAATAAGCTATTGATAGAAAACCGTCCACCATCAAAAATTTTATCAATATGTTGGTCAGTATAAGGGAATTTAGATTTAAAGGTTTTCAAAAATTTGATTTTATTGAGGAGGTAGTGATTGTTTGTTTGGTCTAACCACAGAAGGGTGTGTTCACTTTGACCAAACAGTTCTTCTAATAAGTCAGAACCTTCAAAGTAGACATTTCGAGCAACTTTTTTGATAATGTTTTGAACTCGTTCAATCTCAAAATCATCCAAGTTAAATTCTTCTTTCAACTCATCAGGTTTTTCAATAAAATCAATAACTAATTGCAACTCACGTCCACTGTAAGAATATTTTATGAATTCCTCAATACTGGAATTGTTACAGAAGGAGAGGGGAATTGTCAGGTCAGCTTTAACTGGACTGAATGTATATTTTTTGTTGTGAAGAAAAACATACCTCAAGTCCTGAGTTCCTGATGATTCAAGCACCCACTGCTTGGATAATTTCAGAAGTTCTTTCTCTATTTCTTCAGCAATTACAGAATAGAAATCATTAAAGTTAGAAGAAAGTCCCAACCAGATTTTATAAATTTCTTTTGCTGCTTTTCCTTTAATTCCTGACTTGGTTGATAAGAACTTCCCACAACGAAGAACACGAACTGAATCATTGGAAATAAATTCATCTACAATCTTCTTTTGTTTGGTGGAGTAAAAGAAGGATAACTCAATAGGAACAATTTCTTTTTGGTAAGTGAAGTTAAGAGTTGGTGAGAAAAGAAACTTATTTCCACTGAACTCACCATCAGTCACAAATTCTTCAAATTTCATCTCACCTCTTTTCTTCTTTTTCAAACCAAGTTGAATTTCGAGTAAAGATTTAAAAAGACCAAAACTATCTTCCTCAATTTTGTCCTTAAATTTTAGAATCTTCTCCTCAAACTGTTTCAGTCTTGGAAGTTCCTGTAACTGTTTCAGAATGGTGGATTTATCTAACTTATGAACATCATCCACAATTTTCAAAATAGGTATTTCGATATAACTATTACCATTAATCATCATTTTACCCCCTACTTAAAGAGACCAAAGAACCAATCAATAATCATTTTCACTTCAAAATCTCTTTTGATTACTGTCTTAAAAACTTTCCTATCTGAAGAAGCTACAGGAGAGTTTTCTCCCACTGTAGCTGTTCCAGTTTCGTAATTGATAGTGTATCCAGGCATAATATTTTGAATGTCAACTGAGGTGAACTCAAATTGTTCCTCACGTTGTTTACCAATTCCTTCAAGGTTACTGTCTGGAATTCGGATACGAATTGGGTTTCCAGATTTATCTAGTCCTCGATAGCGAAGTGTGATACTTGTTGGGTAATTATCTGTTGGTTTACTATAGTTTGCAGTTACCTGATATTCAATATAGTAATTTGGGTGAAGATAGAGCCAGTTATCCAGTGCATTAGGATTTGATTTCTTAGTTCCACCCTCAAAGTACGTCATTAGTTTTTGGTTGGTGTAACTTGTTTGACCAGTAATGTTACTTGAGATATTTGAAACCTTACCAGCAAACTGATTGCCAATTAGGTGCCCTCTATCCCACAAGTAAACACTTTTACCATTCTGCTTCACTTTTTGTTGATACCAAGACCCAATCAAATTTTGTGGTTCACTTGGGTTCCCAACACGTTTTCCAACTTGGTAGTAATCATTACCAATGAAGGTGGATTGATAAGGTCTTCCCTGTGAATCCAGTTGGGTGTGAAGAACATTACGTTTAACTTGTTCTACTTTTCCTACACTGACTTCATCAAGGCTGTTCACCTGAATCGTATCTGCTGAAACAATTGCAGGCAAGACAACTAGTGCTGCAACAAATACAGAAGTGAGTGTCTTTAATGCTGTTTTAAATTTATTCAATAGTTATTCCTCTTTTCTTTTATTTTCTGTTCTAACAGACATTTTTGAAATTGTCCGTTCTAATGGAAAATGGTTTAAATTAAACTTGTCATAACCTTTTTCCTAGAAATATTATATCAGAAATTGCAGAGGAAGTCAAGATTTATGGTGGTTTATAATTTCTAAAAAACAAAAAGAAAGAAGGAAAAAATAGAATGATTGAAAATAAATCAAAAATTAAAATGGCTATTTCAAATATTCAAAAATTTCTGGTAGATTTTAAAAATCAACCAAGTGACTTACAAGAAGGTTTGAAAAAGAGTTTGTTAAATATTTTGAATGAAAGAGAATTTGTTGTTGACGTTAAACAAACAAAACCTATTATTCTTTTTAGATTTAATGGTGATGATATAACCTTAACAAAAGTAGAATTTGTAAACCTTCCTTTTCTAGAAAAAGATAAGAGATTTTTAAATTCAAGTCATCTTACATCGTGGACCTTCTTTAAGTCCATTCCAAAGGATGAATTTTGGATTTCTCTTGTTGACCTCGAAAATAGTAAGGGAAATCTTTATCAAACCTTAGCTAAAATTGTTGCAGGAAAAGATTCATCAAATTCTGATAAAGATAAGGTTAATCTTTTCTTCAATACTGAATTAGAAAAAATCTTAAATCATTTAGGTACTTACTTTAACTTATCATATCTTCGAACTTGGGAACCTTATTCCAAAATTGTTTCAGATGTGAAGCCATCCCTCTTCTTCAGTAGTAACTTTTTAACCAAAACTAATGTGAAAGAAGTTTACTCAACTTTGAAATCTGAAGAAGGTGTAAATTTATATGCTGAAGAATTATTTGTTACTTTGCCAGATAAAGAAAAATTTCACTCAATTTACAACTTTTATGATTTGTGGGAGTACTTCAATCCTGAATTTGTTACAGTCAAGGAAGAAATTTTTGACATTGACAAAGAAGTTGTTGGTCAAATTCCTGCTCTAGTTTGGTTAAATACTTCTCCAGAGTATCTTTATGAAAGATTAAACCAAGTTGTAGAAAATGAAAAGAATGAACAAAGATTGACTAAGTTTTATGATAGAATGAGGTTTAATTTTGATAGTACCATCTCAATTTATAATAAAAAACTAGCAATTAATTATCGTAACGAAAATCAAACAGTTGTTTTAAAAGATGATTATCAATTTTCTAAATTTATTGCTAACTTGATTAGACTGATACTAAAATCCTATAGTCAATATTCAAATTCAGAAACGAATCTAGTCTGTGAACTTGATAATTTCTCAACAAAAATTTTAAAACAGTTCCATCTTAGTGTTGTTTTGCAACACTTTAAGGATGAAGAAGAAATGATTGTACCTGTTGATGATTTGAAATATGAAAAAATTTCTGATAGTTTTAGTAGTTCAAATTTTGTAACTGTTCTTGAATCTATTTTAATCACTAAAAAAGTAAAATATACTTTACATCTATACAACATCTATGACAGTTTGATTTGTCACGCTAGAAATTATTATGAGGACTACTTAGTTTTTGAAGAATTGTATCACTTTTGGAAGAGGTATCCTGATTCCATCTCTGTAACTGTTTCAGACAAAGAATTCCAAGCTCTGAAATATTTCCAGGAGGGGTTGGATAAAGGGTACATTAAAGATGATGTATTTGTATCTATTTCAAAAATTCTTGAAATGGTTGAAACTAGTTAATAACTAACAAAGAGGCAGATGCCTCTTTTATAATTTAGAAAAAATGAAAAGAAAGAAGGAAATAAAATGATTGGAAATAAACAATCAAAATTTCAAATTGCCATTGAGGAGATTAAGAAGTTTTTACTCAACGTCAATCAAAATTCAAAAATGAAGGAGTTGTTGACAAAAAGTCTGTCTGATTTGAAGGAACATAAACAATTTGTAAATGAAAGACAAAGTGTTTTATTTTTGCTGGATAAGAAATTGAAATTGAAAGATATTCAATTCATCAACGTTACACTTGAATCTAAAAACAAACAAGTTGATTTTCAGTCAGGAAAACTTCATTATGAAGATTCTAGTATTGTTAACTGGTCAACATTTCATAATATATCAAAAGAAGACTACTTCATTACAATTACCAACATATCAAATTTTGAACCTATTATGGAGGCAGTTGTTGATAATAAGGTAACTTCTGAAATTAAAGATAAAATCCAGCTATTTTTCAATACTGAGTTGAAACGTTTTCTAGACCAACTAGATACTTATTTTACAGGTTCCTACTTCAAACCTTGGATGGGTCCTGTTGAATGGGACTATTACAATGAGGTTTCAGAGGGGCAATTTGACTCTAAACTATTTTTTAGTAGTAATTTTTTATCACCAAAAGATGTCAAAGATGTCTACCAACAATTACAGACATCAGAATTTCTACTAACAAAGTGGAATGATATATCAACAGCAGTTGGGGTGGATAGACAACTTGATGGTTTATCACCTTACTTCCTTTGGGAAAAATTCAATTCTGAATTTAAAAAGGTGAAATTAAAAATATTTGAAAATGATGATTTTGTATTTAATACAAAAATTCCATTCTGGTCTGATAAAGATTTTATCAAATTATTTTCTGAGTGGAATCAAACCCTCATCTCTGAAACTGATACAAAAAAGTTAAAGAAATGTTATTTCACTTTTTCTGACGGAAAAATAGAAAGAGTTGTTAAATTTTTTATCACAAGATTCTACCATCAAGATTCAACAAGGGAACTTGTTTTGAAGTTTGTATCTAACCTTATACGTTTTCTTCTTACGGTAGATGAGGGAACCTGTGGAGCAGATATGCTTAGTACTGGAGATGAAAATGATTATGATTCTTTCACAGATTTCATTCTTCATTTGTTTGACGATAAGGATTTATCAACTCCACTCCTGGAACAATTTCAAGAAGGGGAATTTATGAACATTCTTATTACAGATTCAAAATATCTGAACCTAAGTCGTTCTAATCAAACATTCTTTGATGTAATGAAAAAATTGGTTGAACACCAAAACGTCAAACTTAATATCACTTTGGAAGGTATAAAATCAATTTACACAACCATTGACTACGAACGTGACAATCTGTCTTTCATTCTTTATGACATCTGTCATTTGTGGCAAGAATTCAAAAACAACATCTCTGTAACTGTTTCAGAAAAGGAGTACCAAACTCTAATCTATTACAGAAAAGGGATTGAAGATGATTTTCTTGACAGAAATTGGTATAGTAATGTACCTGAAATCCTAGAAGCAATTGACAACTCAAAAAGATTTTGATAAAATAGGGGTAAGAAAAACCCCTTTTTATAATTTACAAAAATGAATTGTGATAAAATATCACATTAGAAAGAAGGAAAGAATGATTACTAGCGAGTTAGTAAAAAATCAACCAACAAAATTAGTTAATTTTATTGAAAATCAGTTAATTGATTTTGTAAGGAAATCCAAAAGAGAAAATTATCATTTTTTATCTTTTGGTAAAGAGGTTAGTGAAGAAGAATTTAATTTTAGATTTGACAACCTTTTAAGTATGCAAAAAGACTATATCTGTATTCAAAAAAGTTATAATGTTGAAGTAAATCTTAGAGGTCATTTCAATTATTTCACCCAAGAAATGTGGTTTTCATTTCGTGGAGAGGATGATAATCTTCCTAATCACAATCATCTGAAGTTTACAATTTCAGTCAATCAACCAATTTCAGTGAGTCTTGTTTTAGATAAGTTTTATCAAAAACTTTCTGAAGTTGTGAAAAATTATCTTTTGAAAGATGAGGAAACAAAAAACTCCATTCTTTATGATTTTGTTTTTCGTGAATCAGATGAATATCGTGTTTTGATGAATGTAGATAAATATCTTATTTTAGATAAGCAAGATTGGCTCCAAAACCCAACAGAAGAACCTGGAGACATTACTGCAATGGAAGCATTTTTCTCTTTAATAAAGCCACTTGATTTCATCTCCCTTTCTGAATCTGATTCAGAAGAAGATAAACTCTTCCTGAAATTGTTTAAGAACAGTCTGATGGAAAATCTCATTCCAGATTATGATTCAAAAAGTCCTTTACGGAATTCGTTGGGAATTAATTTGGCTTACAGTTTTGAATCCAATTTTCTCAAACTGAAAGCAAAACATAAAGAGGAAATTGAAAAACTATTTAAAATGTTTTCTCTCCTTCTTAGTCAAGATGAGATTGATACATTGTTCACAAGTCTTTCAAAAAACAACTATTTCAAAGTTGATAAGTTTCTGTTAAGTTACTTAAAATTTGAAAAGATGATTGAACGAGATGTGGACTTTTCAGCAAAATTGATTCACAATTCAATGAGAAGTATCAAGAGTGGTGAATTGTCCTCTGAATTTTTCCTTGGTTTAGTGGACTTTGTAGAAGAAGAAAATCTTCTGGAACTATTCAATCAACTCTCCCTCACTGTAACAATTACAGATAGGGACGTTCAAAAAATCCTTGAAGATTATTCTATCCACTCACCAGAAGCAAAATCTCTTTTAAAATTACTTGGTCTGGTGAAAAATAGTAATTCTACAACTTACTATAAATTGACCAATTTAAAGAAACTAGAAAATTTAACTCTTGACGGTATTCACAGTGTTTGGAATGGATGTAACGAAAACATTGGAGATGATGATTTTGAAGGACTACTATCCACAGGAATTGAAAGTCTCTTTCAAGGAATCTCTCAAAAGATTGCTAAACTAAAACTTCATCTTGAAGTTGCTGAAAAATGTCAAAAGAGACAACAGACAAAAGAACGCTTGAAAATGTTGAACGTTTATAAATGCAGTCTGGATGGAGTAAAGGATAATTTACAAAAAATCAAACAAGTTAACTTTTTAACTAATAAAAAGAGGTAAAGAATATTCTACCTCTTTATTTGTTTCAGTGCCACATTACTTCTGGATAAATTCCAGCAGCAATCTTCTCCTTGGAGTATTCCAGATAGGGAAGACAACTCTCTAACTGTTTCAGTTGGGAAGTTAAATCCTCTTGAACAATTTCAGGACTGAAACCAATATAGAAACCAATGTATAGGGTCGCCCCTGCAACTGGTTCAGAAGTGAGTTTCTTCTCCTCAAAGTTAATGTAGAGATTTTCACACATCTCCTCTGAGAAGGACTCAAAATTAGGTAACTGGTCAATAACCATTTGAAAGGTCTCCCAAAAATTATTCCTTTGAATTTCCATTCTCTTTCCTTTCTATTCTTATTGGAAGGTGACGTTTAATGTCTGGATGAAACTCAAATTGATTGAAAATTTCAACCAACCCAAACATTGCCTCCAACTGAGCAGTCAACTTTTTATCATCCATTGGTGGGGTGTTAAGCAATTCCTGCATTTGTTGAAGAATTAACTTTTTCATATCTGCAACAATTTCAGACTGAGGTTCAACATCTTTGATGAGATAATATTCCATTAATAGGGTACTGTCAATTGGTCTAGATTTTTCTCCATACACATTTGACAAACTAAAAATTTGCAACCCACCTTGTTCAAAAATATTTTTAACTTCTGGATAGTAGTCACTGAGGTTTTCATCAACTCCTGGAATTTCTTCAGCTTTGAGATGTTTTGCCCGATTCCAGTTCAAACTGTACTGAATAATTTCTTGAACATCTTCAGGAAGAATGTCTTTATCTGGACAGTAGAATGTTACTAACTTCTTCAAAAGTTTTGTAAATAAAACCACTTGATATTCAGAGCTTGAAATTCCCTTTCCAAAATCAGCTCGACTCATTGTGTAGAATTGTTTGAACCAATCTTTCTTGTTGACTTGATACTTCGCCCAAATGTAGGTAGTACAAGAATTGATAGGTGTTACAATCACCTCATCTTTAATGAAGTCATACCAAACGGTGTAACTAACTAAACCATCAGTTTTCTTCATCTTTTCTGAAAAAGTCTTAGGAGAAATTTTGTCCCAAGTGAATTTTTTTGCCTTTTCTTCAATGTGGTCCAGCAGAAGAATATTTTTATCCTTCAAAGTTTCCTTATTAATCAATGTTTTTCCTTCTTTCCTTTTAGTAATATTTTTGTAAATTATAAAACTATTTGCAAAAATAGAAAAAAGATGATAAAATAAGATGAGGAAATAATTTATTTATATGAGGTAAAAGAAAATGAAACACGTACTAAAAAGACTCTCAGATGGATTGGATAACCATTCTGTATCTGTTACAGAGGTGGTGAATTTCATCGGACCCAAAGATGTTTATTATGACACCTGTGACATTCAACTAACTGTTACAGTCAGGGGCATTAAAGACAAAATTGGAAATAACCACATTTTTCTTTTCAGTAGAGGAAACGAAGAATTGACTTCTGAACAAGTTGTGGAACTTTGTAAAGAAGCAATTGTGCGAGTGGAAAATTTGGTTCAAAATTTTGATAAGAATGACTTGGTTGAAAAACAACACCTTATTGACACCCACCAACTTTCCCTCACCATTCTAACTAATTCTCTTGAGGAAGAATTCAAATTGTTTGTGTCTGATTCTGCAAAATATTCAGAAAAAGAGTTCAACAAAACATTTGGGGAAAGATATTTGGAACGATTTAAGGATTTCCTCCTGAAACAAATTAAGGAGGAGATTATTTCAACTGGAACAGATACAGGACATTTGATGAATGTATTCATCTACACCTACAATTTGAATCTAGTTTCCTTCTTTGGAATTCGTTCCTGTCTGGATATTCTTAAAACAGCTTTAACTAGTGACGCAAAATCCATTGAACGTTATTCCATCCAAAGCAGAATCCTTTCTGAACTAGTTAAGAGTGGAAGAGAAGACGTAACTGCAACAGTTACAGATGAGGAGAAGGATTTATTCCTCAACCATCAAAAAGAACTTTCAATCTGGGCAGGGAAGACTTCAGACCAATTTTTGCAAATGATGAATTAGGAGATGTATCTCCTTTTTCTTTTTATAATTTTTAAAAATAAAAAGTGAACAAAGATTCACTAGAAAGAAGGTAATAATGACTAAAATCTTAAAACGTTCCGTTCGGGAGGTTTATTCTAAAGTTGAAGAAGTGACAATTCCATTTGATACAATTGCTTTCACTAAAATCCAAAAAGAATTGGAAGAAGCAAAACAAAAAGTAGATAGACAAACTATCACAATTGTAACGTTGGAATTCAAAAAGAAATTGAAGGATGATGGAATTCAAAAACTTCATAATCTTCTAACCAATCGTAGTTTTACTTACATTGGTGAACGAGGTTTGATTTCTTTCAAATTCATCCTCAATCAAGAAGCTCATCTTCTGGAACAATTGGAGCAGAAGTTTCAGAAAAAACTGGAACGAGCAATGAAGGTTTTTGAAAGTCAACAAAAGTTTCAAGGAACTCTTCTGACTGATGAAGAAACTGAAGAAAAGGGTCTCACAAAAGAATTTCCAAAGAAATTCTCAGAACTTCACTGTACTCGTAACACAATGAGTTTTGCAGAAATTGACCGTATGGTGATTTATCGAATAGCTGATTACATTCAAGGGCGAAACTCAAACCCTTCAATGATTCCAGGTTTCCAACGTCCTTCAGTTTGGACCAAGGAACAAAAGTCTTCTCTTATTCGTTCAATCTTACGTGGGCTTCCAACTGGAACTTACTATATCAATCGTTCAGATAATGCTGAGTTGAATGATTTATTGTTTGATGGACAACAGAGATTTACTGCTGTTCAAGAGTTCTTGGATGGTTCCTTTCCTGTTACAATTGAAGGGGAGGAATTTTACTGGTATAACTTACCTCCAAGACAACTTAGTCAAGTAGAAAACCACTTAGTGCAAATTGTCTTTACTGAATTTGATTCAGAAGAGGAATTGGTAAAATTCTACATTGAAATGAATGAAAATTTGTCACCTCACTCCAAAGAAGAAATTCAGATTGCAAGTGACTATCTCAAAACTTTAGAAAAATAAAAAGGGATTAATTTCCCTTTTTTGTTTTGTCTTATTTTATTTTTTGAAAACAATTCTTCTTGGAATTTTGTTGTTTAAATCTAGTCTCTCTTTCCTGGAACAGTTAAAGTCAGAACAACCTCTTCTTAAAATATTGTAGGCAGCGTTCACATCTGCATCCAAAACAATTCCAGAGTTGGAGTAAAATCTCCTATCTACTCTATGACCAAATTCTAACGGTGTCTCACCAAAGAAGTCTAAGTGAGAGGTTTCAAATTCAGCAATCGTAATCAGTTTCAACTTAGAGAACTCTTTCTTCAACTCACTGGTGAAAATGGAGCCAATTGTGTTGAGCAAACTTTTCTCTGGTTTGTTGGTGAGGTTTCCAATAACTAAAGTGGTCAATTTATCTCCTTCAACTAATTTCTTAAACTCTTTAAGGAGAAACAATTCAAAACAGTACAAATAATTCTTATCTGTTGAGGAAAGTTGTTTGTACTTTTTCTTTTGAGCAATCAATTCAAATAATCGTTGACAAGAAAATTGAACAGGTTGTCTGAAATCACTGAATACAATTGTCAGAATATTCAGTTTGTTTGAGTTCAAATCTATTCCAACTTTGAGTTCGTCTCTCCCTCCAACAATTTTAGAAAAGGAACTCTCGTCCTCTAACTGTTTCAGTTGAGTGATTTGTTTGAAGTGAGATTGGCTTAGATAACCATTCTGGATTTGCTGTAGACCGTAACTTAAAAACTTAATCAAAGTTGTTTAAGATTATTTTTATAACACAAATCGTGTTAAAGGACATACGGTTATCCTGACATTTCAGAATTTCACTTATAGTAAGTCTGTATCAACCCCAAAATGTATTACTTATTTTAATTTCTGTAAAGTGACTTATCCCATTCTCTTGGATGGATACAAGTTTATCCAGAATATAAGTATTATTTATTTTACTGTATCTTTAATTCCAAAACCACGTCTGGCTATTACAAAAGAAGCCCCAGTGTGTATATTCAATTTCATTTGTTCACAAAATTTATTTTTAGCAATCCAACTAGTCCAAGCTGGATTTACTTTTATAATACCAACTTTATTTCTGAAAGTTATATTTGTTATTAATTTGATATATAAGGAGTACGCCAAACTATGAAGCATACTGTTATATTTCTTACTTCTATCTGTTGTACCTTTCATTGTTTTAGATTTTTTATTGTTAAAGTTTAAATCTTCAAAGCAGACATCCTTTCCTGTTTCCAAAGCTCTTTTTAACACTTTGGAAATACAGTTTTCCAAATCTGATTGTGTCTTATTCCCTTTTCCAAAACGATATTTGAGAATATCAGCTCCAACTAGATTACCACACCTGTCTATTTCTGAAACTTCCAAAAAACCTTTATTAAAGTCAATTCCAATTGTTCCGTGAGTTTTTCTTGTGAGAAAATCATTTTCATCTTCAATTTTATATTCAAAGGTGCAGTGTAAGTAATACCTTCCATTTCTTCTGATAATTGAATAAGTTAAGGGAGTTGATTTTTCATTTGATAATGCTTCTATTAATTTATTTTTATGATGATTGAAATAACATTTCCCAAAAACATATTTTTCTTCTTTATCCAGACCAAAATCTTTTCGTATCTTAATGTCAAATTGATTATTTTGGTTATTGTAGTTCAACTGAAACATTGAATTCCTTCCTGTTTCATCTTTACTTCCAATATAGGATATTCGACTGTCACGTTGTAAAACAAATTCTGTTTTATTATTTTTTAATAAATCCTTGGTCCCAAAACATAGTTTGTAATTACTTGTCTCTATTTGCCATTTTAACTGTTCTAGTGCCAACTGAAATTTATTTAATTTCATCTTCTTAAATGCTCTTGATTTTTTAAAGTTCCAATATCTAATATGGTCAACTTTAATTTTATCTTTCATTCTTTCTTGAAACTTCAAAATCCTCTTATCAAGTTTTCCAATATCTTCTCTCAGTTTTTTAATTTTCTGTTCCTTTTGAGACACTTCGTATTTTTTTAATTCTTCAAGAGCTTTCATTCTACCTTGAATATCTTTCAGTATAGAATTCGCTGTCCTCGAACTGATACCGTGTTCTTTCATAAAACCTTTTCTAAGTTTTTTATATTCTTCAGTTTTATTCCCTGTACTGTTTTCGTTCTTTAATCTGTGAAATGCTTTTCTTTGTAACTTACAGAAATATACAGAAGCATTTTCAAAATATTCAATTATTTCTTTATTATTCACTTCGTGTAGTTGAGTCACAGTTGTATATTTCTGTTTTAACACTTTAAATCCTCCTTCACCTTAGTATTTTTGTGATTAAAATTAGATTTAGATTGGTTCTTCTTTCTCTATTAATTTTAATTCTATTATACATTACAAAAATAAAAAAGTCAAGTTTAAAAATAATCAAACTTAACTTTTTTTACAAACTTTTAAATAACTTTTTGATAACTATTAATTAACCTATTATTCTTCCTCCTGTAATAAATAAAGAGTGGGATATTTCCCACTCCATTATACTAAAATTGTGATAATAATTCAAGGTTTTTTGGAAGATTTCGTTTTTCTTCTTCTTCCAAACCGTGCGAATGAGCGATTTTTCCCATTGCACTACCACATACGACGCAAAGAATGTCGTCAAGGAAGGTACAAGAATAAGTCGTACTTTTTCCCATTTTGTCAATCTTGCCAATTATTCCTGGCTTATCTTTATCCAGTTGGAAAGCGTTGGCAATTCCAATTGCTCCAAAAAGTTGAGCAGAGTGAATGAGAACTTCATCGACTCCAAATGTTCCTTGGTCTGTATAGACCATTGTTTGAAGTGGCTCTAACAGCAATCCTTGCTCACTCATAATGTCCAAGTTGATGGCAGTAAGGATAACTTGTTGGATTTCCCGTTTGAGAAGAACTTTTTTGATAGCTTCTTCACATTCAGTCACCTGAAGTGCGTTAGTGTTATACTCATAATAACCCTTCTGGCTCTCAAATACAATAGTTGCTAATTCTTCCATTGTAATTCCTAATTCTTTGAACCGCCAAAGAATAAATTCCAAAGCTGAATTTGTTTCAGGCATAGGGTACTTGTAAGTGATTTTCTTAAAATGTTCATTCATAGATAACATTTCCTTCTTTCTTTTTTAATTTTCTAAAATTATAATTAAGGAAAAAACTGCAATTTTAAAATTGCTAGAAAGAAGGTAAATTTGATTACAAACAAAGTTCCAAGAACAAAAGAACAAGAAATTACTCTTGAAGAGTTGGAATACCTCTCTCAATTTGTTACAGAGGAAGTTCCGATTTTTGGTGAAGGTTCTGGTGGAAAAATATCTCAATTTATGTTTGACTACTCAAAGGAGCAGTTTGAACTTCACAATGTTGATAATGATTGGGAATTGAGTCTCAACCCACTCAAGAAATTGATTGCAATCTTTGATTATAAATCCAAAAAAGAGTATTTAGAAATTCTTGAGAAATATTCTGTTAATGATTTGGTTAAAACATCACTTCAGAAAATTCGTTTAAAATTAGAAGGTGGTGATGATTTCACTGAGGACCAAACTACCATTCAATCCAATTTAGATGTCTCAGAATTCCGTCCCCTGAAACTGGAACAGGAATGGACTAAAAAATTAACAAAGATTTGTTTTGATTATGGAAGACTAATTGATTTCAAACAACAACTAAATCACTTAGAAGGAGTTGAATTGAAAACTGATTGGTTGAAGTTGATTGTGGAAAATCTTGAATTTGAACGTCCTTTCTATCGTGACAACTTTGGTACCTTTGTGATGAAACAAAATGTTGACTACTTCTTTAGAAAGTTAACTGAAGTTTGTGGTGGTGACACGGAAGGTCTTGAGTTTTTGAAAACCATTATTCCACTTGGTAATATTTTGGAGAAAAACTTCTTTGATAATACAGAAGTTGCAATCTATCTGTTTGAAAAGATTGAAGTAGAAAACTTTTCTAAAGAAGAAATCATCTATCTTTATACAAAAGTTTACCAACAAATGACTGACACAAAATATCCAATCATCAAGTGGAAGTATTTTTGGGAACTTCAAGATAAGATTTTTTCTCAAAAAGGTATCACTGAGAGGATTCAATTTAAAATTCAGATAGGTCGTTTCATTCATTTAAAAGAATATTTTGATAAGGAAGATAATCTTTTTGAGAAATTCATTCTTAACAACAAGTATCTTGATTTAACAATTGATTGTTTTAGTCTAGAAGACAGTTTTAAATCCATTCTGAGGAGTGGCTTGACATTCCCCCTTCTAGAACTGTTAGAGGGTGAGGACCAACTTCCAGACCACATTCATTTTAGTGATGAAATTGTTAAGAACAAATCAGAACTAATAAACTTCCTAGAGTCAGGAATCAAGTTAAAAATATTTCCAATTGATTAGTAAAATTTATAGTCAAGAGAAAAAGAAAGTTGTGAGCTTTCTTTTTTTTTATAATTTCAAAAAAGAAAAGGTGACAAAAAGGTCACTAAGAAAGAAGGAAAATATGATTAACAATCACAGTGGGTTAAATCAAACCCAATTGGATATTTTGAGTGAGTTGGAGTACCTCTCTGGAAAAGTTTCAGAAGAGAATATCTCTCTAACTAAAACTGGTACAGGAGGGTACTTGACACTTTTCTTTGACTACTTAAAGGAACGATTTGAACTTCACCAAATTGATTCAATTGGTGATGATGAAGGTGAAGTGACAAAAGATGCCTTCAAACGAAAAATTGCTCGTTTTGAATTACGTTCCTCTCAAGAGGTTGAAAATGTGTTAAATAACTATTCCTTAGAAGAATTGGCTCAACTTCCCCTCAACAAAATGATTCTTAAGTTGAAGGGTGGAAAAGACTTGTCTGATGAGAAAGAGAATGGTTTGTGGGAGAAGATTTTCACTCTTCCATTTTCACCACTAAAGTTAAAAGATACTTGGACAGTATCTACTTTTAAAACCTTTAATTTAGTAGCCTTAATTTGGTACAGACAGGTTTCTGAAACTGAACCAGAAACGGAATGGCAAAAAATCATTGTGGATACTCTTCTTGAAAAGAAAAAAGAGTTGAGAAACAAAGTAGAAATTGTTCAAGAAACAGAGTGTTCAAAAATGAACAAATTGTTTGAATCTCTATTTAAAATTTGTGGTGGTAAAGTTGAAGGAATTAAGTTCTTAAGAAGTGTTGTTCCAGATTTTAAACAACTTTTTCACCTCAGAATGAGTTACAATATTGGTAAGGAAATTGTTGGTCAAATTGGTCTTGAGAACTTTACACCTGATGAAGTTTATACTTTGTATTCAAGATTTTTGGGAACAATTTATACCAATACTTTTGAAGATGTAGTAAAATATCTTGCTGAAGTTCAAAGTGAGTTCTTTGAGGCGGTTGGTCTTGGTAAAGCTCTTGAGTCAGAAATTGACTTCACAACTTTTGCTGAGTTTTACTATTACTATCAAAAAAATAAAGATTACAATGATGATATGTTCTTTGAGAGATTTTTCTTGAATAACAAGTATCTTAATCTAGAAGTTTTGTTTGAAGATGGAATGCTTGTTGAATACTTCTACCCAACTTTGGCAAACAAACTAGCCTTAACTTTAGAAGGTATTGACAACCAGTCCTTCCCTAACCACATTCACTTGAATGAAGAACTTTACCAAAAACTTCCTAAATTGAAAGAGTTCTTTAATTTAGCAGTGGAGTTAAAACTCACTAATTTATTCAAAAATTAAAAGAGAACATTAGTTCTCTTTTTTATTGTTTTAACAAAGGCAACAACAAGTTGATTTCACCAAGAGTATCTGTTTGAATGAACCCTTTTTCAGCTCCCAATTTGTAGTACTCCAGGGCTTCAACATCAATTGGTTGAGCTTCAAAAGAAACTCGTTCACCAAACTCTTCGTGAAGATTTGTAAAATCTCTCAGGTGATAGGATATAACTTCCCCTTCTGTATCTGTTTCAGTGAAGTAAGATTTCAAATCATCAAAACAAATTTTAAGTTTCAAATTTGTTCGACTTAAAATCAACCCAAGAAGTTTTTGGAAATCAAATTTACTTTCATTAATGTCTGAAGTGCTTTTGAAATGTTTATCTACATCAATATTAAAGATTAATTCAGAAAATTGTATTTCAAATTCTTTAGCAACTTCTTTAACTAACCATTCTTGAATTTGATTAAAATCAGATTTAGAAAACATTTTATCAAATGAGTAGTAACTAGCACAATCCAGACCAGAAACAGTAAATAATTCCAAAAATTCAGTTTGTTCATAGTAATCATCTAAAAGTGAAATGTAACCTTTAAATTCAAAAAATGTTTTCAGTATAGACACAAGATATTTAACCATTCCAGAATCTCTTAATTCCTCAATAATTTTTGTTTTATCTTTGAGAAGTAACAGATGAAGTAAATGAAATTTCAAGTGGTCAGTACTCAGATTTGCCAAAGAACTTTCTTTATACCCACTCTCTTTAACTTTATCACTCATTATTTGATAAGTTTTGAAGGTAGGACCAATTGAGTTGATGAAAGTGTAAGCTGGGTAAGATTCAATGTATTCACTATTCACCCATTCTTCTAAATACCTTTCCTTCTCTGTAATAAATTCAGGATTGAACTTTTCAAAGAGAGAGTAAAGTGAACTTTGTTGAACGTCCTTGAACGTGGTTTCATTTGTAAGTTCTGGTTGGTTCGTTTGAGCAAAATTATCTTCCTGATTCAACCTTAAAATCACTTTCTTTACTGAATTAGAGGTTAAAAAGTTACTACTAATAACAAAATGTTGAGTAATTGTAGGTAATACTCCAACCGTATGGTTAATTTGACTAATGAAATAAACAATCTCATCATCAAGGTAAGATTTTAGTTCTGAATTGAAAATAAGATTTAATTCATCATCTAGTTCTTTTAATTCCGTCTTGGTCAAATTATTTTTGGTTTGATATTCCACCCTCTTCTGTAACTGATTAAGAATAGAACGAAAAAATTTCCCCTCAATAATAAAGTAGTGATAATTAGTAGGAACATTCCAGATTTCCTGACTGTTGTTTAGTTCAGAAAGGTGGATGTTAATCAAATCTAAATTGTTATCAAAGTAACAAATGAAACCATTTTTATCATTGTTTCTTTTAGTTAATTGATTTAATAATTTTTGATACAACTTATCTTCCTTCAAAAACAAAAAATTCTTGAGAGAATTGATAGCCTTTTCAAATTTTGATTGTTTCCTTTCAATCATTAATTTTCCTTCTTTCTAGCAACTTTTTGGTTGCATTATTTTTTTTAGAAATTATAAAAGAGGAGAATTTTCTCCCCTTACTTGTCTAAGTATTTCTTAAGTTCCAAAAGTTCCAAAAAATAATATTCAAACAAATGTCCTTGACGAACTCCGTCCTCATAAAAGTCTAGACTTTTCTTCACCCCTTCTGTAGCAGTTAGAGAGATGAGGTCTGAATTTACAGTTTGTGATGAATGAAACCTATCCATCATAGTAAAGAAATCATCCAAATCTTTACAACTTGGTCTGTTGTTTGTAATATCATCAAACTCAGTAAATCCAGCAACATCAGTGACCAAAAGGTGAACGTTAACTTCTTTTGAGGTTAATAGTATAATCAGAGCTTCTAGGTTGGCTAGGTAGTCTGAAAATTCTTCAATGTTACAAAAACTTTCTTTGGAAATATTGATAAGAAATTCACCTTTCTCTTTTGCATCTAAAATCAAAGAACCCCAAATCAATTCAATCAATTTCACAAATTGTTCTAAAACTTTTTGGTTTTCTTGAATGTCTTGTTCATTCTCTTCAAATTGAATGAGTTGTAAGAACGCCCAAGTCTTATCATCTACATCATCTCTATCATTTGCACAAAAGTTTTGCAGATATTCATCAGTACTGTAAATATAAGTCACTACCTCTGCAACAAATGCAGTCAGATTTTCAATCACCCCTACATTAGTTTCAGAGAAGTTTAACCCTTCTGTATCAATTTCAGAATAGGCTAATTCTTTTAGGTGACTTCTAATTACTGAAGTAAAGGCTACAACATTATTGGAGTAAAATTCACCAGAATCTTTTCCCTTGTTTTCAGCAAACAGTTTTCTAAATTGTGAATAAAATTCTTTCTTATCCACAAAGTAATAAAGAAATTTTGGAAGATACAAGTTTCCATAGTCTGCTTTGAATAGTAATTTTTCCTTTACTGAAATAAATTCAGAATTGAATTTTTCCCAAATTGCAAAAAGATTGTAGTCTTTGTAGGACTTACCTTCCTTTATTTTCTTCTTAATTGAATACTCAAACCACTCACAGTTTTTCCTGTAATATTGGTCTTTTGTAAGTTGTTCAAAAACTTCAGGAATAACTTCTTCAGGTAAGAAATTGGTGCTAAATCCAATTTGTTCACTTAAAAAATATTTTGTAGGTTCTTCCAAAAATCTCTTAATTTGTTTATTGAGATACAATTGTAGTCCATCTACAACAGATTCAGATTGGGAACCTTTCTCAAATCCTTTGTAGAGTGAAACTAAAGAGAAGTCGTGTGTCCAGTTCATAAGATAATAAAAATCACAAGTTAACTGGTTAAGATAAGAGAATAACTTATCATCTTTGAGAAAAAATACTTCAACTTTTTGAATTTGCAATTCAGAGTCAAATTGAAATAACACCCTTGTTTGAGTATCACAAGTGATTGGGTCAAGTTGATTAAAGAATTCCTTTTCAATCTCTTTGTTTCCACTTTTAAGAGTGAGAAAGTTTTTGATTTCTGAAAGAGCAACCTCAAATTTTGTTTTTTCTTTTTTAATCAATAAATTTTCCTTCTTTCTAAGACTGTTACAGCCTTGTTTTATTTCTGAAATTATAAAAGAGGAGAGGTTATTGTATTAAGTTATAATTTATAAAAATAAAAAAAGAAAGAAGGTTTACATTTGATTACTAATAACCCAACAGGAAATCCAACCACTGTTGGAGCAAAGTGGGCAATTCTTCATCAAAACTTATACACAAAATTACTGGAAAGTGATTGGCGTGATTGGCGATTTGTGGAACACCACAAAGGCGCTCTTGAAATGTATCTTGGTTATCACGAGCATAGAAGTGATACAGTTAAATCATTAGTAGATAGACGCAAGAAATTCTATTTCTCTATTGAGTTAGGTCCCAACAATGAAGTAAGTTTCGCAAAACACTACACCATCTACACAGATGAAACAGAACCGTGCTGTATTCTTCAGTTTGGAAGTTCAATTCCACTAATCCAACTAAAATCAGAAATATTGGTTGATTTGGATAAAAGATTTTCTGGTGATGATTATTTTGAGGAACTTAAGAAGTATATTCTTGAAAAATACAAGGAATTTATACTGACTGGAAAATTTGAAGGACACCACTATTATGGCTTTGAGGATACAATTGGTTTTAAACCAATTACAGAACCACCCTACTTCAGTCACGAAGCAGCTTGGTACTCTGAAGACACCCACCCAACTCAAATTGTTAGAACGGATTTCACAGATATTCTGAAAGAAGTTTACAAAGATTGGGAGTCTCAAAATCGTAATTTCGGTCAAGTTAGTGAGTTTGCCCACTTTATACTTCAATATTATTAAAAAGACTAATTTCTTAGTCTTTTTTGTTTTCTAATAATTCAACCACCATCTTGTAGTCAAAATAATTTTGTGTTCCTTTGATTAATTCTTCGTGCTCTGCTCTCAAAGAATAGTACACACACTGGAACAGTTTTAGATTGAGTTTCTCCCTCACTGAATCAATTTCAGTAAAGAGGAAATTCTTATTGTATTTGTTAGAGAAACGAACAAATCTATTCTTTAAATAGAACCGTCTAAATCGCTCTTCAATATTAATTCTCCTACCATTCCAGTCGAGGTCTGCAACAGATACAGGAGAGGTGTGAAGAAAGAAGTCTTCAATGAACTCAAATTTCATCCCAAAATAAGAAACCACAATTGTACTCAAGAGCCACAAAATGAAAATCATATTGGCAGTCAAAAGTGTGATACTATTTCCCAAAGAAATAGTTAAGACACAATAGAGCACCAGAAGTGAAAGTTCCCACTTATATAACCCATCCACGGTGCTCCTGATAAAGAGATAGGAGTTTTGTTTGTTGGTTGAAAGTTTTTGTAACTTCCTTTCAAAATCAATTTTCTTAAAAATTTCATCCAGAACAAGTCTTGGTGTTACATTGTCCAAAATATGCTCTGGTTCAAATTTGAGTGTGCTCTCATCTGGAACTTCAATACCTAAATGTTTGGTGAGATTATTTAATTGAACTTCTTTATTGCTGCTCTGTTCGTGAACACCCTTGATAAATTGTTTTACTTTTTTCTTGTACTTACTTAAGGAATATCTTTCCTTCAAGACCAACAAATCATCCAGATAAGAACTTAAAGAAATATTTCCTAAATGATATTTCTGGTGATATAGGTCTATTTTTTTCTGGTGATAAATTAATACAAAATTTGTTCCAGTTAATTCTTGTTCCTTAAATAAGTTGGGGTCAATTTCGGAACCCCTCTCATCTGCAACAATTACAGAGTGGAAAATCATCAAATCATCCAAGTACTCTGCCAGTTGTAATTTTTCTAGTTTTGATAGTTTATTTAATTCCACTCTGTTACCTTCCTTTCTACAATTTTTCCTTAATCAAACTTGTTCTCTCTAGGTTTGATGTATCTTTTAAACTTTGGTTCAAGGTTTCTTTTTGACCAATGATGATATTCACCTCTTTAGTTCTTGTGTATCCAGTGTAAACAAGAGAACGATTCAACATTCTTTTTTGAATTCCATCCACAACCTGAATCACACATTTAGCTTCACTTCCTTGAGATTTGAAGACAGTAATCACGTAAGCTAAGTTAATATCGTAAATAGAATAGCCTTTATATTCTACCACACGATTTTCATCAACAGTGTCACCCTCATAGGTTACTTCCAAAATCTTTTGACCACTATCTGATACTAAAATATCTGTAACAGTTCCAGTCTCACCATTAAAGACATTGTTCTCGTAATCATTAACTAACTGAATCACTGGGTCTCCAATATAGAAAGCTGTATTATCCTGTTTTCTGATAAGTACCTGTTCAGTCAGAGAATGTTTCTGCATTTTTTGAATTTCACGATTGAGATTGAGTGTTCCTAAGTCACCTTTATTTTGTGCTACCAAAATCAAAATATCTTCAGGACTATAACCTTTTTGGAGCATTCGTTTGTAAGATTGAATGGTTTTTCTAAGTGAGTCTTGAGAATTTTGTGTTTCTACAAAATAAGAATCTTGTGTCTTGTTGAAAATCAAACTTTGACCCGTGCTCTCAATTCCAACCCCATTCTTCATCAAATTAGCATTAGTAATGATTTGAGAGTCACCAGATTGACGAAAGACTTTGTTAAGAGTGATGGTGTTCACTTTCTTAGATTCAATCAAGTCACGGAGCACCAACCCTGCACCAACTGAAGGAAGTTGATTTTCATCTCCAACAATTAGTAAATTTGTATTTGGTCCAAGTGATTGGAGCAGGTGAGAGAAAAGGTAAATATCAATCATTGATGATTCATCCACAATTACAAAATCATCCTCAATTTTATTAATTTCTTCATCCCTTCCAAAACCTTTTATTTTCAACTTACGATGAATGGTTGAAGCTGGAAATTGGAGCACCTCTGATATTCGTTTTGCTGCTTTACCAGTTGGAGCAAGGAGACAAATTGTTGGTTCAGGAATTTTTCCAATCTGAGCAAGATAATCTACAAACTCCTTGATTGCCTTTACTGTAGTTGTCTTTCCACTACCTGGACCACCAGTCAAAATGGAGATTTTATTGTTTGCCAACAAGTCCACTGCCTGCTTTTGATTTTCTGCCAGTGTGAATTTATTATGCTCTTCATAAAGTTCAATAAATGACTCCACATCATCTTCACTTGCTTTTTTGAAACTATTTCTGTTGAAGTGACGAATGGATTGAACAATATTAGTCTCAGCAAGGAAAGATTGCTGTAAGTAAACATATTTTTCTCCACTGCTGGAACTGTTGTAGTAAATGTCCTGCTCTGTCTCTAACTCGTCCAGAAGTGTCTTCACCTTTGCTTCATCAATTTCAGATGAGAGGGTTCCGAACAAAGATAAATGGCGAAGGAACTCACCAGTCCCAAAGACTTCTACGATTTTCTTGTAGGGTAACGCCAAAGAGCCTGATAATTCCAACTTCAACTTCAAGAAATATTTGATAGCTGTTCGATAACGACTGTTATTGTTTGCGGCAACAGTTAAGTTTGGATAGTCAGAATTGTTGTTGACTTGTTTGAAGTAAAAACTGTCAGCAGTTCGCCAGTACAGTGGGTTAATTTCTGCAATGATATAAGGGTTACTTAGTAATTCATTATAGGTATTTCCACCATACTTCTCATACAGTTCCAGAGCGAGGCTTTCACGAACATTCAAAACATTAAGAACTGAGAAAACCTTGTTCAGAATTGTTCCGTGAACCAGTTTTTGTTTGATACTGTTCAGTGTTTTCTCTGTGATAACTGTATCCACGTCTTTAACTGCTTCAGGAGTTTCTGACAAAATTTTGATGGTGTCCTCACCAAAGTAGTCAAATATCTTGTTTGCCTTTGTTTTCCCAACTCCGTCAATCTGACTAGTCAGAAAACGAACAATCTCTTTTTGAGTTCTGGGGATATAAGTCTCTGGTGCTCCTTGAAGTCTAATTGAGTATCCGTGTTTTTGAGAATGCTCCACTGTACCAGTTCCAGAAAGAATATCACCAACCTTTGGGTCATAAAAGTTTCCAAGCACCGCGCTCTTGTTTTGGTTGAAGAGCACTCGTTGGTTGTTCCAAGTGATATTTGCTTGGATGATGGTAAAGTTGTTTTTTCTGAAAATGATTTTTAGAATTTCAAAATTGAATTCTAGTTTTTGAGACCTGTCAAAGTCCTCAACAAAAATGGCATTCTTACTGTAAATTGCACCTAGATTCTTTGTCACTTTTGTCGTCCCCTTTCTTTTGGTTACTTGGTTACTTGTTTTATTTGTTGATTTGATTTGTTTGATTTTTGATTCTGAGTTTATTATAACTCATTTTTGAGTTTTTGAAAAGACTTTTGTTTTACATTTTTGCTTTGGTCTTTTATTTTAGGGTTGCTATATATTATTAATTAAAATATTTATATATAACAATAATAATATTTATATATCCTCCTGTAATTATTAAAGTAATTGAATTATGATATATCGTAAGTAATTATTAGTTATGATACATCTTAAGTTATTATTAAGTATGATATACTATAAGTTATTTTATTAGTTATGATATATCATAATTTATTAATTAATTATTTATATCTAAAATAATTATTATTAATTAATAATATAAGTAATATATATAATATCAATTATTATTATTTATATTTATATATAATATTATTTATTAATATATATTATTAACTAAAATAATCTTAAATTATAAAACACGCACGTGTTTTATAAGGTGAGGGGAGCTTCGCTCACCGAACTACACACTATAGCTCCGTAGGAGCTATTATATATTATTTATTAAATATATATTATATATTTAATTTTTATATATTATATTATTAATTATTATATATCTTAGCAATGCAGTCTCTTACTGATACAGAGCGAAGCTCTTTGTACTGGTCCAGACTGCTTATAGGATTTGAGAGGATTTGAGATGGATTTGATTCTTGATTGTTTGAGATATTTCATAACACACAAATAATTCTGAGTACAACTAACTCAATGTCATAATGTATTACGAAATATCTGAGTTGTTTTTATTATAACTCCTTTTTGTAAAACTGTCAATACTTTTTTTACCAAGAATCATAATTTCATCACAAAACTAATAACATCAAGGGTTTACAAAGTTTTGAAAAATATTTTTAAAAAAGAGTTTACAAAAAGATTTTTTTGATGTATAATAAAACTAAGATTTGAATTTGATTGATACACAAACATTTTCTTAACATTTTCTTGAGGCGAATTTTGAGTTACAATAAGCCTTGAGAATGATGGTTTGATTTTTGAGATATACTAAGTTTCAAGATTTGTTGAAGTTTTGATACTTTTTTGTACACAAAAACTGAGTTTGTACACAAAACCAAAAACACGGAGGAAGGCATTTTTGATTTTTAACAAGAGCACACAAAAACAAAATCAAAATAAAACTTGGAGCACGAAGAACGCCATTTCTAAAACAGTTGCAGTTGGTGCTCTCATTCTGACATTGTTTCAGGGTGGGACAGTACACGCAATTGGCAAAAACCCTGCATTTGACCACAAAGTAAAAAATGACAAAGAAGTGCGTGACTCAATTGTTCGTGCAGTTTCAGGTGAATTGGATAAATTGATTCCACTCTCCAGTAGTGTTTTTGAACAAACTGAGGCTTACAAACGACTTCACAAAAATTACCAAAATGTTGGTTATCCAAGTGAGAACAAAGGTAACGAAGAAGGGATGCGTGAAGATAACAAAATTGATGTGAATTCTGTCAAGAAACCAATCACAGAACCAAGTAAAATTCAGTTGGCTGAACAGGTACGATATTATCAATTCAACTTCACAAGTGGTTTACATTACACTGGAATTGAGAAGGCAAGTCGTTTTACAAATGATTTTGAACAGAAAAGTAAATTGAATTATTTTGATTACATTGCGTTGATTGACTCCATCAAGAATAACCCTTCCTACACTGAAGCTGTTAAAGAGAAGAAGTTGACTCAGGTGGAGCAGGACTTGCAAAACTCAATTGATATGCTCTACGGTGGAAAAGAATTTACAGGTAGTCTGAAAGCAATGGAGAGCATCAAAAGTGTAAGCATTCCCTTTAACTACAACAAGTACAGTTACTTGCAGTTGTTGGCAGCTTACCAAAAAGACAAGGCAATCAACTCCACCCTCAGTTATTATTCAGAGTTGATTGATACTCTTGACACCATTCGTTTGTACTCAGCAGGGGTTCGTCAAAAGAAAGATGTTAGTATTAATTCTGCTGTTCTGGCAGACCGAATTAATCAAAAGTACAATCAAGTTCAGCAAGATTTAATTGAACCAGTTATCTCAGTTGTTGGTCGTAACGAGCAGGAAGAAGATAGTTTGAAAGCTGGTGAGAATTTTGAGAAAGAACAATTAAACAAGGAATTTAATATTCAGAACTAATATTGTTCCAGAAAGGAGAATACGTGAAGAAATTTCTAGGTATCTTAGGAGTGATTGGAGCAGTGGTGCTCCTTTCACTTGGAATTATTTATACTCCAAAAATTATTGAGCAGAATAGAATCAAGGAAAGTCGTGTGGCTGAATTTTCAGTTGAACGTTATGCTGGTTGGGCACTTGCCTACAATGCTCTCAGTGAGGCTAATAGCACTCTTTATAGCACCCACCCCACAGATAAGAAATCTGAAGACTACGTGGAAGCTGAACGTCTGAACTATCCAGAAAAGTACTTTCCAGATTTAATTCAAGAATTTGGTATTGCAGTTCAGAAAGATTACTCCAGTAATTACATTTACACTCAACTCAAGGGTGATTTGAATGAATACTCAACTGGGATGCTCTCAAAAATCAAAGAAGCACAAAACAATTTTGTAGATTCTAGCAAACCACAAAATGCTAACGATGCAAACGTTCGTGCTGCTCTTGAAAAATATTACACACTTTATGAGAAAATGAACACCAGTATTCAGGAACTCACTCTGGAACAGTCACAGAAGGGTGCTCTTGGTGAATACATTCAAGAACGAGTTGGGGATAAGACCTTCTCAGAACCAATTGCTTACGGACAAGTAGCAAAAGAATATTTGAAACAAAATTTAGACCTTTATAAAAATGCTTTCAAAGAACGTGAGAGTGATGGAGACCTTTCTTCAGATACAATTGATAAAGTCACAAAAATCGTAGGTCTAGACCAAAATTAAAAATAAGGTACTTCAGTTACGAGTACCTTTTATAATTTCTAAAAATATTGCAACTAAAAAGTTGCTAGAAAGAAGGGAAACATTGATTGGGAAACAAAAAGAAAAATTCCAAATTGCTTTGGAACAAATTCGTTCCCTCTTCCTGAAACAGTTACAGAATCATCAAAACCAAACTGTAACAACTACAGAATGGAGACTTGAAACTGTAATTGATTCAGATGGGGAGTTTCTGAATTATGAATATTTATTTATTTTTAATAGGAATACTGAATTAAAAGAAGTTCGTTTCATCAGAACAGAAGATGTGATTCCAGAGCTGAATTGTGTTTCAGAGGAAGATTACTATATTCTTCTAACTGGAAAATTGAAAGATGATATTCAGACAATCTTCTCAACACAAGAAACAAGATTTGATTTGAGTGACTTAAATCTTCTCTTTAATAAACAGCTTTTGGAATTCCTTGAAAGTAGTGGATATTATCTTTATGATAGCTATTTTGAAACTGGAAATCTATCAGATAATACACGTTTGATTATCAGTTCTAATTTTCTTTCAAAAGAACAGATAAAAGATTGTTTAGTAACTTATTCTGTAACTGAAAAAAATGTGTTACTCAAGAGATACAGTTTGGGAAACCAATCAAAAAAGAAAAGAAAGTTCACTGAACCATTACAAGTTATGGTTAAAATTCTATCCCCACCTGAAACAGATACAGGATGAACCATTTCTGAAAATGTTACAGGATGAGATTCATTCTGAATATCAGTTTGAAGTTTCTTATGCTTGGTGGACAAGTTGGGAAGTTCAAAATAAGTACACATTTTTAAAAGAGTATGTGGCGAACCTTACAATGAAAGAGGTATCAGTCTTTTTCTTCAATTCCTTTATAACAGACAATAATTTTCTTTATGCTGTTCTGCAAGATTATGACCAACTTCTTGAAACTCCTGAAAATTTCTCTGACATAGAAAGAAAATTGATTTTCCAAGTTTTAGTTGAAATCTTTTTAACCTTACTGAAACTGGATAAGGCTGATTATGAATATCAATTTGGAGAACTCACTTATCACACATTCAAAGAAGATAACTGGGTTGGTTTGTTTGGAAAGCTGTTTTATAATGATGAAATTCTTCTTTCTTGTTTGGAAGAACGTTTGAATTCTCAACCATTAAAAATCAGTCTCTCACCAAGTAAAATTTTTGCATTTGAGAATTACTTGGGTGGCAGAAAAGAAAATGTTGGTTTGGTGAAATTACTCAACAAAATTACTCAACAACTAAACTTTCCTAAAGAGTTAATGACACTTGAGTTAGATTCGATTTTTGAACATTTTGATTATAACACTTTGAAAGTTTCTCATAACTATTCACTTGATGAAATTTTGGGGTTTATTTTTCAAGATGGCGGATTGGACCCCTCACTGTAACTGTTACAGTGAAGGAACTTCATTTATTCAGAAAACGTCTTAATCGTGAAGATTTGACTGACTCTGATATTTTAGAAATGTTTCGTTAAAAATAAAAACAAATAAATTGTTTAGAAAGAGAGAATTTGTATGATTACAAACAATCTAAATTCAAGGGAAACTAAAATACTAAATAGTATTCAAATTGCCTTTAATGATTTTAGTGAAAAAATTGAGTCAGTAGATTTCTTTGTGGATATGAAGACTGAATTTTTCAGAGCTGTTTGGTATGTTTTCAAAAAAGATGGTAGTTATGATGTTGTTATTATGAACAGAAATGAACACTATCCTGAAATTTATTTTGATAAATATCAAAAATTATTTGATGATGATTCAATAGATTTTTCAATTAAGTTTTGTGATAAAATTTTGGTGGAAATTAGTGAAGTTCAAAGTCTGTATGACATCGCTTGCAACAGTTACGCTTCTAAAACAGTTACAGAGAAGGTGAAAGAAATTTCCACTAAAGTATTACTAAATTTTAATGACGAAAGTGGAAAAGCTGTCTTTTGCAATGACCACGTTGATAACTTCTTTAGTTTTGGAAATCGTGTAGTGATTTTTGATAAAAGTTACAAAGAGTCAGAGTGATTTATCTGACTCTTTTATAATTTCTAAAATTTAATGTAACTAAAAAAGTTACTGGAAAGAAGGATGAAATGATTTCAGAAGACAAAAACTCCCTAGAAAGTAAAGTTGTGCTTGCTATCAAAACTGTCTTTGAAGATTTAACAAAACGAATGGTTAACTCAACACTTGAAACTGATTTCTCAAGACAAACAACATCTTTGCACTATATCTTTAAAAAAGATGGTAGTTATGAAATCATTGATTTTGTTGGTGGATTTAGGTATGATGATTTTTATGAATATTATTCCACTCAATTTAATAATGATGATTTTGACTTTTCAATTAAAATCTGTGACTATCTTTATCTTCTCATTGTTAATAAATTGAAAGTGAATCAATCTAAAATAACAACAAAAGACCTTGAAGATGCAATGAAGGAAATTTGTTTCAAAATTTTAACTCAGGTAGATAATAAAATTTACTATTTACCTCCAGTACAATATTTTTATTCAAACGGGAACAATGTAACTGTTCTCACTTCAGAAGAACTTAAGAAAGTTTATTAGAAAGGTGGAATTGATAATTGATTACCAACAACAAAAACTCTTTAGGAAATAAAGTAGTATTAGGAATCAAAACTATTTTTGATGATTTGACAAATAAAATTATTAATAAAGAACTCAAAAAATTCACTGTGGGTTCCACATCAGCTCTCTTTTATGTTTTTAAAACAGATGAAAGTTTTGATATTATTGAATTTATTCCAGGTGAACACAGAGCAGAAAGTTTTTATGATACCTATCACAATTACTTTTACAATAGTGAATTTGATTTCTCTATTAAAATTTGTGATATGCTGTATTTAAATAGCATTCAACAAATAAACAAATTTTATTCTACTAATTCTTTAACTAAAGATTTGGTTAGAGATTCAATGAAAGAAATTTGTGCTCAACAATTGACTGATTTGGATAATAAAAACTTTGTTGATGTGGCTACTCATTTCTATTCCAATGGAAATGTAGTTACCATTCTTACCTCAGAAAAATTTAAGAAAAGTAGATTTTTGAAATAATCTACTTTTTTATTTTTGAAAAATAGAATATAATAAAAATAGTTTTATAAGGAGACCTGAATAATGACCAAACTAACCAAAGAAGAATTAATCAAAAATTACTCAGATAAAGATGTCAATCACGTTGAACCATTAGAACACATTTTCTTGAAACCTTCAATGTATCTTGGAAGTGTTGAAACACCACAACATACAATTGAGGAAGCTGTAATGAATTCAGTTGATGAGGCAAAGATTGGTGTAGCTGAAAATATCTGGATAACACTTCACAAAGACCATTCTATAACAGTTACAGATGATGGGCGTGGTGTTCCAGTTGCCTATTCTTCAAAATTCAAAATGCCAACTCTTCGCGCTCTATTCACCTTACCCAATACAGGTAAAGGTTTAGCAAACTTTACAGAAGGTTCTTCTGTTCACGGTATCGGAATGAAGGCAGTTGTTGCCACCTCTACATTTTTCAAAGTTATATCGTATCGTGATGGCAAGGTGTATCACGATGAGTACCAATTCAAAGATGGTCAGCCAGGATGTTACACAACTAAGTTGACTTCCAAAAAGGAACTCCCTTCTCGTAAACAAAAAGAGGGCGATTTAAGTCACGGTACCTCAGTTACGTGGTTGCCTAACGATTTAGTGTTTGATAGTTTAAAAATCAATTGGAAGACCTTGACAGAATTGGCTCATAATTTGACCTACCTAAATCCTGGTCTCACTGTAACTGTTACAGACGAGAAGAAGAACCATACTGAAACATTTACAGAAGAGGGGGGACTTGAAGATTTACTGAAGAAAGTGGTAGGAGATAATGGAAACAAAATGATTACTCCTATCTATCGTTTTTCTTCTACTTATGATACAGGTGAAATTAAGAACAATGCTCCATTAATCTTGAAGGCGGATATTCTTTTTGCTTGGACGAATTCAAATAGTAAAGACTCAGTGCTCTTCACAAATAATGTTACCAATCCACTTCTTGGAACACCAATCACTGGTGCTCACAAAGGAATTGTACGATTGATTAACAAATATGCTAAGAGTTTAAATATGACCAAGAATACCTTAGTTTCCAGAGACATTCTTCCTGGACTCACTCTTTTAGTTAATCTCACCCACCCCAACCCTCAATTCAATGGTCAAGCAAAAAAGGAAATCACCTCTACCAATGCTGACAATGGTTTAAATGTAATGGTTTACAATGATGCTCAACTTCCAATTGACCGAAACATTCAACCAATTACAGAAGTAATCAAGTTGGTGTTGAAACGTGAAAGTGAACGAAAGAAATCAGAACAGGAGAAATTCAACCTTAATGATAAAGGTTCTAAGTTAGTTGTAAATAAGAAACTAAGTGATTGTCGAACAAAGGGAGCTGGAAAAGGTTCAGAAATTTTTATTGTTGAAGGAGACTCTGCTGGAGGAAGTGTTGAGACTGAACGTGATGTGAAGACTCAGGCACTCATTGCCATTCGTGGTAAAATTCTCAACGTACAAAAGGCAACCACAGCAAAGGCAATGGCGAACGAAGAAATTAACGCAATCTTTGGAGCAATTGGTTGTGGTATTAATCAGGATTTCAACATTGAAAAGAGAAATTATGATAAAATCATTATTGCAACAGACCAAGACTCAGATGGAGCTGCAATCTCTTGTTTGATTTTAACAGCTATCCTCAAGTTTGCTCCTGAATTAATTCGTCAAGGATTTGTTTACCGTGTCCTCACCCCACTCTTTGTTAATCATTTTAGAGATGGAAGTGTTCATTACACTTACTCTCAAAAAGAACAAAATGAGTTCGTGAAGAAAACACGAAAAAAAGTTATCAAGACAGAACGGAACAAAGGTCTTGGAGAACTTCACACTCACGAGGTAGAAAGAACAATTATCAATCACGAAACACGTAAACTTATTCAATTTCAAATTGATGATGAGAATGAAGAAGATTGTTATGATATTGTGGAAAAAATGATGGGCAAGAAAACTGAAGAACGTCAACGTATCTTTTATGACCCAAATCTCTACAATAATGACTGATTTTTAAGGAAAAAGAATGATTTTTTAATTTTTTCATTCTTTTTTTTAGAAAAAGAGTACAATAAGTTGTAGAAAAGAAAAATTTAAACGAGGTGTTTTAATTGCTATATATTATTACTGAAAATCAAAATATTCTCAAAAAGGTTCAACCTTTTGTAGAAGAATTGAAAATTGCCTTTGCTAGAACAACAAAAGAATTATTGGACTATCGTATCGTAACAGATACAGATACAGTTCTAATTGCGACTGATGAAAAGGTAAGTAAAGTTCAAACTTCTAAATTTCCACGAAATACTCAAGTTCTGACTTTGACTAAAGATTCAGTTGGTGAAGATTTGGATGTAACACTTCTATTTGTGAAGGTTTTAGGACATCCACGTTATGGAACATTCTTACACTTACCAGAAGTCCTCATTTCTGAACCAGTAAAAGTTGTGAACGCTACTCCTAAAACAGTTACAGAACCATTCAATCCTGCAACTGTTACAGAGAAGAAAAGTTCAAAGGTAGCTTCAAAACCAACCCCAAAAACTTCAGATAAGAAAGAAGTGAAAACCACTGCAACTTTTGAAAAGGCTGAACCAGTTTCAGAAGAGAGAAAAACTTCCACAAAAATTGTGAAAGAAAATAAATCAATCAATTTCAAACGAGACAACATTCCAGTTTCAGCAGAAGTTCTGAAAGGTGAAACTCAAGTTCGTTTGGTTGAAGGTCAAAAAGGAATTCGTGAAGCAGTTTATGAGTTGACCATTGATGACGCTACTGGTAAGGTAGTTTCTAAAAAGGAATTGAAAGACCAATCAAAAGTCATCAAGGAACCAGTTAATGCTGTTTATCACGTTTTAGAAAAAACTGCACAACCAATCAAGAAGCCAGTTGAACCAGTTGTGCCTAAAAAGCCAGTTCAACCAAAAGGACAAAGTTTCAAGGTTGTGAATAAGACTCCAGAAGCGAAAGTACCAGTAGTTGAAGAGGCTCCTGCTCCATTTGCATTTGAAGCTCCAACTGAACCAGTTGCAGAACAAGTTAACACACCTGTATCAGTTGCAGAAGAAGCACCTTTTGACTTTGGTGATGCTCCAGTAGTTCCTGCTGAACCAGTTGCAGAAGTAGTTAATGATGCTCCATTTGCATTTGAACCAGTTGAAGACAATACTGGTGATGATGCTCTCAATAGTCTGTTGAATTCAGATATTGCTAAGAAATTGATGTAATAAAGGAGAGAAAAGTGAAACAAAAAAAGGAAATTAAATCACTTCCTTTCTGGTTAATTGAGAAAAATTATGATAGACGGGAGGAGTATTTCTTCTACCTCCCTATCATTGATATTGTCACAATGAACTTCGCAATTGAAGGTTTTATCAAGGAAGGCGAAAAAGTTCTTGTAGTAGATGTTGATGGTGGTCGTGGATTAATTCCAGAAAGTGAGTTTTCAATCACACAAGGAGTATCTGAGCGAATTATTGGTAAGAATAGACGTGGATACCTAAAAGAAATTGTTAATTTGGAGTACGAAAGTGGTGAGAAAGAAAGTGTTGCTATCTTCTCAACTAAAGAGTATGAACAGAAAATTCGTGCTGGTAAATTTGATGAATTAAAGTCACAAGAATTTGTTGAAGCTGAAGTTATTGGTTTCACTGATTATTCAGTTATCCTTCTTTGGAATGGTATCCGAATGGAAATGTTCCGTAAGGGAATGTTAGGTCGTCATACTGACCTGGACTTGAAATTGTTCCTAAGTGAAGGTGATAAAGTTCCAGTTAAAGTAAAACGTATTGCAAAAAATGGACGTTTAGTTCAGGTAGAATCACTTTACCAACTTCAAGACCCAGTGTACACAAAGGTTATCTCTCCTGAATCAATTTCAGTAGGAGATGTCTTTACTGGAATTGTTACAGAACGGGATTTGAATAAAATCACCATTCAAATTGGTCGTGAAGAAAAGAACAAAGTATTTTATAAATTGTTAGTAAATGCACCACACCCACACCCAGCCATTGATGATATGATTTTCGAAGGGCAAGTTGTAAGTGTGAAGATTTATAAAAAGAATGGTCACAAGTTGCGTGGAAGTATTGAAAATGTGGACCCTCACTATATTGATGATGCCATCTTTCAATTTCGTGAACTATTGGACAGCCATAAATCTACAAAATCAACAGATGTAATTGAGGAGGTTGAGTAAATTGGCAATTAAAACAACAGAAATTGGTTTGAATTATTTTAAACTGAAAGACTCTCTGCACCAAGTTTTCAAGAACCCACGTTTCTCATTCAGTGGTGTCTCAAGTGCAGACGTATCAAAACGAAGAAATGAACAATTGATTAGTGACTCCATTGTGGACATTGTGAAATTTGTTTTTGAAGCAAAATTCACCACTCAAGACCAAATTTCACGTGCAACTAAATTGGATGTGAAAAAAGAAGTTCTTGACCAACTGGTAAAAAACAAATTCTTGAACTACTTTGTTCTCAATCAGTACCCTGAAGAAAAACTGCACGAAGAAAGTGGTGACTTGCGATTCTACGTTCTGGATTTTGCAGGAATTTATCTGCTTGCTTATGAAGGAGTTGATGTCACTCGTTGGAGATTCACTGACTACTTTGCAAGTTCAACCGTTATCAAGAAAGCTCTTGTTCAGGCAGAAGTTCTGATTGCTTTCAAGAGTCTCAATTCCCTCAAGGTTCGTCAGTACAAGGAACACCCAGAGTTCCGACTTGCAAGTAACAACTTCTACACTGACTTCTCCGTTTCTCTAGAAAGTCCAGTTGTTGGAAGTCAACCACTCAACTTGATTGGTTACGTTGTTGAAGCTGGTATGGAAGATTTGCTTCTGAGTGAGAATTTGAGAGAAATCAACCAAGTCTTCAAAGAGACAAAGGCTGGTCTCAAATACTACCCACTGGGAGAAACTACCCTCCCACGTATGCTCCTAATCATTGAAGATGGTACTGATGCTGGTGCTATCAGTCGTACTGCAAAAGTTACAGGACGGTGCTCTGATTATGCTGGAGCAGAACTTCTAATTGTGGGTTACAATGAATTGGCACAAAATGGACTTGCAAATTCTACTTACTATACAATCAATACAACTACCAATCAAGAAACTGGTGCTCGTAAAATTGATATTGGTAAGTATCCTAAATCTCCATTCAACTAAAAATGAAAGAGAAGTTTCGACTTCTTTTTTATTTTCTTTGCAATGAAGAATAAAAGAAGTAAAATAAGTAGTAGAAAACGAAATTAGGAGAAGATTAATGAGAAGTGATATTCGTGAACGTGGTAATGATAATTTTAGAATTTTAGTAATGCAACCAAATAATTTTAAGATTTTGGTGAGTCGTGGGTTCATTAAGGAAATTGGAAATATCTGTTTTCTTTACAACCAAGAAACAGACCTTTGGACTTTGGTGAACTCAGATTTTCATTATGTTGCCATCCCAACTAAAATTTACAATAATCGTTTGTGGTACATTGGACTAACAAAAAACAAATTGTTTTCAGGTGGACGGAAGATGAGTCGTAAATCTGAAGCGAATGTGATTGAAATTGCGTCTGACCAAGTAAACTCTTTATTTAATCAAATTATCAATTTAGATGAATCATTTGACTTTCAGGCACTCTATAAGAAATTACAACCACAACTTAATTTACCACCCTATAATCTACCTGATAAGAAGGACTAGGAGGTACTATGACTGAAACAAATACAGACAAGAAAACTTCACCTGTAAAAGTTACAGAGGAGAAGAAAAGCAAAACAATGGATAAGGTCAAAAACTATCTGAAAACAACAAAGGGAAAAGTTGTTTCTGGAACTGTTGGAGTTGCCCTCATCGTTGGTGCAGTTGGTGGTTACAGTTACTACGAGAAAACCAAACCAGTTGGAAACTCAGATACAATTGTAACCAGTAAAAGCGAGAAAGATAAACGTGGAAAGGATTTACGTGCTAAAAATGTTCTAGCTGTTCAAGCAGATGGAAAACGTTCTGATGACCGTGGATTTAAATACTTATTTGAGTCTCCAATTAGTAATACTGTAAATTCCTTTGAGCAAACTAAAAACAAACAAGAATTTAATGGCTCTACTAATTTCATCAATAACTTGATTACCTTACTAGCAACTAGAGATAAAGGTGATGTGAATTCAGCAGCCGCTCTTTACTCAAGAAATGCCAAGAATTATAAATTTACTGATGATGATAATTTAGTTGCAGTTGGGATTGGACGTGATGCTCTTCTTTACAACGATTACCTCAGTAACACTGATAAAGTTTCTAATGCAGGTAAATTGGAAATGGAAAAGAAGTTTGCTAAGAAATTTAAGGATAGAATGGCAACACCTTTCTCTGGAGCAACTATCGCCTCTTCTCTATCAGTTTCAGGTCTCTCTGAACTAGTTTTAGATGGGAACTCCACTGCTGTAAAAAGTTCAGTATTGTACACTGGCTCCAAACAGTTTAAGGACTATCAAAATGCCATTCAAGATTCTACCAAAATTGACATCGAAACCACTTATGTCAACAAAACTCTAGAAGCCTGGAACTCCCTTCCAGATGTCAACTCAGTTTACGAAGTTTATCTCACTGAAATTGAGACTGGTCGTCAGGTAGTTGCCGTGATTACAGAGAACCAACAAGGACGTTTAAGTTTTTATGGACTCTACCACAAGGAAACTTACCAAGGAGACCAGTACGTAAAGAACTTTAGAAATGTTTACATTGAAAGTGGAAACAAGGCGAACGAAAAGGATTTGAACTGGGATACTTTTGTAGAGTACACCAAATAAGGAGAAATGAGATAGATTGAAGAAGAAAAAGAAAGAGACCCCAAAAGTTCTTTTTGGGGTTTGCGCCTACTTTGCAGACCTTTTAGATATTAATGTAGATTTACTCAGACTCTTGACCATCATTGGATTTTTCACAGTTGGGAAGGAAGTGCTTTGGGTTTACTTCTTACTCTTGATTCCAATTGTTCTAGTCAAAATGAGTGGTGAAACTTCTTCCCCCTCTGAAACAGAACCAGAAGTGATTGACAAATCTGAAACAGATTCAGTAAAGAGGAAAGAAGCTGAACCAATTACAGAAGATGAAGAACATAAAGAGTAAACAAAAAGAGCACGATTGGTGCTCTATTTATTATGTTTCCAAAAACAGCAGATGTAATCATCTCTTTTCAATTCTACATCAGACCATTTTTTCAGCAAATTTCTAGTATCAAACCCGTGGTTAACGATAACAGCATAACCATTAACTGTTTTTTGAGTTGAGATTTGAACTGGTTCAGAATTTTGATATTGAGAACTTTCTCTCTCCACATCTGAAACAAATTCAGCGAGAAGAGTTTTGTCTTGTGAATCAAAATCAAAGAGCCATTGTTTCCCAGCAGAGTTTTCTTTCTTGGCTGCAATTGATACAGCAATGGATTGAAGGCTTGCTAGGTTGACCTCTTCATCAATTAATTTGTGTAAGAGCGCTTTTTGAGTTTTCTTGTTAGCCCTCTCATTTAAAGAAATGTAACAGCGAGAGAATTCATTTGGTAAACCACAATTTACGAAGAAATCAAATTGTTTTTCAATTTCTTCAATTGGTAGTGTGGTTAGAAAACGTACTGTTCGTTCTTTAAAGTTTGGGATAGTTTCTTTGTTGTCTTTATTTCGTGAGACAAATAGAACAATCCTCATTTCGCCTTTTAAGATAGTATCTTTCCAGTCTTTCATCAAAAACCTTCTTTCTAATTAATATTTTTTTGAATTATATTTGACATTTTTCAAAAAATGATATATAATAAGTTTATTAAGTTTAAAGCTGGTTTGGTGGAATTGGCAGACACGCTTGGTTTAGACCCAAGTGGAGAAATCCGTGGGAGTTCAAGTCTCTCAACCAGTATTTCTACTTAACCAGAATAAAACCAAGTGATTGATGTCTGGCTCTGTGTGGGAATTTAAATTAAAATAACTTTTCATTTTCTTTGAAGTTGTAATTCCTCCGTGGTGAAACAGATAAGTAAATGAAATTAAAATGTTCATCTGTTTGAAGATGAGATAGTCATTGTGGTCACGGACGAAAAACAATCTTGAATTATGAGATACATATTATGTTATAATTCTTGTACCATATACGCAACTGTGAATTATTGTTGGTGAGTTTAAATCTCACTAACAAAATTTACAAAAAACACTTGACTTGTTTCAGGAAAGGTGTTATAATAGTAT
>RBWB01581072.1_pt1 | contig 50920 bp, 62 predicted proteins | sample 2014201 | NCBI WGS metagenome assembly RBWB01 (sample SAMN10133834, study PRJNA383868) | Human oral metagenome, whole genome shotgun sequencing project. | isolation source: supragingival plaque isolated from 88 juvenile twins | host: Homo sapiens | place: Australia
AATAATAATAATTCACAAACTGAAATTCCATCTACTGAATTAGTTATGAACGAAGAAGTTAAAAATGATGTAGAACCAGCTCCTATAGTAGAAAATAATACAAATAATATTCCAATTACAAATATGTCTAATGGACAAGTTTTGATCAGTCAAACTGGTGGAATGGTATTACCTACTAATCAAGAATTAGGAAGTACTAATAATGTATCTACCGAACCGAATGAAAATATAAAAAGTTTGATTAATTCACAAGATTTAAAATTAGCACTTATTGGAATAGGTAATGTAATTAATAATTTAAAAGCAAGAGGAATAGAAGTAAAAGAAGTAAGAAAAACTTATGCAGATCACTTAGAATTAACTTTAGAAATTAAGAAAAATTAAACACTTATTTAAAGTGTTTTTTCTTTTACAACTATATTTATTATCTTTTTTTTGATATTATATATATGTAAATTTAACAATTTAAATTCTAGGAGGATTAATGGCAAAAGTAATATCTTTGGTAAATCAAAAAGGTGGAGTAGGAAAAACAACTACAAGTATTAATTTAGCAGCATCACTAGCGATTTTAGGAAAACGAGTTTTATTAATAGATTTTGATCCTCAAGGTAATGCTACTACAGGTTTAGGTATAGATAAAGCAAATATAGAAAATAGTATATTTGAAGTTATGAATGAAGAAGTTAGTGTAGAGCAAGCAATAGTAAAAACAGCATATAGTAGATTAGATATAATCCCTTCTTTAATTAGTTTAGCTAAATTATCTATGGCTCTTGATGATAAAGTAAAAATAGATCCAAATTTTAATAAAAATTTACAATTAAAAAAGGTTTTATTTAAAATTTTAGAAAGATACGATTATATAATTATTGATTGTCCACCTTCTTTAGATATTTTTAGTAAAAATGCAATGGGAGCATCAAATTCAATAATTATTCCAGTACAATGTGAATTTTATGCTCTAGAAGGAATTACACAAATTTTAAATACTATAAGTATTGCAAAGAAGACAATAAATCCTAACTTATCAATAGAAGGAGTATTACTTACAATGCTTGATTCTAGAACTATATTAGGCTTTGAAGTAGTAGAAGACATAAGAAAATATTTTAAAGAAAAAGTATACAATACTATAATACCTAGAATGGTAAAATTAAGTGAAGCACCTAGTCATGGTAAACCAATTATAGATTATGATCCAAAATGTAGAGGTACAGAAGCTTATTTAAATTTAGCAAAGGAAGTGATTGAAAGAAATGGAAACTAAAAGAAAAGCTTTAGGAAAAGGATTGGAAGATTTATTTGGTGATACTTTAGATTTTAATGAAGTAGAAAAAGAAATAACTGCTAAAACACCAAAAAATGAAATAAAAGAAATAGAACTTTCAGAATTAAGATCTAATCCATATCAACCAAGAAAAACTTTTGATGAAGAAAAATTGCAAGAATTAGCATTATCAATTAAAGAACATGGAGTATTTCAACCTATAATAGTAAAGAAAAGTATAATAAAAGGTTATGAAATAGTAGCTGGTGAAAGAAGAGTTAGAGCTTCTATAATGGCAGGAAAAACAACAATACCAGCAATAATAAAAGATTTTACTGATCAAGAAATGATGGAAATAGCATTACTTGAAAATTTACAAAGAGAAAATTTAAATGCTATAGAAGAAGCATCTGCATATGAAGGTTTAATTAAATCCTTATCTTTAACACAAGAAGAATTAGCTAAAAAATTAGGTAAGAGTAGAAGTCATATTACTAATATGCTTGGTTTACTTAGTTTAAATGAAAAAGTTAAAAAAGAAGTTCGTTTAGGTAAAATATCTGCAGGTCATGCAAGAGTTTTATCAAAGATGTCTAATGAAGAACAAATAGAAAATTTAGCAGAAAGAGTTATAAATGAAGGATTAAGTGTAAGGGAATTAGAAAGATTATCTCAAGATAACACTTTAGAAAAAAAACATGTTATAACTAAAAAACCGACATTACAAAATGAAATATTTAGAGATTTTGAAGAAGGTTTAGAAGATAAATTAGGTACAAAAGTAACTATCAAAAATAAAAAGATAGAAATATACTTTAATAATAAAAATGATTTAGAAAGAATTTTAGACATTTTAGAAGTGGAGTAATTTAATGAATTTGAACATTAATGATATATTTAAAACATTATTGCCTGTTATTATATATATATTATTGTATTTTTTAATAACAAAAGCATTAAAAATTATGCTTAGGACAAAAGATAAAAATTTTAAAAAAAGAGAAACTATATATAGATTTATAAAAAATATATTAAAGATATTAATATTAATATTGATAGTATTAACAATATTATCTTCTCTAGGTTTTAATGTAAAAGGATTTGTAGCAGGACTTGGACTTGCAGGAGCTGTAATGGGGCTTGCTTTTCAAGATTTTATAAAAGATATAATAGCAGGGATAACTATTATTACAGAAGATTATTTTTCTATTGGAGATGTTATAGAAATAGAAGATTTTAAAGGAACTGTTTTAAATATTACACTTAGAACAACAAAAATTAAAAAGTGGGATGGTCCAGTATTAATTATAAATAATAAAATGATTACAAAAGTAATTAATAGTTCTATGTATAATAGTTTTGCTATAGTTGATATTTTAGTAGATATAAAGGAAAATACAGAAAAAATAAATAGTCTTTTAAATAAAAAATTAGAAAACTTTGATAAAACATTAGATAAAAATATAGTTGATAAACCTAAAATATTAGGAATAAACAAAATTGATAAGAACTATCAATCTATAAGAATAATATGTGAAACAAAAGCAGAAGAACAATATAATATAGAAAGACTTTTAAGAAAATACGTAGTAGATGTATTGTTAAAAGAAAAAATTAATATGCCTTATGAAAGGTTAAATCTTAAAAATGAAAGATAAAGAAGAAAATATAAAATTAAACTCTAAAGTTATTATGAAAAAAGGTCATCCATGTGGAAGTAATTTGTGGGAAGTTATGAGACTTGGTGCAGATATAAAGCTGAAATGTATTAACTGTGGAAGAGTTATATTAATTAGTAGAGTTGAATTTAATAAAAAATTAAAGAAAGTTGTAGAATAAAAATGGCAAAGAAAATAAAGTTTAAAAAATTCTATTTAAATCCAATATATATATTTTTAATATTATCTATTGTTTTAATTTTTATAACATCAGTATTATATTTTTTAAAAGTAAATACTAATTATAAAATAATAGATGCAATATCAAAAGAAACAAAAATAGTACCAGTTTATATAAATAATTTATTAACTAGAGAAACATTTAATGATGTTTTTATAAATTCTATAAAGAACTTACTATCATATAAGTACTTTTATTATATTTTAGTATCATTTATCTCTATAGCTTTTTTATCAGCATCAGGATTTTTAGATGCATTATTTAAAAAAATTAGTTTTATGAAAAGTACTACTATAACTTATGTTTTAGTACTAATATCAATGGTTTCTAAAGTTTTTGGAGATTTTCCAATGGTATTTCTAATACCGTTTGCAGCATTACTATATAAATATAATAAAAGAAATCCTATATTAGGAGTAGTTACTGTGTATGCTTCAGTAACATTTACTTATGGAATTAATTTGATTTTTGGAATTTATCAATACAATATTTCAGAAATTGCATATGCTACTATGAATTACATAGAAGAGGGTTCATATTTATCATTTACTTCAATAATGTTTGTATCAATTGTTACTATTTTAATATTAAGTTTTATATTAACTTATATTTTAGAAAATTTAGTAAATAAAATACTTCCAAAATATAAAGAAAAAGAAGAAGAGTTAGAAATAGTAACTAAAGAAAACGTTATAGATAATAAATCTTTTTTACTATCAATCATAAGTGGTTTTGTTATATTTTTAACTTTTATTTATTGTTTAATACCAAAATTACCATATTCAGGTTTATTATTAGATCACAATATGCCTAAATATATAAATAAGATTTTTTCTTCAAATAGTATGGTAATAGATGGATTTATATTTTATGTTTTACTCATATCAATAGTTATTTCTATAATTTATGCTGTTAATTCTAAAATATATAAAAATATTAATGAATTTATGAATAAAGTGTTTTTACAATTTCAAAATTTTGGAACAGTTGTAATTATGATGTACTTCTTTATAATGTTTATTAGACTTTATGAAATAAGTAATATTGGATTATTTATAACAAGTTTTTTAAGTAATTTATTAGATAAAGAAGGATTTACAAGTATAGCTTTAATAGCACTAGCTATTTTTGTTATAGCCATCTCAGGTTTATTTTTACCATCATATTCTGAAAAATGGAAAGTTATATCAGGAGTTTTAATTCCTAAGTTTAATTTATCTAGTATGACAGCAGGATATGCAACATTTCTTTATACGGCTAGTGATGCTATGTTAAAAGCAATTTCACCTTTCTTTGGAGGATTTATTATATATTTAATATTTTTAAATATATATAATACAGATGAAAATCCAATTGGTATAAAAAAATCAATAGCTTTATTAAGACCAATAGTTGTAATTGTAATTATAGCTTTAGTTGCAATAACAATATTTACATACATATTAGGATTACCAATTGGTCCTAATGTAAAACCAATTATTTAGGAGAATATTTATGAGTTTAAAAGCAGGGATTGTAGGATTACCTAATGTAGGTAAATCAACTTTATTTAATGCCATTACAAAACAAAATATATTATCTGCAAATTATCCTTTTGCTACTATAGAACCAAATCTTGGAACAGTTTTTGTTAATGATAAACGTTTAGAGAAATTAAATGAAATTTTTAAACCTAAATCATTAGTACCTACAAGTTATGAATTTATAGATATAGCAGGTTTAGTTAAAGGTGCTGCAGATGGAGAAGGTTTAGGAAATAAATTTTTATCACATATTAGAGAAGTAGATGCAATATGTGAAGTAGTTAGATGTTTTGAAGATAATAATATAATTCATGTTAATTCTATAGTTAATCCGCTTTCTGATGTAGAGATAATTAATTTAGAGTTATCTTTAGCAGATTTAGCAATTATAACAAATAGGTTATCTAAAATTAGTAAAAAAGTAAAAACAGAGAAAAATAAATCAGATTTATTAGAATATGAAACATTAATTAAATGTGAAGAAAATTTAAAAAATAACATTTCTATTAGAAATATTTCATTAACAGAAGAAGAAAAATTATCTATAAAATCATATAATTTTTTAACTATGAAACCTATTATTTATTTAGCAAATATAAAAGAAGAAGATATAAATACTGATAATATTTATGTTAAACAATTAAAAGAATATGCTGAAAAAGAAAATTCTACAGTTATAGAAGTATGTGTTAAGTTAGAAGAAGAATTAAAAGATTTAGAAGAACAAGAAAAAGAAGAAATGTTATTAGCAGTTAATATGAAAAAATCAGCATTAGATAACTTAATAATTTCTACATATGAAATATTAAATTTAGCTACATTTTTTACAGTTGGAAAAGATGAAGTAAAAGCATGGACATATAAAAAAGGTATGACTGCTAAAGAATGTGCAGGTTTAATTCATAGTGATATACAAAAAGGATTTATAAAAGCAGAAGTATACAATTATAAAGATTTAATGGAATATCCTGATGAAAATATGTTAAAAGAAAAAGGGAAGATTAGAATAGAAGGAAAAGATTATATAATGCAAGATGGAGATATATGTTTTTTCAAATTTAATGTATAATTAAATTTAGAAGGGAGATAGTGTAATATGTTAAAAAAAGTTTTTATGTGGTTGTTTTTAGGTTTTTTAATAACTTTTGCAGCCAGTTATATGGCAATTGATAATCTTGATATAATGTATGAAGTATTTGCAAAAATTCCATATTTGGTAGTCGTTATATTCTGTTTACCAATCGTTATTGCTGTACTTTTATCTGGAATTATTAAGAAAATACCTCCGGTTATAACTATTATTTTATATATTATATATTGTGTAATAACAGGAGTTAGTTTAGGATTTGTTTTGCTTTCATTTACAGCATCATCAATTATTAGTTGTTTGTTAGCAACTGGTATAATATTTTTAATATGTGCTTTCATATCATGGAATTCAGATTACGATTTTAGTAATTGGGGAAAAATATTATTATTTTCACTTATAGGAGCAATAGTTGTAAGTTTATTAAATTATTTTATTTTCAATTCTGAATTGTTATATATAGGTATTAATGCTATAGTTACTGCCATATTTATTGGTTATATGTTATATGATGTTAATAGAATAAAACAAGAACAAAGTAATGATGAAGATAAAAATTTACCAATTCAATTAGCATTTCAATTATATTTAGATTTAATTAATTTATTTATAAGATTATTAGAATTATTTGGAAGAAGAAAATAATTGTTATTCGAGGATAAAATGAAAAAAACAAAAAGCGAAAAATATTTGAATGATATAGATGGTAATAATTTTAAAGAAATAAAAAAATTATTTTACATATTATTGGTTATTTTTGTAATATTAGTACCTATATATATAGTTTTACAATTATCTTCAAATAAAAATAATGATGTAAAAATTGAAAATAAATATAATGAAAATAAAATTTTAGCTACTTCTGTTTTAGAAAAAATAGGAGAGTATTATGTTATTTTTTATGATTATTCAGATAATAATTTATCAACTTTAATTAATAATTTTAGAAATAAAAAAAATAAAATATATGAAGTTAATACAAAAGATGCATTAAATAAAAGATATTTAGTTAAAGATAAAAAAGATGTAATTATAGATAAGAATAATCTTAAAATAAAAGATAATATGTTAGTAAAAATCAAAAATAATAAAGTAGAAGAAATTATTTATGATAACGATATACAAACAAGATTGAAATAATCTTGTTTTTTTATTAAAAACTCTTGATTTTCCTTATGTTTTTGGTATAATTTAAGTCGTATGTGACAGCGATGATGTGGGAGATTGCTGAAGCACCTGGTGAAGTTGTTTAACAATTACAAGGGTTTCAGGTAACTTTTACGGAGTATGTTTATACTAGATATAAGCGAAAGGAGGATTTTTATGTCAATAGTTCGTATAAAGCTAAAGGCTTATGATCATAGAATTCTTGATAAAGCAGCAGAAAAAATTGTTGAAACAATTAAAAGATCTGGTGGAGAAATTAGTGGACCAGTACCACTTCCAACAGAAATTGAAAAGTTTACAGTTATTAAAGCTACACACAAATATAAGGATTCACGTGAACAATTCGAAAGAAGAACTCATAAAAGAATAATTGATATTAAAAACCCTGGTAAAGATACAATGGATGCATTAATGCATTTAGATTTACCAAGTGGAGTTGGTATCTTAATAAAACAATAATAGGAGGAAAAAATGAAAGGAATCTTAGGAAAAAAAGTTGGAATGACTCAAGTTTTTACTGAAGAAGGTAAATTGATTCCAGTTACAGTAATTTCAGTAGAACCAAATGTAGTTACTCAAATTAAAACTAAAGATAATGATGGGTATGAAGCAATCCAATTAGGATTTGAAACAATTAAAGAAAAAAGTTCAAACAAACCTAAAATTGGACATACTAAAAAAGCAAATACAGAACCTAAGCGCTTCTTAAGAGAAATTAGAGGAGTTAATGTTAACGATTACAAAATAGGAGATACTTTAACTGCAAATATTTTTGAAGTTGGTGATGTTATAGATATAACAGGAATTAGCAAAGGAAAAGGATTTCAAGGTTCTATAAAAAGACATAACTTTGCAAGAGGACCAATGTCTCATGGTTCACAATATCATAGAGGAGTAGGATCTTTAGGAACATTAAGACCAATGCGTGTTTTTAAAGGTACTGAACTTCCAGGTCATATGGGAGCAGAACTTACTACAATACAAAACTCAGTTATAGTAGATGTAATTGAAGATGAAAATGTAATTTTAGTTAAAGGTAATGTACCAGGACCTAAAAAAGGATTAGTTATAGTTAAATCAGCTATAAAAAATAAAGATAAAAAAATTGAAATGGCTAATCTTATAAATTATACAAAAGAAGAAAAAATTGAAGAAGTAGCAGAAGAAAATTCTGCAGAAAGTCAAGAATAGGAGGATTTAATGAAAAAGTCAGTTGATGTATTTAACGTTAAAGGTGAAAAAATCGAAGCTTTAAAACTAAATCCAGAAGTATTCGAAAATGAAATAAATGAAAAAGCTATTAATGATGCAATTATTTTAACTTTAGCTTGTCAAAGACAAGGTACAAAAAAAGTTAAAACAAGAGCAGAAGTTAGTGGTGGTGGTGTAAAACCATGGAGACAAAAAGGAACAGGTAGAGCTAGAGCAGGATCTATTAGATCTAATATATTTAGACATGGTGGAGTAGCTTTAGGACCAGTACCACAAGATTTTAGTAAAAAAATGAACAAGAAAGTTGCTAAAATGGCATTAAAAAGTGCTATTACATCTAAGTTAGAAGATTTAGTAGTAGTTGAAGATATCAAGTTAGTAACACCAAAAACAAAAGAAGTTTTAAATATTTTAGATAATTTAAAATTATTAAATGAAAAAGTATTAATTGTTGTACCAGAATTGGATGAAAACATGATATTAGCAAGTAGAAATATAACTAATGTAATACTTTTAGAAGTTAGTGAATTAAATGTTTTAGATATAATTAATAATTCTAAAATATTAATGACAAAAGAAGCATTAAAAGAAGTAGAGGAGGTGTTAAATTATGCATACTAAATATTTAGAAATAATTAAAACACCAATAGTTACGGAAAAATCTAGTAATGATCAAAATAATTACAATAAATATACATTTAAAGTTGATACAAGAAGTAATAAAACTGAAATAAAAGAAGCAGTTCAAAAAATATTTGGAGTAAAAGTTTTAGAAGTACAAACTATAAATGTAAAACCTAAAAAGAAAAGGGTAGGACGTTATTCAGGATTCACAAAAAAATATAAAAAAGCAATTATAACATTAGAACCTGGACAAACTCTTGAAGCTAAGTAATAGGAGGTTTTAGATGGCAATAAAATTATATAAACCAACAAATAATGCAGAACGTGGTAAAAGTACTTTAAAAAATGAAATATTAACAAAAAAAGTAAAACCTGAAAAAAGTTTACTTGAATCAACAAGTAAAACTGGTGGAAGAAACCACAGTGGAAAAATTACAGTTAGACATATAGGTGGAGGAGCAAAAAGAAAATATCGTAAAATAGATTTTAAGAGAAATAAATTAGATATTTTAGGAAGAGTTGCTTCAATAGAATATGATCCAAATAGAACTGCAAACATCGCTTTAATTAATTATAGAGATGGAGAAAAAAGATATATTTTAGCACCAGAAGGTTTAATTGTAGGGCAAGATATAATAGCTGGAGAAACAGCAGATATTAAAGTAGGTAATGCATTACCACTTGGAAATATACCTGTTGGTACAGTTATTCATAATGTGGAATTAAGACCTGGAAAAGGTGGAGAATTAGCAAGAAGTGCTGGAAGTAAAGCACAAATTATCGGTAGAGAAGATAAATATGTAATGGTTAGATTAACAAGTGGGGAACAAAGATTAATACTAAAAACTTGTTATGCAACTATTGGAGAAGTAGGAAACTCAGATTATGAACTTGTATCTTTAGGAAAAGCTGGAAGAACAAGACATATGGGAATAAGACCTACAGTTAGAGGTTCAGTTATGAACCCTAATGATCACCCACATGGTGGAGGAGAAGGTAGAGCTCCAATTGGACGTAGTGGACCTATGACACCTTGGGGTAAACCAGCGCTTGGATTTAAGACAAGAAAGAAAAAAGCTTCTGATAAGTTAATTGTTAGAAGAAGAAACAAGTAGGAGGAAACATGGCAAGAAGTGTAAAAAAAGGACCTTATGTTTTTGAAAGATTGTTTGCAAAAGTGCAAAAAATGAATCAAGAAGGTAAAAAAGAAGTTATTAAAACTTGGTCAAGAAGATCTACTATATTTCCTGATTTTATAGGACATACATTTGCTGTATATAATGGTAAAGAATTTATACCAGTATATGTTACAGAAAATATGGTTGGACATAAATTAGGAGAATTTTCACCTACTAGAAAATTTGGTGGACATGCTGGTTCTAAGAAAGAAGGTAAGAGATAATGGATAAGAAAGAAACTAGAGCATTAACTAGAAATCTTAGAATTTCACCTTTTAGAGCTAGATTAGTTATAGATTTAATAAGAGGAAAAGATGCATTAGAAGCACAAACTATTTTAACTAATACAAATAAGAAAGCAGCTAGATTAATATTAAAAACATTAAATTCTGCTATCGCTAATGCAAAAGAAAATTTAAATATAGAAGCAAGCAATTTATATGTAAAAGATGCAAGAATAGATATGGGAGCAACTTTAAAGAGACATAAATTTGATTCAAGAGGACGTATTGGTCACAAAGATCATCAATTTAGTCATATTTTAGTAGTTGTAAGAGAAAAATAAGGAGGAAATATGGGACAAAAAGTTAATCCAATTGGTTTAAGATTAGGAATAAATAAAGATTGGCAATCTAACTGGTATGCTGATTCAAAAGATGTACCAAAACTTCTTAATACAGATCTTAAACTACGTAAATTTTTAAAAACTAGATTAAAAGATGCAAGTGTTGGAAATGTTACTATTGAAAGAACAGATAAGAACACTGAAGTTACTATATTCACATCAAAACCTGGTGTAATAATAGGACAAGGTGGTTCTGAAATGAAAAAACTTACTTCAGAAATAGAAAAAATAGTTGAAGGAAAAGTTAAAGTATCTATAGTAGAAATTAAACAACCTGAGTTAAATGCATCAATAGTTGCACAAGATATAGCTAAACAAATAGAAAATAGAGTATCATTTAGAACAGCACAAAAAAGAGCTATTAGAAACGCTAGAAAAGCAGGAGCTAAAGGTATTAAAACATTAGCATCTGGTAGACTAGGTGGAGTTGAAATGGCTAGAAATGAAGGTTATTCTGAAGGTACAGTGTCACTTCATACTTTAAGAGCAGATATTGATTATGCACAAGCAGAAGCTGATACAACTTATGGAAAAATCGGTATTAAAGTTTGGATTTATAGAGGTGAAACTTTAGGAAAAACTGAAAAAAATGATAATAAAAAGTTTTTCAAAAGAGATAATAACAAGAAAAATAAGGAGGTAGTATCAAATGCTAATTCCATCAAGAACTAAATTTAGAAAAGTACATAGATTAACTCATGAAGGAAAAGCAAAAGGAAATACTACATTAACTAAAGGTGAATTTGGTATTCAAGCTTTAACTGGAGCATGGATTACATCTAATCAAATAGAAGCAGCTCGTGTAGCTATGAATCGTTACATGAGTAGAGGTGGTAAAGTGTATATAAATATATTTCCACATATGCCACTTACTAAAAAAGCTATCGGTACTAGACAAGGATCTGGTAAAGGAGCAGTAGACTCATGGGTAGCAGTAGTAAAATCAGGTAAAATTATGTTTGAAGTTTCTGGTGTAACAGAAGAAGTAGCACGTGAAGCTATAAGATTAGCAGGACATAAATTACCAGTTAAAACTAAGTTTGTAAAAAGGGAAGGAGATAAATAATGAAAGCTGAAGAAATAAAAAAATTATCAAATGAAGAAATAATTTCAAAGATAAAAGCTGATAAAGAAGAATTATTTAATTTACGTTTTCAATTGGCTAATGGTCAACTTGAAAAACCTTCTCGTTTAAAAGACTTAAGAAGAGAAGTTGCAAGACTAAAAACAGAATTAAGAGAAAGAGAACTTAATAAGTAGGGAGGGAATATGAAAAAGACAAGAAAAGAATTTATTGGTAAAGTTGTAAGTAATGTTAATGATAAAACTATTACAGTTTTAGTAGAAACTTATAAAAAACACCCTCTTTATGGAAAAAGAGTTAAGTATTCTAAAAAATACGCAGTACACGACGAACAAAATATAGCTAAAGTAGGAGATAAAGTTAAGATAGTTGAAACAAGACCATTATCTAAAACTAAATATTTTGCTTTAGTAGAAGTAGTTGAAAAAGCGATAATATTATAGTTAGGTAAAGGAGGAATAAGATGATTCAACAAGAAACACGTCTAAAGGTTGCTGATAACTCTGGAGCAAGAGAATTATTAGTTATAAGAGTATTAGGCGGAAGCAAAGTTAAAAGTGGAAACATTGGTGACATTGTTGTTGGGACAGTTAAGAAAGCTATACCTAACGGTAATGTTAAACAAGGAGCAGTTGTAAAAGCTGTAATAGTTAGAACAAAAAGTGGTCTTAGAAGAGAAGATGGTTCTTATATAAAATTTAATGATAATGCTTGTGTTATTATTAATGCAGATAAAAACCCTATAGGAACTCGTATCTTTGGACCAGTAGCAAGAGAAATAAGAAAAGGATACATGAAAATTATATCTCTAGCTAAGGAAGTATTATAAGGAGGATATATGAACTTTAAAGTAAATGATAAAGTAATAGTAATTACTGGTAAAGATAAAGGTAAAGTAGGAAAAATCCTAAAAGTACTTCGTGACAAAAATAAAGTAATAGTAGAAGGTATCAATATCATCAAAAAAAGTCAAAAGCCAAATGGTGTAACAACTGGAGGTATAGTTGAAAAAGAAGCAGCAATACATATTTCAAATGTTATGCATATAGATCCAAAAACTAATAAAAGAACTAGAATTGGTAAAGCTTTTGATAAAGATGGAAATAAATATAGAGTTAGTAAGAAAACTAATGAAAAGATAGCTTAGAAAGGATAAATTATGAATGTATTAAAAGAAAAGTATATTAAAGAAATAGTACCAACTTTAAAAGAAAAACATAACTATAAATCAGTGATGGAAGTTCCTAAGTTGGAAAAAATAGTTATCAATATTGGTGTTGGTGAAGCAAATAATGATCATAAATTATTAGATGCTGCAGTTCGTGATTTATCTTTAATATCAGGACAAAAACCTGTTATTACAAAAGCTAAAAAATCTATAGCAGCATTTAAATTAAGAGAAGGTCAATCAATTGGTTGTAAAGTGACATTAAGAGGAGAAAATATGTATAACTTTTTATATAAATTAGTTAACATATCATTACCTGATGTTATGGACTTTAGAGGTGTAAATCCAAAAGCATTTGATGGAAACGGAAATTATACACTTGGAATTAAAGAACAATTAGTTTTTAAAGAAATTAAATTTGATGATGTAGTAAAAGTAAGAGGAATGGACATAGTTTTTGTTACAACAGCAAAAACAGATGCTGAAGCATATGAATTATTATCAGCTTTAGGTGTTCCTTTTAGAAAGTAGGTAAATATGGCAAAGAAGAGTATGTTAGTAAAAGCTAATCGTAAAAAGAAATTTAAGGTTAGGGAATATACAAGATGTCAAGTTTGTGGTAGACCACATTCAGTAATTTCAAAATTTGGAATATGCCGTATTTGTTTAAGAGAATTAGCTAATCAAGGACAAATACCTGGTGTTAAAAAATCAAGCTGGTAATAATAAAATGAAGGAGGTTATATTATGGCTATAGTAACTGATACAATTGCAGATATGCTAACTAGAATTAGAAATGCAAATGCTATGCGTTATGAAGAAGTAATAATTCCATCTTCTAAGCTAAAATTAGAAATAGCTAATATATTTAAAAATGAAGGATATATTTCTAATTTTGAGCTTGTTGATGAAGATAAAGTAGAAAAAAATATCAAAATCACCCTAAAATACAATAATAAAGAAAGAGTAATAACAGGACTTAAGAGAATTTCTAAGCCAGGACTTAGAGTTTATGCTAAAGTTGAAGATGTACCAAGAGTTTTAAATGGTTTAGGTACAGCTATTATTTCTACTTCACAAGGTTTAATGACTGATAAAGAAGCAAGAAGTAAAAACTTAGGTGGAGAAGTTCTATTATATATTTGGTAGGAGATTAATATGAGTAGAATAGGAAATAGAGTATTAACTATACCAGCTAATGTAGAAATAAAACAAGAAAATGGAATTATTTCTATTAAAGGTCAAAAGGGTGAATTAAGACATGTTATTCCTGAAGGAATAGAAGTAAATGTTGAAGGTAACGAAATTAAAGTAACTAGAAAATCAGATTTATATAAACCTTTTCATGGTACTACCAATGCTTTAATATCAAATATGTTATTAGGTGTTACAGAAGGATATGTTAAAGGATTAGAAATAGTTGGAGTTGGTTATAAATTTCAATTACAAGGAAATAAATTAATTGTTCAAGCAGGATATTCAAAACCTGTTGAAATAGAAGTTCCTGCAGGAATAGAAATAGAAGTATTAAATAATACAGAAATTAATATCAAAGGTATTAATAAAGAATTAGTTGGAGAATTTGCAGCTAATATTAGAAAAATAAGAAAACCAGAACCATATAAAGGTAAAGGTATAAAATATAAAGATGAAAAAATAAGAAGAAAAGAAGGAAAGAAGGCAGCTTAAGGAGGTAAAAAATGATAATAAAAACTAGTAGAAATGATCTTCGTAAAAAAAGACATTTGAAAATAAGAAAAAATATTCATGGTACACTTGAAATGCCAAGATTAAATGTATTTCGTTCTAATTCTAATATTTTTGCAAGTCTTATAGATGATGTTAATGGTAACACTTTAGTTTCATCATCATCATTAACTTTAAATATAAAAAACGGTAGCAATATTGAAGCTGCAAAAGTAGTAGGAAAGGATCTTGCAGAAAAAGCAAAAGCTAAAAAAATAAAAAAAGTTGTATTCGATCGTGGAGGATACTTATATCATGGTAGAGTACAAGCTTTAGCAGATGCTTGTAGAGAAGCAGGATTAGAATTTTAAGGAGGCCTTATGGAAGAAAAAGAAACTAAAAAAGTTGTAAGAAAGCCAAGAAGAATCCAAAAAGATAAAATGGTTAAGGCTAAATTATATGAAGAACAAGTTGTTGAAGTAAAAAGTGTAACAAAAGTAAATAAAGGTGGAAGACAAAGAAGATTTTCTGCACTTGTAGTTGTAGGTGATAGAAAAGGTAAAGTAGGAATAGGTATGGGAAAAGCAGCAGAAGTACCAGATGCTATTCAAAAAGCTTCTCAACAAGCAACTAAAAATGTAACAAAAGTATATATTGCAGATGGAGATACTGTATCTCATGAAGCTATTGGTAAAGTTGGAAGTACTAGAGTTATTTTAAAACCTGCTAAAGAAGGTACAGGACTTGTTGCAGGTGGAGCTGTTAGAAATATTTTAGAACTTGCAGGATTTAAAAATGTTGTTTCTAAATCTTTAGGAGCAAGAACTAAGAAGAATATGGCAGAATCTACAATAAAAGCTTTAAAAGAACAAAAGTCTCCAGAATATATTGCTAAGTTGCGTGGAAAAACTAAAGAGGAGATATTAGGATAATGAAATTACATGAATTAAAGAAATATGCTGGATCTGTTCAAGAAAGAAAAAGAGTTGGTAGAGGTCCAGGATCAGGACTTGGTAAAACAAGTGGAAGAGGTCAAAAAGGACAAAAAGCAAGAAGTGGTTCAAGTATTCCAGCAACTTTTGAAGGTGGTCAATTACCTTTATATAGAAGAATACCAAAAAGAGGATTCAACAATAAATTTAGAACAGAATATGCTACTATAAATTTAACAGATCTTAACAGATTTGAAGATAACACAAATGTTACACCTGAATTATTAAAAGAAACAGGAATTATAAAAAAACAATTAAGTGGTATCAAAATATTAGCAGATGGAGATTTAGAAAAGAAATTAAAAATTTCAGCACATAAATTTTCTAAAAAAGCTATAGAAAAAATTGAAAAATCAGGAAGCTCATACGAGGTAATTTAATATGTTTTCAATATTAAAGCAATTAAAGAGTAGTAAAAATAAAGATATAAGAAAGAGAATTTATTTTACATTGTTCGCTTTATTTATATTCTTTATTGGTACTACAATAAAAGTTCCAGGAACTAAAGATTATACATCATCTTTAGGTTTTGTAGAGTTACTTAATGTAATGGGTGGTGGAGCGTTGAAAAGATTTTCGCTTTTAGCTCTTGGAGTAATGCCTTATATTACATCGGAAATTATAATGGAACTATTGCAAATGGATATTATTCCATATTTTAGTGAATTAAAGAAACAAGGTCCTGTAGGACGTCAAAAAATTACTAAAATAGGAAGATATTTAGGAATCTTTGTTGCTTTTATACAAGGGATAGTATTTTCATTTTTGATAAACGGTTCAAATTTAGCACCAACAAAAGTAATATATATTGCTACAGTTTTAACTGCAGGTACTGCATTTTTAATGTGGTTAGGTGATCAAATTACTAGAAAAGGTTTAGGTAATGGTTTATCTTTAATAATTATGGCTGGGATAGTATTTTCATTGCCAGAAATGTTTAAACAAGCATTTAGCATATTGATAACTTCAGGAAAATATCAATTTTGGATAGGATTACTCTTATTTATTGCATTCGTTATAGTATATGCATTAATAATAGTAGGAGTAGTATTCGTTCAAGAAGCAGAAAGAAGAGTTCCTATAAAATATGTTAATAAAACAACTACATTTGAAAGTAATGATAAATCATTTATGCCATTTAAGATAAATTCTGCTGGAGTTATTCCAGTTATCTTTGCATCGAGTTTGATGGCTATAATTTCAACCGTTGCTCAATTTACTAAAAATCAAGCTTTTATAAAATTTACTCAAAATTATTTAGATTATACTAAAATAACAGGGATTATAATATTTGCAGTATTAATTTATATATTTTCATATTTTTATACATATATTCAAATTAAACCTGAAGAATTGGCAAAAAATTTAAATGAAAATGGTGGTTTTATACCAGGTATTAGACCAGGTAAAGAAACAGAAAATTATGTTACAAAATTATTAATGAGTGTTACCTTTTTAGGAGGAGCATTTATAGTAATAATTGCAATTTTACCTATTTTATTTAATAAAATAACTAATTTACCTCAAGTTATTACTTTAGGTGGAACAGGATTGTTAATAGTAGTAGGAGTTGCTCTTGAAACATATAAGCAATTAGAAGGAAGCTTAGTAGCTAGAAATTATAAAAGGGAATATAGAAGAAAGTGAAAAATATAATTTTGATTGCTCCTCCAGGAGCAGGAAAAGGAACTTTGTCAGAAAAGTTAGTAAAAGCATATAATTATATTCATATTTCTACTGGTGATTTAATAAGAAAACATCCAGAATATATGAAAACTATAACATCTGGAAATTTGATATCTGATAATCAAATTATCGAAATTTTAAAAGAAGAATTACAAAAAATAAATGGAGATAAACATTTTATATTAGATGGTTATCCAAGAACATATGAACAAGTTGTTCATATGACTAATTTATTTAAAGAATTGAACATAACGGATTATATAGTAATTAATTTTGATGTTAATAAAGAAATATTAATAGATAGAATATTAAATAGAGTAATATGTAATAATTGTAAACATGTATATAATATTAAAGACTTAAAAGATAATAATAAGTGTCCTAATTGTGAATCTATAATTACTAGAAGAACAGATGATACATTAGAAACTTTTGAGAAAAGATATAATATTTATATTCAAAATATCGATGCTATATCAAAATATTTAAACAAACAAAATAAATTGTTTAAATTAGATAGTTATACAAGCGAAAATATTAAAGATTTAGATATAACTAAAATCTTAGGAGATATAATTTGATAACAATTAAAACAAAAGAAGAAATAGAATATATGAAAAAAGCCGGTGATATAGTCTATAAAACTCATATGTATTTAAAAGATTTTATAAAACCAGGTATTACTACAAAAGAATTAAATGATTTAGCAGATGATTTTATAATAAATAAATGCAAATCATATCCTTCATTTAAAGGGCTATATGGATTTCCAGGTACTATTTGTATAAGTGTAAACGAAGAAGTGGTACATGGAATTCCATCAGCTCGTAAATTAAAAGAAGGAGATTTAGTAAAGTTAGATATAGGCGCTAGTTATAAAGGATATCATGGAGATTCTGCATATACATATCCAGTTGGTAAAATAACTGAAGAAGAAGAGATGTTATTAAGAGAAACTAAAAACGCTTTATTTAAAGGAATAGAACAAGTTAAACCTGGAAATAGAATTGGTGATATTAGTTATGCAATTGAACAACATGCTAAAAAATATAATTTAGGAGTAGTTGAAGAATTATGTGGGCATGGGGTAGGAACTAAAGTTCATGAGGATCCTAATGTCTTAAACTATGGTAATAAAAATGAAGGACCTATTTTAAAAGAAGGAATGGTTATTGCGATAGAACCAATGCTTAATTTAGGTACTAAAAAAATATATATGTTAGATGATGATTGGACTATAATTACTGCAGATAAGAAAAAATCTGCTCACTTTGAACATACAGTAGCAGTAACAAAAGATGGTTATGAAATATTGACAGGAGATTGGAGATAAATGGCTCAAGGAAATATTGAGGTAGAAGGAATAGTGAAAGAAATACTACCTGGTGGAAATTTTAAAGTAGAATTAGAAAATGGATATTTAGTAGAAGCACATGTTTCTGGTAAAATCCGAATGAATTACATTCGCATTTTACCAGGTGATAAAGTGATATTAGAATTATCACCATATGATTTAACACATGGACGTATTAAATATAGAAAATAGGAGGAAAAATGAAAGTAAGAGCATCAGTAAAACCAATTTGTGATAAATGCAAAGTGGTAAAAAGAAAAGGAAGAATTGAAATTATTTGTGAAAATCCAAAACACAAACAAAGACAAGGTTAGGAGGAAATAAAATATGGCTCGTATAAAAGGTGTAGATATACCAAATAATAAACAAGTTGTAATATCATTAACTTATATTTATGGTATTGGTAATTCAAGAGCTGCTGAAATATTAAAAGCAGTAAATATAGATCCATCAACAAAAGTATCTGATTTAAGTAATGATCAATTAGATTTAATTAGAGAAGAACTAAATAAATATTCATTAGAAGGTGATCTTAGAAGAGAAGTTAATATGAATATTAAAACAAAGATGGAAATAAAAAGTTATCAAGGTATTAGACATAAAAAAGGTTTACCTGTAAGAGGACAAAATACTAGAAGCAACGCTAGAACTCGTAAAGGTAAAGGAAAAACAGTTGCAAATAAGAAGAAATAGTTAGGAGGAAAATATGGCTTACAAACCTAGAAAAAGAAAAGTTAAAAAGAATATTCCAGAAGGATGTGCACATATCACTTCAACTTTCAATAATACTATAACAACATTTTCAGATGTTGAAGGAAATGCTCTAGCTTGGTCATCAAGTGGAGCTATTGGATATAAAGGTAGCAAAAAATCTACTCCTTTTGCTGCAGGTAATGCAGCAGAAGCAGCAGCAAAAAAAGCTTACGATTTAGGAATGAGAAAAGTAGAAGTATTTGTTAGAGGTTTAGGACCAGGTAGAGAAGCAGCTATCAGATCTATTGCAGGAGCAGGAATAGAAATTACAGCAATCAATGATGTTACACCAATCCCTCACAATGGATGTCGTCCACCAAAAAGACCACGTGGTTAATGAAAAAGGGAGGTATATTTCATGATTCAATTTGAAAAACCAAATTATAAAATTACAGATTATGTAGAAAATGATTTTTATGGAAGATTTGAATTAGATCCATTAGAAAGAGGATTTGGTTTAACTATTGGTAATGTTCTAAGAAGAGTAATGTTATCATCATTACCAGGTTCTGCAATAAGCAGTGTTAAAATAGAAGGAGTTTTACATGAATTCCAAACTATTCCTGGAGTAGTTGAAGATGTAACTACTATAATTTTAAATTTAAAAAGTATAGTAATTAAAAATCATTCAAAAGACTTAAAAGTTATTACATTAAAAAGTGATAAAAAAGGACCAGTAAAAGCATCAGATATAGTTACAGATTCTGATATTGAAATAATTAACAAAGATTTAATTATTTGTAACCTTGAAGAAGGTGGAAAAATAGATATGAAGATGACTGTAACTAATGGTAGAGGTTACTTAAGAAACGAAGAAAATAAACAATTATTAGATATTAAAGAAGTTGGAGTAATTGCAACAGATTCTAATTTTACTCCTATAGAAAGAGTATCTTATGAAGTAGAAAAAACAAGAGTAGGAAGAGATGAAAGCTATGATAAACTAATACTTAATGTATGGACAAATGGTTCAATGAAGCCAGAAGAAGCAGTAGCTTTAGCTTCTCAAATTGTTATAGAACATTTTCAAATTTTAACAAATTTAAGCAATATTTCTAATGTTACAGGTATGATGAAAGAAAAAGAAGTAGATCCTAAGAAAACTACTTTAGCAACAGCTATAGAAGATTTAGATTTATCTGTAAGAAGCTATAATTGTTTAAAGAAAGAAGGAATTTTATCAGTTGAAGAATTGACAGATAAAACAGAATTAGAAATTCAAAGAATTAAAAATTTAGGTAAAAAATCTTATAAAGAAATAATTCAAAAAATAAAAGATTTAGGACTTGAATTTAAAGAAGAAGACTAGGAGGCAAAATGGCATATAGAAAATTAGGCGTAGATAATAAACATAGAAAAAGTATGCTTTCAAATTTAACTCGTGAGATTCTTATGAAAGAAGAAATCAAAACAACAGAAGCTAGAGCAAAAGAAGCTCGTAAGTTTGTTGATAAAATGATTACTTATGGAAAAAGAGGAGATCTTACTTCAAGAAGAAAAGCATTAGCATTTTTAAGAAATGATAAAGAAGTAGTTAATAAAATTTTTAATGATTTAGCTAAAAGATATGAAACTAGAAATGGTGGATATACAAGAATAGTAAAATTACAAGAAAGAATTGGAGATAATACTTTAATCGTTTCAATTAGTTTAGTATAAAATGAGTTTATTTAACTCATTTTTTATTATATAATGACCTTAGTAGAGGAGATATGTTATGAAAAATAATAAAAAAATAATGATATCAGTACTAGTTATATCAATTTTAGTTTTAATATTTTCTTTAACTTATATATTTTTAATAAATAAAACTAGTGATAAAACATTACTTATGAAAAGTTTTGAAGAAATATCAAATGTTATAGAAAGTAATTTACCAAGTAAAGAAATAAAAGATTTTGTATTAAAAGGTGAAATAAGTTCAAATTTTTTTAATAAAATAAACTTTGAAATAAAAAACAAAAATACAGATTTTGAAATTTTAGTTAATAATACAATATTAACTTATCAAAATAAAGAAGCTTATATTTATAATTCGAATTTCAAAAACTTAGGCTTTTTAAAAAAGAAAGATTTAGTTAATTCTTCATTAGTTAATGATCAAAATTATAAAGAAAATTATATGATTATTAAAAATTCAATGTTAAAAGCTTTAGAAAAAATATTAAAACCATCTAATTTTAAAAAAACTAAAGAAAAAGATATTGATAAATATCTTTTGAAAATAAATAGTGATGATATGGCCTCATTTTTCAAAGAATTATCTCAAGACAAAAAGTTTACAGATTTATATAAAAAACTTACTAATAAAGAATTTAATGATAAAGGAAATAGTGATTTTTCAAAGAAAGAAACCTTTGAATATGTAGTATATGCAAAAGATAATAAAATACAAAAAGTATTGATTAATAAAGAAATATCTGTAGTTTTTAATAATGAATATAAAACAGTTTATTACAAAAATAAAAATATTGATTTAAAAGTTAAAATTAAGAATAATACTATTTTTGAAAATGTTAATTTAAAATATAATAATATTAATTTTGATATGACTTTAACATCATCAAAATCTAATCAATATAATTATGATATAAAATATAATTATTTATCTAATACATATACATGGAAATTAATATATATAAAAGAAAAATATATAGAATTGACAGGAAATGATATTAACTTAAAAGTTAATATCGATATGAATAAAAATGTAACTTTAACAAAAGTTGATTCTACAGTAAGAGAAGCAACTAATGAAGAACTAGAAGGGATAGTAATTAACTTATTACAAACTATTATCAAAGCATGAGTTTAAAACAAGAAAAAAGAAACAGTTCTTTAAATTTATTAAAAATTATCGCTATTTTTATGATAGTCATTTTTCATTGTGTATATAAAGGTATAGAATTTGCAAAATTACCAGAATATAATAAATTTTTATATTATGTTTTCTTTCATTTTGGAGAAATTGGAGTAAATATTTTTATGATAATTTCTGGATATTTTTTGATAACTAAAAATCAAATAGAAAAGAAAAAAATTTTCAAATTGATTTTTGAAATTTATTTATATTCATTTTTAGCAATAGCTATATTGTTTTTATTTAATAAATATACCTTTGATATAAAAGATATTTTTCCTATAAACTTTTCATATTATTGGTATATAACAGATTACTTAATAATATATATTTTTAGTCCATATATAAATAAATTAGCTAATAATATTACTCAAAATGAATATAAAAAGCTTTTAATTTTGTTTATAGTGTTGTTTTCTTTATTTCCAACATTTTTAGGAATTTTTGATGGAAATATTGAAGGTTTTGAATATTATAATAGAATCATATGGTTGTTGTTTTTGTATTTATTAGGTGGTTATTTTAGATTGTATTCATCAAAAATGAGTATATTAAATTATTCTTTTAAAAAGTTATTCTTAATTTTAATATTGTCCATAGGTTTTTTAGTATCATTTATAGTATTTTCGTACTTATCAAACTTTTATACAATAAATTTAAAGGTATTACCGGTATATTTTTGGCAACCTAATTCGCTATTACTACTAGTGTTAAGTACAATTATATTTATAATATTTTTAAAATTAAATATGAAAAGTAATTCTCTTATAAATATAATTTCAAAATCTGTTTTTGATATATATTTATTGCATGAATATCCAAAATTAGTTCATATTTTTTGGTATATTATTTTTCCTGTTTCAAAACACATTCATTCTAAAAAACTATATATTTATGTAATTTTTTATAGTTTTGTTATTTGTATTTTAGGTATTATTATTAGTATTATTAAGAATTATATGTTTAAATTAATAAATCATAAGAAAAGGAGAAATATATGAAAAAAAACGTAACTAATTTAATTTTTTTACTATTATCTATAATACTTTTTGTTTTTTTTATGTATATTTTAGGAAGAGGAATAAATTATTCTTTTAGTTATGATTATAGTTTGAAATATAAAGATATATTTGTATATTTAATAATATTTTTAATTGTGTTCATATCATCTTTATCTTTTTTTAAATTTAAAAATATTATTAAATTGAACTTAAATAAAAAAATAATTTTTTGTTTATTCTTTGTGCTTATATTTATACTTAATATTTTTTTAGCTTTAAAAATATCTAATGTTATAAAACCTGTATCTGACTTTGCTATCGCCTATGAAAAAGCTATTTCTTTTATAGTAGACAAAAATTATGATACTTATTATTATTGGTGGACTTTTTTCTCAATAATTTTACGTTCGATTTTAAAATTTTTTAATTATAATATATCAGTTTTTGTAATAATTAATGCAATATTTTCAACGTTATCTTCAATAGTAATCTATTTTATTATAACTAGACATTTTAAACTTAAGAATATTTTTGCAATTTTTTCTGTAATTTTATTTACTTTTTATCCAAATAGAATATTATTTTTAGGTTTTGTAACTCCTGATTTTTTTGTAGAGTTCGGTTTAATTTTAATAAGTTATTTATTTTTTGAATATCTTGATATTTTGGATCAAAATTCTAGTTATAAAAATTATCTCTATCCAATTGGTTTAGTTTTTATATTAAGTTTTACATCTTTATTAAAACCAATCCAAAGCATATTATTGGTGCTATTTATTTTTATGTTTTTTATTAAAACTATTAAAAATGGGATATCAAAGAAAATAGTATTTAATTTTATTTATTTCTTTTTAATATATTTTGTTTTTTCTACTCTTATTTTTATGATATCTGAAAAAGTTTTTTACAAATATACTAATATAAAATTAAATAAAAACTTTGTTATAACTAATAAATTATATGTAGGTTTAAATAGTGAAGGAAAAGGTTATTGGGACGAAAGAAATATAAAATATTTAGAATCATTAGGCAAAAAATATAATTATGATACTGATAAAATGAATATAGAAATGAAAAAGAAACTAGTAGAAAATATAAAAGGTAATTCAAATATTATAAATATGTTAGTTAAAAAAGTTGAATATGCTTTATTAACAGATTATTATTCTATAGAATGGTTTAATAAAAGTAATAAATATAGAGAGTTGGATTTAAAATATTTTTTAGGATATATTAATAAATTTAATTTATTTTACTATATTATTCTATTTTTCTTATTAATATCATTAATATTTACACCAATATCTCAAAATATAAAAAGATTATATTTAATAGTTTTTATATTTGGATTTATATTTACAATTATTTTAGGTGAATCACAACCTAGATATAAATTTGCATTTACATTTTTAATAATAATATTAAGTTTATTGGGAATAAATGATTTTTATAATTTTAATATTATTAGAAAAACAAAAAAATTTTTAGGAGATAATTAATGGTAAAGTATTTAAAATTATTTAGAGTTAAACATTATATTAAAAATGTTTTAATATTTGTACCTCTTTTATTTAGTCATCAATTTAAGAATGTTAATTTAATTTTAAGTGTATTTATAGCTTTTTTATCCTTTTCGTTATTGTCATCTGCTATTTATATTTTTAATGATATTAAAGATAAAGATTTAGATTCTAAACACCCTAAAAAAAAGTTTAGACCTATAGCAAGTGGAGAAATTTCTGTAAAAAAAGCATATATATTTCATTTTTTGTTATATTTTTTATCAAATATGATTATTTTATTAAATAGTAATAATATCCTTTATCAATTGATAGTATTAAATATCTATTATTTGATAAATATAATATATTCCATTAAATTAAAAAATATTCCAATAATTGATATAACATGTATAATGGTTGGTTTTTTATTAAGAGTAATATTAGGATGTTTAGTTGTTAATGTATTAATTTCATCTTGGCTTTATTTAACTATAGTATCTTTTTCATATTATTTAGCATTATCAAAACGAAGAAATGAAATGTTAAAAGTAGGAAAAGACACAAGGAATGTATTAATTGCATATAATAAAAATTTTTTAGATAAAATGATGTATGTTTTTTTAACTTCTACAATAGTTTTTTATTCATTATGGTGTGCAAATATAAATTCTAGTTTAATTAATTTATATCTAATATCTATTCCAATTTTGCTATTAATAATTATGCAATATTCTTTAATAATAGAAAGTAATTCTTATGGTAATCCAGTAGATGTCATTTTTGAAAATAAATTGTTATTAATAACAATTGTTTTATATAGTTTATATATGTTTTTAGTTTTGATATTTACATAATTTATATAGAAAAAAGACAATTAATAAGGAGAAAAAATGAAGTTAAATTTAAAATTTAAAATTACAAAAAATAAGCTAAAAATTTCTAATGATAAAAATGGTTATTTAATTGAAAATATTACTTCAAAACCTAGTTATGTAGTATTTTTACAACCAATATATGTTAAAAATAAGTTTATAACAATTAAAAATTATATAGATAATTACAATAATAGTGATATTAAATTTAAGGTTTTAAATCGTCATAAAACTATTTTAGCTGAAACTATACCTAATTCTGAATTAGAATTAATAAATAATTATAAGTTAGTTTTTATAGGTATAACAGTACCAGCTAAATCAAAATTTTTATTAAAAAGTATAGAAATTGAATTTTCTGATAAAAATGATTATGTAATAAGTAAGGTAGAAAAAGAAACAAGAGATATGTTATTAATGCTTCCTACATATCCATATAATGAAAATAAATATAATTGTGCTTATTTTCATAATAGGTATAAAGAATATATAGCTAATAAAATATCAATTAAACTTTTGATAGTTACAAATAAAAATTATAATTATAGATACATATATGATGGAATTGAAGTTAATTGCATTAGTTATTATTTTTTAAGAAAACATTTAGAGACAAATATTTATAAAAAGATATTGATTCATTTCTTTAACGAATCTTATGCTCAGGTATTAGAAGCTTCAAATATTTTAAATACTAAAATATATTTATATTGTCATGGAGCAGAAATTTTATATAGAGATAGAAATAAAATTTGTAAAGAATATTTTTCACCAGATTATAAAATAAGTTTGTTAGAAGAAGAAAGTTTTAAAGTTAAAGATGATTTATTTAGAAGATGGAACAACAAAGAAAATGTTGAGTTTGTTTTTGTAAGTAAATTTTTAAAAGATAGAAGTGAAGCATTATTAAATATTGAATTTAATAAATTTCATATTATACCAAATCAAATAAATGAAGATATTTTTCAATACAAGAAGAAGGATATTGAACAACGTAAAAAAATATGTATGATTAGAAGCTTTCATAATTTAGATTCTTATTCTATTGATACTAATGTAAAAGTTATTTTAGAATTATCAAAAAAAGATTATTTTAAAGAGTTAGAATTTTGTATATATGGAAAAGGTGAAATGCATGATATTTTATTAAAACCAATAGAAAAATTTAATAATGTAAAAATAATAAATGAATTTTTATCTTTTGAAGATATGAACAAAATGTATCAAGAAAATGGAATTTCTTTGTTTGCAAGTAGATATGATACTCAAGGTGTTTCATCATTAGAATCAGCAATGGTGGGTACTATTCCGTTAGTTTCTAAAAATACGGGACTTAGTAATTTTTTGAAAGAAAATAATATTAATTATTCTGAAGTAGATGATTATATAAACATGGCCAATATAATAGAATATTTTTATTTGAATCCTTTAGAATTTTTAAAAGTATCTGAAAAATGTCACGATGAAGTTTTAAAAAATTGTGGAACAAAAGAAACTTTAAATAGAGATTTAAAACTAATTACTCAAAATCAAAATTATACTTATACAAGTATAAATAAAAAACAAGATAAAGATATATTACTATCTATAATAGTACCTGCATATAATTGTGAAAAATGGATTGCTAATGGAATATATTCTTTATTAAATCATAAATTATCAAATAAAATAGAAGTAATAGTTGTAAATGATGGATCAAAAGATAATACATATAAGATAGCTTATGATTTAACAAAAATTTTTAAATCGTTAAAGGTTATAGATAAAGAAAATGGAGGCCATGGGTCTACTATAAATGTAGGCTTAAAAGCAGCAAGAGGAAAATATGTTAGATTAATGGATGGAGATGATTACTTTTTAACTGATAATTTTACAAAGTTTTTAGAATATTTAGAAACAGAAGATTCCGACATTGTTCTTACAGATTATGTTGAAGACTTTTCAGTTGATAATTTAAAAGTAGAAGTAAAAAATTATGATAATTTTATTCCTTTTCAAAAAAATTATTTGAATTTAATGTCATATGAAGGATATGGTTTTAAAAAATGGGGACCATTACTTTCTACTGCTACTTATAAATTGGATAATATTAAAAAATATAATTTTTTAATAGATGAAAAATGTTTTTATGTAGATATGGAATATAATTTTATTACTTATATAGCATCATCTACAATTGTTTATTATCCAATAACAATTTATAATTATTATCTTGGTCGTCAAGGACAAAGTGTAAGTCCTGAATCATGGAAAAAGAATTATAAAAATCACGAAAAAGTTATATTTAGATTAATAGATGAATTATATACTAATTATAAAGATATAGAAGAATATAAAAAAGATTATATTATGAATAATCTTATTATTCCTTTAGTGGAAGGTCAATATAGAATTGTTATAGGTTTATTTAAAAATAATAAGGAATTTAAAAAGTTTGATTTTAAATTAAAAAAATATCCAGAAATTTATAATCAAAAGTATAGTAGTAAATCAATATATTTTCATAGAAAATTATTTAAAGGTTTGTTTATTCCAATGGTAAACCTAGCTAAAAAGTTATTGAAAAAATAAAAAATATGTTATTATATTTCTTGATAAAGGAGAATTAAAATTATGAAAATTAAAAATCTGATCATAGGAGCAGGAATATCTGGTTTAAGCTTTGCATATTTTTTAAAAAATGAAGATTATCTAATTTTAGAAAAAGATAATACATATGGTGGATATTGTAGAACTATAAAAAAAGATGGATTCACTTGGGATTATGCAGGACATTTTTATCATTTTAAAACTGAAGAGTTAAAAAAATTATTTTTAGATTTAGTAGAAAGAGAAGAATTAATTGAAAAAGAAAAATGTACTAAAATTTTTTATAAAGATAAATTAATTGATTTCCCATTTCAAACTCATATTCATCAATTAGAAAAAGAAGAGTTTATTGATTGTTTATATGATTTATTTACTAAAGAAGAAATAATTGAAAAAGATTTTTTAGATATGCTTTATAATAAGTTTGGTAAAAGTATTACTGAAAAATTTTTAAAACCTTATAATGAAAAGTTATATGCTACAGATTTAGCAAAATTAGATATTAATGCAATGGGAAGATTTTTTCCTTATGCTGATAAAGATGAAATAATCAAAAATATGAAAAAATCAAAAGTTAAAAGTTATAATGCTAATTTTTGGTATTTGAGAAAAGGAACTCAATATTTTATTGATAAGCTTTATTCAAAACTTAATAAAGATAAAATACTTTTTAATAAAGAAGTACAACATATTAATATGAAAGAAAAATATGTTGAATTAAGCGATGGAGAAAAAATTTATTATGATAGATTAATAAATACAATTCCTTTAAATAATGCTTTATCTATGATAGATGGAAATGAAAATATAGTTAAAGAAATGTCATATAATAAAGTATTAGTCTTAAATTTAGGTTTTAAATCTAAATCTAAAAATTTTCACGATGAACATTGGATATATTTTCCAGATAAAAGCTTAAATTTTTATAGAGTAGGATTTTATAATAATATTTTAGGTAGTGATAAATTAAGTTTATATGTTGAAATAGGATTTGACAAAAATGCTAATATTGATATTCCAAAAGAATTGGAAGATACTTTGAAAAATTTAGAAAAAGTTGGAATAAAAGACTCTAATAATGAATTAGAATCTTATGAAGCTATAATTATGAATCCTGCATATGTTCATATAAATAAAGATACTCAAGAAAAAATTGATAAAATATTATTAGAAAATGAAAGTTTAGGATTTTACACTTTAGGTAGATATGGTAAGTGGACTTATAATTCTATGGAAGATTCAATGTTATGGGCTAAAGAATTAGCTGATAAATTAAATAGCAAGGAGAAATAATGATACAATCTTCAAAATTAATTTTGAATAATTTAAAGAAATATACCTTTTTATTAAAACAATTAATAAATAGAGATTTTAAAGTAAAATATAAGAGAAGTGTATTGGGTATTGTATGGAGTTTATTATACCCAGTACTTATGATGACTGTAATGGCTATTGTTTTCTCTAATATGTTTAGATTTGCTGTTGAAGGAGTTAATTATCTAGTATATTTAATGATTGGTATTGTTGTGTGGAACTATTTCACTGATGCTACAGGAGTTTCTTTGGGTAGCATTATAGATAACTTTTCTTTAATTAGCAAAGTATATATACCTAAATATATATTTCCATTATCTAAGGTCTTGTTTTCTACTATAAATTTTTTATTAACTTTAATACCTTTAATGGGAATAATAATATTATCTAAAGTTGGCTTAGGTAAATATCCGGTTTATATAGGTATAAATTATATATATATTATATATATTTTTGTTTGTCTATTTATGTTTATTTTAGGTATGAGCTTTATATTTTCCACATTTTCAGTATTCTTTAGAGATTTGATATATATATATGGAATATTAATTTTAATATGGAATTATTTAACTCCAGTTTTTTATAGTATAGAGATAATTCCACAACAACTTAGATTTTTCTTTAATTTAAATCCTATGTATCAGTTTTTAAATTCATTTAGAAAAATTATATTATATGGACAAGGTTTAGATTTAAAACATATTTTAATATTATTTTTAATAGGCTTTGTTACTTTAGCTGTGGGTTCTTTTGTGTTTAAAAAGAATCAAGATAAGTTTATATATTATATATAAAATGATAGGAGAAAAAATGATAGTAGTTAAAAATGTTTCTATGCTTTTTAATTTAGGTATAGAAAAAAACATTTCTTTAAAAGAAACGATAATAAGTTTTTTTAAAAATAAAGTAAAGAAAAAATCAAAAATAGATAATAATTTTTGGGCATTAAAAAATATAAATTTTGAAATTGAAAAAGGTGAAGTTGTAGGATTAATCGGTAGTAATGGAGCAGGTAAGTCAACACTATTAAAATTGATTAGTGGTGTTATGAAACCTACAAAAGGGTCTATTAAAGTAGAAGGAAATATTTCTCCTATGATAGAATTAGGCGCTGGTTTTGATATGAATCTAACAGCTAGAGAAAATATATATCTTAATGGAGCAATACTTGGATATTCTAAAGAATTAATAGAAGAAAAATTTGAAGAAATAGTAGAATTTTCAGAACTAAGAGATTTTTTAGATGTACAAGTTAAAAAATTTTCATCTGGTATGATATCAAAATTGGCATTTTCTATTTCTACGATTGTAAAACCAGAAATTTTAATTGTAGATGAAATTTTATCAGTTGGTGATGTTAAATTTCAAGAAAAAAGTAAAAATAAGATGCTTGAATTAATAAAAGGTGGAACTACTGTATTGTATGTTTCACATTCAATAGATTCAATTAATGAAATATGCAAAAAAGTAATATGGCTTGAAAAAGGACAAATTGTAAAAATTGGTCCTGCTAAAAAAATTTGTAATGAATATTATAATACTATAATGGGGATTAAAAAATAATAGTGAATTATTTTAGGAAGGTAAGTATGAATTTAATAAATAGTAAGTGGATTAAATATAAAAATGTGAATTTAAAGGTGGAAAAAGGCAAGGATTCTATTATTATAGATAATGATAAAAATAAACATGCATTTTTAATATGTAGAAAAATTTTTAAGAAAAAAGAAAAAGATATAATTATGAATTTTTCTTATAAATTAATTCATGGTGATAAAGCTTCAGTTGTTTTGATGAATAGAAAAAAAGAAATTATATCTGAAATTTATAATGATTCTAAAATAATATTAGAAAATCCTCAAATAAATTATTATTTTTTAGCAATAAAAATAGAAGCAAATACAAAAATAGAACTAAAAAATTTTACAATAGAAAATAAGGTATATAATGAAAAAGAAATTCTTGAAAACTTTTCAAATGATATTTTAGTTATTACACCAAGTTATCCATCAGAAGCAAATAAATATTTATCAGGATTTGTTCATTCTAGAGTTAAAGCATATAAAAAGTCAGGGATTGATGTTGATGTTGCTGTTGTATATAATGAATATTCTGATAATTTATATTACACTTTTGAAGATATAAGAGTTAATAGAATAAGTTATTATGATCTAAGAAATGTACTTCAAATAAAAAAATATAAAAAAATATTAGTTCATTTTTTTGATGAAAAATATTTTAATGTTTTAGAAGGATGTGATTTATCAAATTCAGAAGTCTTTTTATGGGTTCATGGACCAGAAACATTATATTGGGATTATCCTTTAATGGTAAATAGATATTTTGAAAAATCAGATAAAATAACCGAAGAACAAAAAGAACATTTTAAAGTTAATGATGAAATAATTAAAAAATATAATAATTTATCAAATATAAAATGGATTTTTGTATCAGAATGGATAAAAAAACGTAGTGAAGAATTAATAGGAATAAAATTTAAAAATTATGAAGTAATACCTAATATTATAGATTTAGATAATTTTCAATTTGAAAATAAAGATAAATCTAAAATGAAAAAAATATTCTTATTAAGAAGGTATGATAATATTTCTAAGTATGCTGTTGATGTTTCAGTTAGAACTATATTAGAACTTAGTAGACGAAATATTTTTAATGAATTAGAGTTTAATATATATGGAATGGGAAATTTTCGAGAAGAATTATTTGGACCAATCAAAAACTTTTCAAACGTTAAGTTTTATAATAAGTTTTTAACACATAAAGAAATTTCAAAAGTACATAAAGAAAATGGTATAGCATTATTTCCAACAAGATATGATGCACAAGGAGTTTCTATGTGTGAAGCAGGAGCTTCGGGATTATTAGTTATTTCATCGGATAATGAAGCAATAAAAGAGTTTATTCCATTTAAAGATGGAAATATAATAGATACAGAAAACTATATAAAATATGCTGATTTTATTGAAAAAATAGTTAATGATGAAAAGAAATTTAATAATATAACTAATGATACTAGAAAGAAGCTTGTAGAAAAAACGTCATATGATGCAACAGTTAAAAAGGAAATTGAACTTATAAAATCTGGTAAAAATAAAATAAATGAAAATATAGTTATACCAGAACTTGATAAAAACCCTATTTTAACAGTAATAATACCAGCATATAATGTAGAACAATACATAATAAAACTTTTAAAAACATTAATAATAAATAATAGAAATTCTAAATATATGGAAATATTGGTTGTTAATGATGGATCAAAAGATTCTACATTAAATTTGGTAACAGAATTTAAAAATAAATATTCTAATTCTTCTAACTCAATATTAAAAATAATTGATAAGGAAAATGGAGGCCATGGTTCTACAATAAATGTGGGTATATCAAAAGCAAATGGAAAATATGTTAGAGTTATTGATGGAGATGATTGGGTTAATACGGAAGATTTAGAAAAATTATTAGAAGTATGAAGATTTAGAAAAATTACTAGAAATATTAAAAAATGAAGACAGCGATATAGTAGTTACAAATTATTCTGAAGATAGGTATAATTCTAGAAATAGTAAAAAAATAAAGAAGACATTGTATGAAACAATGAATGTTGGTCAAAAATATAATTTTGATGATTTGTGTCTTCCTTATTATGGATTTAAAACATGGGGGCCAATCTTAGCTACATCTAATATAAAATTATCAAAATTAAGAGAAGCAAATTTTAAATTAAGTGAAAAAACTTTTTATGTAGATATGGAATTTAATTCATATTATTTACCTGTAATAAATAATATTGTTTATTATGATTTAGATATATATAGATATTTTATAGGTAGAACAGGTCAATCTATTAATATTGAATCATTAATTAGAAATGTAAATGATCATGAAAAAGTAATAGAAAATATATTGAAGTTTTTAAATAAAACAAAGATATCTGAAAATAAAAAAGAATACTTATATGCTAATATATTGAAGCCTATGATAGAATTACATTATAATTTGACAATATCTTATATGAATGATTTTAAAAAATATAGTCATTTTGAAAATATGTTAAAGAATAATTTATCAGAAGAAGAATATAACGAATTTAAAAAGCTTAATAAAAACAATAAGTTTAGAAAATTTATTTTTGGAGGAAAAAAATGAAAAAAATAAAAGTAATGAGTATATTTGGTACTAGACCTGAAGCAATTAAAATGGCTCCTTTAATAAAAGAATTAGAAACAAGAAAAGAAATAGAGTCAATTGTTTGTGTAACTGCACAACATAGAGAAATGTTGGACCAAGTATTAAATACATTTTCAATTAAACCTGATTACGATTTGAATATAATGAAAAAAGGTCAAACTTTATCTGAAATAACTGCTAGAGTTTTAAGAGGAATAGAAGAAGTTTTAGAAAAAGAAAAACCAAACATTGTTCTTGTACATGGAGATACAACAACAACTTTTGCTTCAGCTTTAGCTGCCTTTTATCAACAAATTAGTATAGGACATGTAGAAGCTGGATTAAGAACATATAATAAGTATTCACCATTTCCTGAAGAAATGAATAGACAAATGGTAGATTGTTTAACAGATATGTATTTTGCTCCAACAAATTTATCAAAAGAAAATTTAATAAAAGAGGGAATTCCAGCAGAAAAAATATATATTACTGGTAATACTGTAATAGATGCTATGTCTAAAACAGTTGATCGAAATTATAAAAACGAAATATTAAATTGGGTTGGAAATGATAGATTGCTTTTATTAACAGCACATAGAAGAGAAAATTTAGGTGAAAATATGTATAGTATTTTTAATGCAGTTAATAAAATAGCAAACGAATTTGATGATGTAAAAGTTATTTATCCTATGCATTTAAATTCTAAAGTAAGAGAAATAGCACAGGAAGTACTTGGGAAGAATGATAAAGTTAAATTAATAGAACCTCTAGAAGTATTTGATTTTCATAATTTTCAAAATAAAGCTTATTTAATATTAAGTGATAGTGGAGGAGTTCAAGAAGAAGCTCCATCTTTAGGTAAACCTGTTATAGTATTAAGAGATACAACTGAAAGACCAGAAGGAATAGAAGCTGGAACTTTAGTATTAGCTGGTACAGAAGAAACAAATATATATAAAATAACTAAAAATTTATTAGAAGATGAAAACAAATATAAAGAAATGAGTAAAGCTGTTAATCCATACGGTGATGGAAAAGCAAGTAAAAGAATTGTTGATGCAATTATAGAAAAATTTAAATAACATAATAATAACCTCTTTTATTGACATAAATAAAAAATATGGTATCATTTAAAGTGGTACATTTTATTTGATTTTATTAATTTGTGGGAAGAATTAATAAAAAATAATAAGAAAGGTTATTATGAAAAGTTATCAAGAAAAGAAAGAAAATATAAAAAGAAATTGGTATATTATTGATGCTGAAGGTTTAGTATTGGGTAGACTTTCTACTGAAGTAGCAAATATATTAAGAGGTAAGAATAAACCTACTTATACACCAAATCAAGATTGTGGAGACTTTGTTATAATTATTAATGCAGAAAAAGTAAAATTAACAGGTGATAAATTAAATAAGAAGATTTATTACAACCACTCTGGTTATGTTGGAGGTCTTAGAGAAAGAACTGCAAAAGTTATGAAAGAAAATTATCCTGAAGAAATGTTAGAAAGAGCTATTAAAGGTATGATACCTCATACAAGACTTGGAAGAAAAGTAGCTAAAAAGTTATTTGTATATAGAGGATCAGAACATCCACATATAGCACAACAACCAAAAGAGTTAAAATTAAAAGGAGATAAATAATGGCAGATAAAATATATAGAGGAACTGGTCATCGTAAGACATCTATAGCAAAAGTTATATTGAAACCTGGGAAAGGTAAAATAACTGTAAATGGAAAAGATGTATATGATTATATGCCATATAAAACATTAGTAATAGATTTAAAACAACCATTAGAATTAACTAATACTGCAGATATATTCGATATAGAAATAGTAGTAAAAGGTGGAGGATTTTCAGGTCAAACTGGAGCAATTAGACATGGTATTACAAAAGCATTATTAGAATACGATATTAATACTCCTGTTGAATCAGAAAATAGTTTTAGAAGATTACTTAAAAAAGCAGGATTTATAACTAGAGATTCTAGAATTAAAGAAAGAAAGAAACCAGGACTTAAGAAAGCAAGAAAAGCACCACAATTTAGTAAGAGATAGAAGTTATCTTTTTATAGCCTTTGAAAACATTGAGTTTTCAAAGGTTTTCTTTATTTTAAATATCTCTAAATCACTGTAATTTTGTATGTGTAATACACACAATACACAAGTATAAAAGAAAGAAAAAATACCGTTATTGGTATTTTTAATTTAACAAATTAACTGTTTCAGCTAATTCTTCAATATCTTTATTATATACTTAATCATTTATATTTTTGTTTGAATAAGCTATTATTAGTCGTTTTATCATTAAATTTTTTTACAAATATTAATATTTTTTTATGTAAATATAAATTAATATTTTAGATGAAATTTTATAATATCTAAATTTTTTGATATAATCTAACATAGGAGAATAGAGAGAATGGGTTCAAAAACTTTTAAAGATTTAAATGAACAAATTAATATACTAAAATCTAGAGGTTTAATAATAAATGATGTAGATATTACTAAAGATATTTTATTAAGAGAAAACTACTTTTTTGTTAATGGTTATAGACATCCTTTTTTAGAAAATGAAAATAAATATAAAAAAGGTACAACTTTTGAAGAAGTATATAGTTTATTCTTATTTGACAGAAGTTTAAGAAACATTATCTTTAAGTATCTATTAATAGTAGAAAATAACATAAAATCTATTTTATCGTATCAATTATCAAAAAAATATGGTTATAGAGAATCAGATTATTTAAAAACAAAAACTTTTGATAATAAACCTAATAAACTTAGACAAATTGAAGATTTAATTAATAAAATGAAAAGACAAGTTAGAATAAATGGATTTCAGCATTCTGCAACTCGTCATTATATGTATAATTATGGTTATGTACCTTTATGGATTTTGGTAAAAGTTTTATCATTTGGAATAGTAAGTGAAATGTATTCTATTTTAAAAATAGAAGATAGAATAGAAATAGCTAAAAACTTTAATGTATCAGCAGAAGATTTATCAATTTATTTACCACTTTTATCTAATTATAGAAATCTTTGTGCCCATGAAGATATATTATATGAAAATAAAACTCAAAGAATGATAAATGATACAGTATACCATAAGATGCTTGGTATTGATCAAGTTGATTCAGAATATGTACTTGGTAAAAATGATATTTTTTCTTTAATAATTATTTTAAAAAGGATTTTAAGAGAAGAAGATTTTAAGAATATGATGAGTGAGTTAGAAAATAAAATAAATACATTAGCTTATAATTTAAAAACTATAGATATATCAATTATTAGAGATATTTTGGGATTTCCTAATAACTGGTTAGATTTAATAAATTTAGAAGAAGATGGAGAAGAATATGAATAATCCTTATGAAACCAATCCTTATCAACAAGTATATATAAATCAACAGATGCCTATTAAGAAAAAGAAAAAAAATAAAAATATAGTACCTATAATATTAATGTTATTATCATTTTTATGTTTTGTAGTGTTTGTAGCATTAATAATTTTTTATAATACAACAGAAAATAAAAATAATAATCAAAATAAAAATACAGTTAAAGTAGATTCAGTATTTCAAAATGCCTATAATGCTACTGTTATGGTAAAAAGGTATATTGGAGGTACATTTAAGGATAGTGGAAGTGGATTTATCTACAAGACAGATAATACATATGCTTATATTTTGACTAATGAACATGTTATTTCTGGTACAGTTGTAGTAGGTATTTTAAATAAAAATAATAAAGAAGTAGAAGGTACAGTTCTTGGAAGTGATAAATATTTAGATATAGCTGTAGTTAGAATAAAAAAAGAGGATGCACCAGCAGTAGCCAAGATTAATACTAAAGATAAATTTAAAATAGGAGATAAAATATATGCTATAGGTACACCAGTAGCAGAAACTTATTTTAATTCTGTAACTAGTGGTATTATATCTGGTATAGATAGAAAATTAACTTTAAACGTAGAAAGACAAAAAGATTGGATACAAAAAACAATTCAAGTAGATGCTGCTATTAATCCAGGTAATTCTGGAGGACCTCTTGTTAATGATAAAGGTGAAGTAATAGGAATTAATTCTATTAAACTAATAGATAAAACTGTAGAAGGTATGGGATTTGCTATAAAGATGAGTGATGTTATGAGACATACGAAAACATTAGAAGCAAATTTAAAAATTTCAAGGCCTAAACTTGGTATAAGATATTTAGATATAAATGACAAAAGAGAAATATTAAATAATAATATAAATATTCCAAATAATATTAAAGAAGGTATAGTGGTACTTAATGCTATAACTGGAAGTAGTGCTTATAATAGTGGTTTAAGAAGAGGAGATATAATTGTAAAAATTAATAATGAAATAGTTTATAATCAAGCTTATTTAAAATATATTTTATATCAACATCAAGTAGGCCAAACTGTAGATGTTTATTACTATAGAGATTCGAAACTTCAAAAAACAAAAGTAATTTTAGAAAGCCAATAAAAATATTAGTAATTTTACTAGTATTTTTATTTTTTATATGACATGTTATACTAATATATTGAAATATGAGGAGATTATGAATAAAAAAATAGTAATTATAGGTGGAGGTACAGGTTTATCTTATCTAATAAGAAAATTAAAAGAATTTCCTGTACAAATAAGTGCAATAATAACAGTAGCAGATGATGGAAGTTCAACTGGTAAATTAAGAGAAGAATTTTCTATTCCTGCGGTAGGTGATATAAGACAAGTATTATATAATATGTCAACTTTGCCAAAAGAAACAAAAGATATTTTGGAATATAGATTTAAAACATATAGTGATTTAAATGGACATGCTTTAGGAAACTTAATGTTAGCAGCATTTTATAATAAAACTAATAGCTTACAAGATTCAATTAGTTATATGTCTAAATTATTTGATATAAATCATAAGGTATTACCAATATCAGAAGATTATTTAACTTTACTAGCAGAAGATGAAAATGGAAATGTTATTGAAGGAGAAGATAATATTGGACATACAAAAAATCAAATAAAAAAGATTTATTATAAAGAAAAAGTTAAAATAAATAAAAATGTTTTACAAGAAATAAAAGAAGCAGATTTAATAGTTTTTAGTATGGGAAGTTTATATACATCATTATTACCTAATTTAATAGTTCCAGAATTACAAAAAGCTATAAAAATGAGTGATGCAAAAGTATTATATGTATGTAATGCTGTTAATGAACCTGGAGAAACTAAAAATTATAAAGTATCAGATTTTTTAAAGACTATAGAAAAACACTTAGGATTTAAAAGATTAGATGCAGTTATTATTGGTGATAATAAAACAGTATCAAAAGAGATGCTTAATAGATATTTAAAAGAAGAAGGTAAAGAATTAGTCAAATTGGATAGAAAGGAAGTTGAAAAAATGGGTGTTGAGATATTAAACGAAAATATCATTACGACTGTAGATGGAACAATAAAACATGATAGTTTCAAATTAGCACTTGTTATTTTTAATTATTTGATGAGATGAAGAGCTTTACTACTGAGATAAAAGAAGAACTAATCGATTTAGATTTAACTAAAGAAGAAGATATAGCGGAACTTTCTGGTTTTATAAGAAATAATGCTAATATATTAGAAAAAAAAATAGATATAAAAAATGAAAATATGTTAGTTATAAAAAGAATGTATACATTGTTTAAAAAAAATTTTAATATTTTACCTAAAAATTATACAGAAATAAATAAAATTTTTAATAAAAACCATATTTATCATTTAAAAGTAGATCAAAATCTAGAATTTATATTAAAAGCTTTAAATATTGTAGATGATAATAATAATATTTTAGATAGAGTAGAAGATTATTTAATAGATGATGATTTATCAAAACTAGCTTATTTAAGAGGAGTTTTTTTAACTTGTGGTAGTGTTAATGATCCTAAAAAATCTAGATATCATTTAGAATTTATTACATCTTTTAAAGAAGAGGCGATAGTTATTCAAAGATTACTAAATCATTTTGATTTAAATAGTAGAATAATTAAAAGAGATATTAAGTTTATGATTTATATTAAAGAAGCAGAAAAAATAAGTGATTTTTTAAAGATGATTCATGCATATAAATCAGTACTTTATTATGAGAATGTTAGAGTCTATAGAGAGCAAAAAAATTTAACTAATAGATTAAATAATATGGAACAAGCTAATACTGAAAAAACTATGTCCTCTGCTTTAAAACAACTAGAAGATATAGATTTTATAACTAGAATTGAAGGTATGGATAAATTAGATAAGAAAACAAAAGAAGCTTGTGAATACAGACTAAAATATCCTGAAAGTTCATTTAGTGAATTAAGTGAAATAATGAAAGCAGATGGAATAATAATAACTAAATCAGGACTAAATCATCGTTTTAGAAAAATAGCAGAAGAAGCAGAATATTTAAGAAAAAAAGTAGCTAGAACTAAAAAATAATTCTCTTATATTTTTAAATTTTATAAATTATGATAAAATTATTATAAGAATAGAGAGGGTTATGAAAACAATAATAAATAATAAAGAAGTAGAAATAGATAACAATATTAGATATATTGACTTAATAGAAAAGTATCAAAAAGATTATTCTTATAACATTGTTGCAGTAAAAGAAAACAATGTTTTTGTTGATATTTATTCTAAAGTAAAAGAAAATGCTAATATTGTTTTTTTTGATTATTCAAATAAAGAAGCAAATAAAATATATGTTAATGGACTTATATTTATGACAATTTATTCTATAGTATCACTTTATGGTGAAGATACATTTATTAATGTAAGACATTCTATCGATAAAGGACTTTTTTTAACTGTAAATAAAAAGATAGATGTAATAAAAATAAAAGAAAAAATGTTAGAAGTAGTAGAAAGTAACTTAGCTATCACAAGACATTCAGTAAATAGATTAGAAGCTATAAAATATTTTGAAAAAAATCGTTTGAAAGAAAAAGTAGAGTTACTTAAATATAGTACCAATACTTATATAACTTTATATAAGTTAGGTAATATGTATGACTTTTATTTTTCTAATTTACCATATAGTACTAAAGTAATAGATAAATTTGATTTGAGTCAAGAAGGTAAGAATGGTTTTGTTTTAACATTTCCAACATCTTTTGAACCTAATATAATACCTTCATATCATCCAAGAAAAGGTTTATTTAATTTATTTGAAGAACATTATAGAATTATGTCTATGTTTGGTATAAATACAGTGGTTGATTTAAATAAAATTGTATTAAAATACGGAATAAATGACTTAATTAGAATAGAAGAAACATTACAAAGTGATAGATTATTAAATATTGCTAATCAAATATATCTTAACAAAACAAATATTAAAATTATTTTATTATCAGGACCATCTTCTAGTGGAAAAACTACTACAAGTATTAAATTATGTAATTACTTAAGAAGTTTTGGTATTAAAACATTAAAATTATCTATGGATGACTATTTTTTATCTAAAGAAGAAACACCATTAGACGAAGATGGTAATAAAGATTATGACAATATTAAAGCAGTTAATTTAGAATTATTTGATAAGCAAGTACAAGAATTGCTTGAAGGAAAAGAAGTAATGACCCCAATTTTTAATTTTAAAAATGGTAAAGGGGAATTAATTAATAAGCTTAAATTAACTAAAAATACTATATTAGTTATTGAAGGAATACATGCTTTAAATCCAAATATTTTACAAAATATAGATAGAGTTAATAAATTTAAAATTTATATTTCACCAACTACAGATTTAAATATAGATAATCATAATAGAATACCAACTACAGATAATAGACTTTTAAGACGTATGATAAGAGATGCTAGAACAAGAGGTAATACAGCAGAAGATACACTAAAAAGTTGGAATCTTGTTAGAAGAGGAGAAGAAAGATTTATTTTTCCATATCAAGATGAAGCAGATGCCCTGTTAAATACAGCTCTAATATATGAACTTGGAGTATTACATGTATATGCTTTGCCTTTATTATACTCAGTAGATATAAATAGTATTTATTATGATGAAGCAAAAAGGCTTATAAATTTATTGAAGAATATTTTACCTATTCCTAGTGATGAAATTCCAAGGGATTCAATTATTAGGGAATTTATAGGTGGAAGTTGTTATGAAGTTCAATAGGAGGTAAAAATGAAAAGAATAGCAATAAATGGTTTTGGTAGAATTGGAAGGATAGTTTTTAGAATACTTAATGATGAAAATTATGATCTAGATGTAGTAGCAATAAATGATTTAACAGATGCTAAACAATTGGCTTATTTATTAAAATATGATTCAGCACATAGAAATTATAAACTAAACGATATTTCTTATGAAGATGATTATTTAATAGTAGGAGATAAGAAAATAAAAGTGTTATCAGAAGCGGATCCATCTAATTTACCATGGAAACAATTAGATATTGATATAGTTTTAGAATGTACAGGATTCTTTACAGAAAAAGAAAAAGCTATGCAGCATATAAAAGCAGGAGCTAAAAAGGTTTTGATTTCAGCACCAGCTAAGGGAGATTTAAAGACAGTTGTTTATAATGTTAACGATGACATATTAGATGGAAGTGAAGAAGTAGTTTCTGCAGCTAGTTGTACAACAAATTGTTTAGCACCAGTATTAAAAGTAATGGATGAAAATTTTGGTATAAAAAAAGGATATATGACAACAGTTCATGCTATTACAAACGATCAATCTACATTAGATATAGCTCATAAAAAAGGAATTAATTCTAGAAGAGGAAGAGCTGCAGGATATAATATTGTTCCAACTTCTACAGGAGCTGCTAGTGCAATAGGACTAGTTTTACCACAACTTGCAGGAAAATTAGATGGTATAGCACTTAGAGTACCAGTAGTAACAGGTTCAATAGTCGATTTAGTATTAGAATTACATGAAGAAACAAATGTTGAAGAAATCAATATGGTATTAAAAAATAGTACTAATGAAACATTAAATTATACAGAAGATCCAATAGTATCAAGTGATATCATAGGAAGAAGTTGTGGAGCTTTAGTAGATGCTTTATCAACTAGTATAGTAAAAGATGAAGATGGAAAACAATTAGTTAAAGTATTAGCTTGGTATGACAACGAAGCAGGATACTCTTATCAAATGGTAAGAACTTTAAAAAAATTATCTGAATTTATAAAATAATAATATATAAAGCAGAAATATATCTGCTTTTTTTGTGTATAAATTTCGTGATATAATTTTAATGAGGTGAAAGATGAAAAAGACAATTAGGGATTTTGATTTTGATAATAAAAAAGTTATAGTTAGATGTGATTTTAATGTACCAATAAAAAATAAAGAAATAGTTGATGATACAAGAATAGTAAAGGCTTTAAAAACTATTAATTATTTAATTGAGCATAATGCTAAGATAATACTTATGTCTCATTTAGGAAGAATAAAAACAAAAGAAGATATAAAAGAAAATAGTTTATATCTAGTTAAACTAAAATTGGAAGAATTATTAAATAAAAAAATATCTTTTAGTTCTGTTACTAGAGGAAGTGAATTAGAAGAAAAAGTAAAAGCTTTAAACCCTAAAGATATTTTACTTGTAGAAAATACTAGATTTGAAGATTTAGAAGATAAAAAAGAAAGTAGTAACAATCAAGAATTAGCAAAATATTGGGCAAGTTTAGGAGAAATATTCATAAATGATGCATTTGGGACAATTCATAGAAGTCATGCATCTAATGTAGGTATAGCTTCTTATTTAGATTCTGGAATAGGTTTTTTGGTAGAAGAAGAAATAAAATATTTAGACACAGTAAAACAAGCTAAGAGACCATTAACTATTATTATGGGTGGAGCTAAAGTAAGTGATAAATTAGAATTAATATATAGTTTGGCAGAAAAAGCTGATTATATTTTATTAGGTGGAGCTATGTCTTTAACTTTTTTATCATCTTTAGGATATAATATGGGTAAATCATTAATAGAAAAAGAACAACTTAATAATTGCAAAAATATACTTGATAGGTACAAAGAAAAAATAATTTTACCTGTAGATTTTAAATGCTTTAAGTCTTTTGATAATAGTGATTATATTGTTAAAAAAATATATGAATTTGATAATGATGATATGGCATTAGATATAGATAATTTAACAGTGAAATTATATAAATCAGTTTTAAATAAAACAAATACATGTTTTTGGAATGGACCTCTTGGAGTAGTAGAAAAGAACGAATCTAAAGATGGATCTTTAAAAGTCTTAGAATATCTTAATAATTTAAATATAACTACTATTTTAGGTGGAGGAGATATAGTTGGCTTTGCAACTAAAGAAAAAATGGATAAAAAAATTACATTTTTATCAACAGGAGGAGGAGCAACATTAGAATATCTTAGTGATAAAAAATTACCAGGATATGAAGCTATAGCAGATGAAAAATAAAAAATATATTATAAATACACTTATAATCTTAGTGATAACTTCAGTTGTTTTATATTTTGCTTTAAAAGATAATTTTGATAAGACATTACATATTATTTTAAATGCTAATAAATTATTAATCTTATTAGTAATTGTTATTATGTTAGTAGCTTTTTCTTTACAATCATATGGTCTTTATAAAATAGCTAAAGAATATAATAATGAACTTAGTTTTAAAGATATTTTTAAACAAATAATAATAGTTCAATTTTTTAATGGAATAACACCTTTTTCAACAGGTGGTCAACCTATGCAAGTATATATGTTAAATAAAAGTGGATTAAGTATAGCTAATTCTACAATTACAATTTTACAAAATTCTATTCTTTTTCAAGTAGCTTTAGTTTTGTGTGGAATATTGGCAGTATTATTTAACAGACTTTATTCTATTTTTGGTAATGATGAGTTATTAGCTAGATTAACAATATTAGGATTCATATTTAATGTTATTGCAGGAATAGGTTTATTATTATTTACATTTTCAACTTCTCTAGCTAAAAAAATTACTTTTTTCATTATAAATATTTTAAATAAAATAAAAATAATAAAAAATAAAAACAAACATATAGAAAAATGGAATAAAGAATTTGAAGAGTTTGAAAATAGTGGTAAAAAGTTAAGAAAAAATACTAAATTGACAATAACTGTTATATTTGTTAATTTTCTTGCATTTATTTTATTGAGTTTAATACCATATTTTATCATAAAAGCAACTGATCCTTATTCTTCTATAACTATAGTTCATTCTATAGTTGGAACTATGTATGTTTATTTAATAAGTGCTTTTGTACCAATACCAGGGGGAAGTGGAGGTATAGAATTTAGTTTTAGTAAGTTCTTTTCTCCAATAGTTATATCTAATAGTGTTATAAGTGCAAGTTTGATATTATGGAGATTTATAACTTATTATGTTCCGATGATAATTGGAGCTATAGTATTAAACTTTTTTAGAAAACATGAAAAATAATGTATAATGTTAATAGAATATAGAAGGAAATAGATAAAAAATGAGAATAGGTTTATTTAGCGATACATATCCTCCATATATCAATGGAGTTTCGACTAGTGTTAATATGTTAAAAATAGCATTAGAAAAGCTAGGGCATGAAGTTTTTGTTGTCACAGTAAATGATAAATTACTTGATTATTCGTTTGAAGAAGATGACCATGTTATTAGAGTTCCAGGTATTAAAACAGGAATTTATGATTATCGTTTAACTAGTGCGTATCCTTTAAAAATTATAAAAAAAATAAAATCTATGAATTTAGATATAGTTCATGTTCATACAGAATTTAGTATAGGAAGTTTCGGCAGAATAATTGCAAAGCAATTTAATATACCTATAGTTGCAACATATCATACATATTATGAAGATTATTTGTATTATATTAATAAAGGCTTTTTTGATAAAACTAGTAAGAAATTATTGAAAACTTTAACACAATTTTATGAAGACAAGACAGTTGATAGTCTTATTGTACCAGCAGAAAAAATTAAAAAAATATTTCAAAATCAATATGATTATAAAAAAGAAATAGCAGTTATTCCAACAGGTATAGCAATTGAAAGATTTTATAAAGAAAATATAGATAAAAATAAAAAAGAAAAAATATTTAAAAAATTAAATTTAAGTAATGAAGATTTTTTAATCTTATTTGTAGGAAGAATAGCAGAAGAAAAAAATATTAAATTTTTAATAGATGCTCATAAAAAGCTTATCAATGATGATAAAAAATATAAATTGGTTATAGTTGGAGATGGACCAGATGTAAAAAATTTAAAAGAAGCATCAAAAGATATAAAAGATAATGTTATATTTGCAGGAAAATCTCCTTGGGAAGATGTACCTTGTTATTATGATATGGCAGACGTATTTGTAACTGCTTCAAAATCAGAAACTCAAGGACTTACTGTATTAGAAGCATTAGCATCATCAACTCCTGTAGTATGTGCAAACGATCCTAGTTATATTGATGCTATATTACCAGGAACTAATGGATATGTTTTTGATACAGAAGAAGAATATATAAAAAATATAAAAAAATTAAAAGCAGATGAAAATTTAAGAAAAGATTTTGCAAAAAATGCGAGAGAATATTCAGAAAATTTCAGTGCATTAAAATATGGAGAAAGAGTTTTAGAAGTCTATAACGAAACTATAAAAAATCATAAAAGTTTTAAAGATAAATATATAGAAAAAGAAATGATTGGAAAAAGCAAATGAAAAAATTATATTTAAATCAAAAAACTTATTTAAATAAAAATTCTTTATATGAATTTATTTTAAATATGAGAGACTATTTTAATAAAAGTGGAGATATAGTAGTAATACCATCAATGTGTTATTTAAGTATATTTTCAAAAGAAAATATTATTTTGGGATCACAAAATATAGCTGAATATAATACAAACAATCAAACTGGTGAAGTTACTGGTGATCAGTTGAATAGCCTAGGAGTTGAATATACTTTAATTGGACATTCTGAAAGAAGACATAATAATTTAGAAAATAATCATATAATAAATAATAAAATTAGAAATGCATTGTCTTCTAAAATAATACCAATATTATGTGTTGGAGAAAATAAAGAAGAAAAAGCAACTGATCAAACTTTTGAAGTAATAAAAAAAGAATTATTAGAAGCTATTAAAGATGTTAATATTAATAAATTAGTAGTAGCATATGAACCTGTTTGGTCAATTGGAACAGGAAATGTTCCTGGTATTGAAGATATTAACAAAGTTGTTCAATTTATAAAAAGTATATTGAAAGAAAAAGAAATATTTTGTGAAGTATTATATGGTGGAAGTGTTAATAGTTCTAATGTAAATGAATTGAAAAAGACAATAGCAGATGGGTTTTTATTAGGATCTGCAAGTAGTAATAGTCAAGAACTACAAAAAATTATTGAAATAATTAATAAGTGAGAGTTTAAATTGATTAAAGATAATAAGGGAATGAATGTTTATTTTTTATGTTCTAATAATAGAATACAAAAGGTATTTTCTAAAGTTAACTTTTTTAAGCAAACATCTTTAGAAGATTCTTTTCTGACCCTTGTTGAAGATAGATATATTATCGATAATAACTTAAACTATACAAATAATAATTGTATAATTTTTTCAAGTGAGAATGATAATTTATATATCAAAAATACAATAATTGTTAAAAATAAAGAAAGAATGCTTAAAATAATAGATTATTTTACTTTCTTTTTTTCGTTAAAAAAATCTTTCAAACTAAATTTAATATTATTAAAATTAGGATTTAAACCTAGTAATAAAAGTTTTAATTATATTCTTTACTTTGGTTATCAATATTGTAATAGAAAGATTAACAATAATACAAAAATTAAAAATATTTATAGTGAAATTGCTATCTTTTTTAATGTGACTACAGACAGTGTAGCGAAAGCTATAAATAGAGACTTTATAAATGTTAATTTAGAAACGGATTATCAAAATATAGATTTATCTAAAAAAGAAAATAGAATATATAACTTTGTAATATTAAATAAAACTGTTAAAGTGTTTTTATTTAGTTTAATTAATTATTATTTAAGTATAGAAAATGAAGAATTTTTATGAAATAAATAAGTTGTGATATAATCATAATAAGGAGAGAAATATGAAGAAATCTAATAAAGAAAATATGATAAAAATTATATTTGGAGCATTAGCACTTGTACTTGCTATTGTAATTATAACAATGTTATTTTTTAGAAAAGGTTTTGGAAAATTAACTAATAAGCAATTAATATGTGAAAATACTAGTCCTGGTTATAAAACTAAATCAACAATAGTTTATAAAGCTAATAAAACATATGAAGAAAAATTTGATAAAGAAGAACCATTAACAAGTGAATATAGTTATAAAAAAGCAACAAAAGAAGATTTAAAAGCAAAAGAATATAAGGAAATGACAGAAGTAAAAAATGGGGATAGTTTTCTATTAACATTAAAAGAAAGAAAACAAAAACAAAAAGATGGTAAAACTATTACTTTAGATAAAAACATAGAATATATAATTACAGTAAAAGATAAGTATGTTCAAATTTTTAGCAAATCAAGAAATATTAACAAATTATGTAAAATAAAATAAAAGAATCTTTTGATTCTTTTTTTATTGACATACATCATTAATTTATGTATTTTAAAGTTATAAAAATGATATAAGAGGTCATAATATGAAACGTAAAATAGATAATTTTTTTATAGAATGGAAAAACGATACAGCTAAGAAGCCATTAATATTGTTTGGACCTTCACAAAGTGGAAAAACTTATTCTACAATTAATTTTGCTAAAAACAATTATAAAGATTATGTATATATTAATTCTTTAAATCTCATCAACAAAAAGAGAATAGTAAGTAATAATTTAGCTGAAAAACTAAACTTTAGAGAAAGCATAGAAGATACATTAATTATTTTAGATAATGTTATAGATGTTGAATACTTTGAAATATGTAAAAAATTTTATAATGATAAATATAATATAATAATAATTACCCCATTAAGTAATTTGAAAATATATCAAGAATATAAGTATAAACAAATGAAATTTGTTGATTTTGAAGAATATTTAATTTTAAAAGATCAAAAAGAATTAGTTGATTATATTAAATTATCTTTTAGAAAAAATAAAAAAATGCCTTTTCATGATTTAGCAATGAAATATTTTGAAGAATATCTTCTTTCTGGAGGTATACCAAATATTATAGAAAATAATAATATACCAAAAGAAATAGCAGCACAAAATTTATATAATATTTATAATGCATTGACTGTCTCTTTAACAAATAATTCTTTGGATCTAATGAAAAATATAGATATATTTAATAAAATATCATTACAATTATTGGAGGAAAATCATAAGTTTAAATACTCTATTATAAAAAAAGGTGGAAGAAAAGAAGATTTTAAACAAAATATTTTAAATTTAAAATCTTATAATGTAGTTAATTTATGTTATAAAATTGAAAGAGTAGAAGCACCTCTTAGTGAAAATATAGATTCTGATAATTTTAAGCTTTATTATAACGATGTAGCATTTTTAAACTATAAATTAGAAATTAAAGAAAAAATAAAAGATTATAAATATATATTATATGAACATTATGTTGCAAATACTTTAAAAAATAATGGTTATAATTTATATTTTTATCAATCTACAGGTAAATCAGAAATAGATTTTATAATTCAAGATAGAAATGGAGATATATTTCCAATAAATATAGTTAAAGATTCTAAGAAAAATAAAATTTTATCTGAATTTTCAAAGAAATATACTGTGAAAACTATGTATAATTTAAGTGAAAAAAATTTTTCTATTAAAGGAAATATAAAAAATATACCTATATATGCATTATTTTGTTTAGAATATCTATAAAACTTTATTTTATCCGTGATATACTAACTTTATATGAACGAACAAAAATTAATAAAAAACAAAAAATATATCATACATGCATATAAGCACAATGGTATGATACATAGAACTTGGGATGAAGCTGTCTTTATAGGAAAAAATAAAGATGCATATGTTTTTGTTAATCAAAATACTAAAGTTGTAGAATCTTATGGTAGAAGTTGGAGAACAAAAGAAGCAGCAGTTTTATTTTTTTATAAAAACAATTGGTTTAATATTATAGGTCAATTGAAAGAACAAGGTATTTATTATTATTGTAATATAGCTTCTCCTTTTATTGTTGAAGAAAATATTATTAAATATATAGATTATGATTTGGATTTAAGAGTTTTTCCGAATTTTAAATATAAAACTTTAGATAGAAATGAATATAATTTACATAAAATAGAAATGGGATATCCGGAAATTATTCAAAATATATTAGAATTTGAGTTAGAAAAATTAAAGAATAAAGTTAAAAATAAAGAGTTTCCATTTAATCATAAAATAATAAAACAATATTATACTATTTATACAAAATGTAATAAAAACAAGCAAAATAAACAAATTAAAAACAAACACTGCGTGGAGTGTCGAAAAAACTTTTTAAATTCAATTGACAAAATATATGAGGTTTGATAAATTAGTAAGTGTCTTGAGGCAATAAAGCCTTAAGGAACAACACTTATATGTGTTTGGATGATCTTTGAAAACTGAACAAAATAGTCAATACTTGAGTAGTCAGGATAGAACATTAATTTAAAACAAACTTAAAAATATTTTTGAGAGTTTGATCCTGGCTCAGGATGAACGCTGGCGGCATGCCTAAGACATGCAAGTCGAACGAAGAGACCCAACTGAAGTAAAAGCTTGCTTTTATGGAAGATGGATTTTCTCTTAGTGGCGCAAGGGTGAGTAACGCGTGGGTAATCTACCTAAGAGACTGGAATAACAAATGGAAACGTTTGCTAATACCGGATTATATGTAAGATGAAATTAGTCGTATATTAAAAGGAGCCTCAAAGCTTCGCTTTTAGATGAGCCTGCGTCGCATTAGCTAGTTGGTGGGATAAAAGCCTACCAAGGCGACGATGCGTAGCCGACTCGAGAGGGTGATCGGCCACATTGGGACTGAGACACGGCCCAAACTCCTACGGGAGACAGCAGTTAGGAATATTCGTCAATGGGGGAAACCCTGAACGAGCAATGCCGCGTGAGTGATGACGGTCCTTTGGATTGTAAAACTCTGTTGTTAGGGAAGAAATGATTGTATAGGAAATGATACAATTTTGACGGTACCTTTCAAGAAAGCTCCGGCTAACTACGTGCCAGCAGCCGCGGTAATACGTAGGGAGCGAGCGTTATCCGGATTTATTGGGTGTAAAG
>RBWB01581082.1_pt1 | contig 49381 bp, 61 predicted proteins | sample 2014201 | NCBI WGS metagenome assembly RBWB01 (sample SAMN10133834, study PRJNA383868) | Human oral metagenome, whole genome shotgun sequencing project. | isolation source: supragingival plaque isolated from 88 juvenile twins | host: Homo sapiens | place: Australia
GCGTGTACCCGTCTGGGGCGGTGGATTCAACCAGGCAGTAGGAGTGAAGGTTGGCTTGCTCAGCACCATCGTAGAAGTTGGACAACTGGAGGCCAGCCAACTTGGTCAGACCAGCAGCATCGGTCGGGCTGGAGGTGGCAACAGGGTCACCCTTCAGGGCCTCAACATCACAGGTGGTCCCATTGGTGGCGCGGAACACCTTGAACACGGCACCAGAGAGGTTGTCGCCAGACTTGTTGGTTTTGTGGATCACGATGTCACCGTACTTGGAGACAACCTTGTTCGAGGAGATGCCTGGCTCAGAGTGGCTGGTCTTCCATGTGTTGTTCGGCACGAAGGCGGCCTGGTTCTCAACGATACCGTTCACTGGCATGGTGGCGACACGGGTCACAAGGTCAGTGGTCACGCTACCGCCAGAGACCTTAGCCAACTTGCTGAGCCCCTGCTCGGTCATGGACACAGTCACCTGGTTGCCAGTACTGGTCACGGTGTAGTCGGCACCCTTGGACAGCACCTCAGAGGAACCAGCAGCACTCGTCAGAGTGACAGTCTCGCTCTCAAAGGACAGGTTGGCGTCCAGGGTGTCAGTGATCTGGTATACACCACCAAAATCAGCGCCATCAACCGTACCGTCCCCATTCTTGTCGCCCACCAGGACAGTCGAGTTCAGGGTGTAGGTGATCTTCTCCCCAACCCGGTACCCGTCCTGATTCTGTGTCCCCACCTTGCCATCACTGACAGACTTGGTGATCTCGTCAACCTGGTTCTTCGGGTAGACATTCACGTCATACATCCACTCAGAGCGACCATTCGGGTTCGTCATCGGCAGAGACACAAGGAACGGCGCAGATGGAGTCACCTTCTCCTTGCTCACAGCAGTGCCGTCAACAGTCGGGGTGGAGTTCGACAGGTTCTCAGCCACGACATAGACACCCAGCCCATAGGTCCCTTGACCAGAACCATCTGCGCCAGTCGTCACGGACTGAGCCTCCTTGACCAGAGCATAGTCCTGACCATCAACCGAGATCTTCCCGGCAGCCACGTCAGCAGCAGTGACCTTACGCTCATGGATCTTCTCAGCGATCTTCAAGCCCTCATTGGTCGAGACGTCAATCCCAGACACCCTGTACACGTCAAAGACGATCCCACCCATAGGCTTACCGTACTTGGCGGCCTCCTCAGGGGCGAGAGCCGTACCGTTAGCACGAGTAGTGGACTCAGTGCCACTCAACTTATGGATGTCCAGAGTGGCCTGCCGTGAAGCATCCAGGACAATAGCGTCATTGTCGGCAGCGACAGCCGGAACAGCAGCACCACAGGCGGCCATTGTCAGTGCTCCTGCAAGACATGCCTTCCTGAATGACCTCATCATATTGCGTATCTCCTAGGTAGAGTTCTCGAAAAATGTTCCATACGTGTGGTGCTTTTACACTGCGGTCGCCACAAGCATGATACTCGGTGATGATTGTAGCCCAATATCTTGCATGACCGGTAACGCTAAGGAAACACTTCGATCACGAAAACGGCTTCATCTCAACAAAAACTACGGAAATGCGCAATGAAAACGCGCCTGCAACCCCTTACATATATTTGCACGATTGGTTTTAGGTGGGGCTTCAAGTAGGCATAATGCACAGCAAGCACAAAATCAGAATCAGGTCTGATCATACTCTCCTAAGTGTAGAGAGGCGACCAGACCTGATTCTGCGCTTGTAGACTAGAGACGATCAAATGGTTGCAGCGTACTCTGCAACCTTCTTATGAACCCCAGGCAAACCCGCAGAAGATCAATGCAAGAAGTATACTGCTCTCTGATTGACTCAGAACTTCCTGAACTCCCTCAACCATGTCTTCTGAGTGAACGGGACCAACAAGTCCTTGTCCTCAAAGGAGGAGGCTCCCATCTTCATCTCCACTGCATCAACAAAGACGGAGAACTTGCCCTCGTGGCGGTGGTACATGAAGCCTTCAACTGGCATCCTTCCAGCGAACTGATCGGCCAGCGGAGTGTCAATCGAGAAAGACGGGCACCTGCCCTCAGCGATCAACTCGTTCACTGCATCGATCCACCAGTCATAAGGATACGGAATCACATCCTTGCCTCGACCAGAGGTCTTGTACCCCAGGAGTGTCACACGCCAGCCTACCTCGTCTGCGGCTCTCATGTACTCCATGAACGACTCACGACCCCCAAGACCCATCACATAGTGCAGCGATGCCTTACCTGCTGGAACATCCCGCAGCAACTTGGCGGCAGAGCGAATCTGGGCGGGAGTCTCAGCGCTATAGGCGAACCCACCAATCAGGTCTTTAATCTCGGGCCAGAACTTGCGCACAGCGGCAGGCAACTTGGTGGTGAAGTTCGGGATCACACCATTGTCTCGGAAGATCTTGAGGATCTTCACGAACTCGGGATGCGAGGTGGTCTCACCGCCCCCCAGAGCGACCTCCCACACCTTGGCTCTACCCATTTCGCGAGCAATGGCCTCAATGTTTTCTACGGACCCATGCTTGCCGAAAATAGTAGAGTCCATGTAGCAAAATTCACACCCAATGGGGCAGTAGTCACTAATTTTTACGTCGGCCAGTTCGGGCTTGCCAGCCTTCTCATACCTGCCGACAGCGAACCTGACCTTAGTGCCATCAGACCTGTCAAAGAACGAGACAGCGTTCCTGTCAAAACGAACACCATAACGCCTCATCAGGCATCCTCACCCAGGTTGACGTCGAGTTCGTACTCAATCCTCTCATCAGACCACCCCTGCTCCCTGAGACCTTGAATCATCTCAGCCACCAGAGGGGAATTAGGGTCACCCCACTGAGCCTCTGTGTCTCCCCACTCGGGCTCGGTCTTGGTCCAGTCAACCAGGCCATTGGAAACAACCTTGGCACGCTCGTAACTATAGCCGTCATTGTCATTTCCACCAAACACGACAGTGTACGGGTTGCGAGCGATCTCTGGAGTGACGACACCGAACGACTCGTGATCAACATCACTCTCAGAGGCAGCCCGAATCATGTCATCGTCAGCCTCAGGGAATTCCTCACGGATTCTCTGCTTCTCGTCCTCGTCCATGGACTCCCACCCATGTACCTTCTGGGACATGACGTAGAACACTTTGCCCATGATGGAAGAGAGTTTGAAGTCATCCCAGCCGTAGTACTCCCCAGCCGGATCATAGTACGCCTTCTTGTGGGCGTCCTCAGGGATGTCCTTCAGATAGACGAAGGAGTGTGAGGATGAGGAGTTTGTGGCAAAGCCACGTCTATAGTTCGCCAGCAGATGCTTCCTGACGAATCTCCACACTACGCTCTTGATGATGTTTGTGATCTTCATGGAGCCATGATCTCATGTGTTCTGGTGCGTGTCAACCCATTGTAGTCAATAGGGTAGAGTTGTGACTAGTATCACACTTCGGTTGTGCACCGCTAGGGCAGCAAGTAAGGTAGAGGCCACTTCACTACGTTTCTTTGATGAATGCCACTCAGATAGTCATTAGATTCACGAATGGCATCGTCACTCATCTGGTAGAAAGAAATCATGATGAAACCACTGCCCACCTGTCCTACAGGGGAGGTGGATGAGATGATCCCCGCATCATGTAGGATGATCACATACTCAGGTTCCATGTCTGAGACGGCCAAGCATCCTTCAGGTATATCAGGAACATTGACTGTTAAGGTGTCGTATGGCTCACCTTCACACCATGACACTACCGCCAGATTGCCAGTACGGTACGCACTGAACTCCAAGTCAAGATTGTAGGTTTCGCCACACTTCTCTAAGGTGGCTCCAGTTAGGTTCATTACTAATCTCTCCTTATACAGAATTTTTACCTGTCAGGAAGACCTACACTACGAGCGACAGTAGAATAGACTCAGTGCACTACCCACACTGGGTAAAAAACAGGTGTGTTCCTGTCCTTTTCCTTATCCTGCTTTTCCTTGTACTCCTTGCAATTGCCGCCAGCGTACAACTTGGAGTACTTCTCCCCGTCAGCCTTCTTCTGAGTCTCCAGGCATCCGATCTGTCCATCCTTGAGATCATCACCACCAGCATAAATGGCGATCTCCTTAGGAATCTTGGAGTAGGTGCCAGCATCAGACTTGAACGAGATGGCGCCCTGTGAGTCCACATGGATGGTGCCGTCATGGAAGGTCTGTTTCCCTATCATGGGGCCGAAAAATGCCCCAATCACTATGGCCAAGAAGAGGATCCCTAGGACTACTGGAATCTCCCAATCTCCACGATCAAGGTGGGCGCTCTTAGTGTCCCTCTGAGTCATGACTGACCTTTCTTAATGGGTAGTGTGTTACTACTATGGTACCTATCTTCACTGGAGACACTGGCTCGGATCGTCTTTTCTGCTAGTTTCATCGCATCGTCATAGTAGGATCGTGCAACGTCATCATCCTTGCTGCCAATCGCTTCAAGTGAGCACAGAGTACGATCTCCCGAGTGGGAAGACTGTTCTTGGCTTGACTCGCTTTCAAGGATGAACAAGGGCTTGTGGCGTATAGGGGTGACCTCGCGGAGGATGGTTTCAAGATCCTGGAAGAACCTACAGCCCGCAGCCCCATCCCATGCTTTGGTGCTGGTGGTCACATCGATGTTGACGACGATCTCCTGGACCACCTCATCGTCATAGGTGATGCAACTGTTGACGTCATACCCCACCTCAATTAAGGGGTTAGCGATACGATCCACAATGTACTGAAACTCATTAGGAGATTCGGCATCGATGTGTCTCTTCTTCAGTGAGACCGACAAGATGTCTTTCACGTCACCATTATCCTGAGTGACCTCTACAAGGTCAGTGTCAACAGAGAACCCGTAAACCAGGTCGTAACCACTCACACGCTTAAGAAGAAGTTCAGTCCGCCCGTCATCATGCGGGAACCAACTAGCATCCCAACTGTAAGGCCAACGACTGCCATCAGCAGTGACCGCCCACATTGCGTACACCTTCGCCACCAACTTAAACAACGACGACATGACAACAGCATCAACATCACCCCTAGTCGGGTGCGACGCGAACCGGCTGCTCTCAGTCGCCATATACACCAGATATTTGCCCACTGGGAGATAAAAGTGTCGGCTGGCATAGCAAGTGACGTTGTTGCCTTCATCACTATTGTCATGCATGTTGAATGCGTCCACAAGAATCTTGCCATCAGAGATCCCGAACAGCATCCCCAAAGGCTCAATGTTGACATCACCTGAGACGGACCAGAAGGCAGGCAGAAGAAACGGACGATCCACCGTTGAACTTCGACATAGCCCTGTACCCAAGACCGCCTGAACCATGCTCCTTGGAAGACGTGGCAGGTAGGTGATCCCCTTGTCCTCAGGGGTGTACGATGACTTCTTGACTACACGTGCCTTGAAAATATCTCGCACCTTGGCGGTGAGGTCGCTCATCTATGACTCCTGTCAATGTGGTCTAGTTGAACCTGTTTCTTCTGGTATCCAGGATACACTAGCGAGGTGCGTCAGGCAACCCCAGGGCGACACTGCATGTGTGACATAGAGTACAACATGCTTGTTGACATGTATCACCTTCGTGTCGTAAGGTGCAGGTTGAGTTGTAAGTGGCCCTACCTGAGGAGGTGTAGAGGATGATGAGGCGTCTAATTGGGAGGTTTCTTGGTGCGGGGTCCGAGGATGTGAATATGAGCCCCCTAGAGAGTGTGGCGGTCTCTTTCGCCTCAAACGTGGTACGCAATGTTGATGGCGAAGTCGAGGTCACGTACCAGACGGTCTACCTGTCCAGTGTGAAGAGGGTTGAGATGATTCGCCTTCTGCGGGGGCTGGTGGAGTCAGTGTTTGAGCGCTACCAGGACGTCATGACTGGGGTTCGGGACTCAACGGACCTTATGGATCATCTCATTGGCGGCCTGTGCTCCAAGGTCTGGGAGATGGAGCCCAAAGACATCAAGGATGGTGACGATACCCCTGTTTTTCCTGCTGTTCTGCTGGAGGGTGCGCATGTCGCCGGTAGGGGTGGGCCGACTGTGGTGGACGCTCCTGCTATCGGGTGGGGTGAGAGCACTCTTCCTGGGGTACTTATCGACCTTCACAGTGGAGTGCTCGCTGTGGGGCAACCGAACCGCGAAGGGGACGCTCGACAGGGTGTGTCCGCTGTGCAGTGGGATCTTCACGACGCGAGTGCCCGCTACCAGGCGAGTGAGACTCTAGCGGAGATGGCGGGCGAGGGCATCACCTACTGGCGGCCGGAAAAGTCTGTTCCACTCTGAGGTAGGTTCAGAAAGTGGCTGAGGTGCATATTTTCCTGACCCGTCAAACACGTGGCGGCAACAATGTCGTGTTGGGTTTCAGCGCCGATAAAGACCCACACACGTGTACATCCATATTGCGTGGTCTTTGTGACTATCGTGGCGACCTTGGCGACAAGGATGGGAGTGAGTTCCGGTCACTGCTCGAAGACCTCTGCGATGGAGACATGACCGGCGTTGTTGAAGACGACGAGCCGTTCCTGCTTCTCTGGGAGTCGTACACTTCCCAAAGGTACCCTATTTTTGTGGTGACTGAGGTCCGAGATCGCGTCCCAGGTAAGGTGTTTGTTGAGTTCGCTCTAAACTTGGGTGGCCGGGAGGCTGCGTTCAACCGGGACAGCATGTTGCAGGTGCTAAAGAAGATGTGTCCAGAAGAACTATGCTCCCAGGCGGGCGATGCTACCTAGATGTTAAGACACCTCATGTTTGCACTCTCTTCTGCACTGTGGTGTGAGTAACAGGCAATGTGACTTCCAGGAACTTATGTTGGTGTGCTATAGTGATTCAGATAGCGCCACTGAAAAGCGAGACGAGAAAATGAGAGATAAGATGGGTGATTCTAAGATTTCCATGAGAAGGTACTTCCCAGAGAAGAACTACTACCGGTTTTCCAACGATCTAGATGAAATTGACGACCCTAGGATTCGTCTTGCTGTGGAGATGGCATTTGATGCCGGATGCAACATAGTTCAGGCGGCAACGAGCCTTGAAGATTCTACTAACAAGTACGATGTCGCTATTGACACGCCTGAATTCTCAATTCACACGTTCAGTAACAGTTGGGTATTTAAGGTGTCAACGAAACTTTTTGATGGACGCACCTACTCCTCCAGTAAGCACGTGCTCAATGGTGACGACGAGGAGTTAAAGGCGATTTTCAAGGGTATGAGGGCGGAGGCTCAAGTGTCTCAGTACCTCATCTCATACCTATCTAGCAGCCCTGGCCTTCATCTATCTATGTATACAGTTGGCGAGACCCTTGTCAAAGGTAAGGATGGAGATGTGGTGCGGATCAAGATTACCGGCAATGACTCCAAGTATGACATCAACCATGTTGAGGTGGAAGTGACTGGCCCTGACGGGAGTTTCATTGACTTTGAGACCACCGACAACACCTTCTATCTAGATTTGTGGAGGGCGATAACAGATGCCTTCCGTGGGGTCGGTGTTACTAGGGACATGAACCAGGACCGCCCAGATTATCTGTTCGATGTGAATTATGGGCGCATCACCTTGTGGTGGGACTCAATGCTACTCACATCAGAGTCGCATATTGCCGCACTTGACAAGTTGGAGTCACATGCAACTAAGAGTGGCAGGCAGTAACAGAAGTCAGCCAAGAGACCAATCCAAAGGAGAAGGAAATATGACGAAAAGGTACTTACTGATGAATCGCGGATACCATACGTTGAGGGCTTCTTTGATTAGGCGTACCGCAACACTATTGCCCGCAGTCACACTAGTCCTTTACAATTCCTTGACTTGTAGCATCACTCACTCTGTGTTACAATACACACATCTATGCTAGTCAACCCAGAGGAGGTGAGCCTGTGAGGTTCTATGACACTGTGACTAGGCACAGGTTCACCACAGAAAACAGGGTTGACGTGGAGCAGGTGAGTGCTGATCTGGCTCAGATGGTTACCTGGATGGCCGAGTCGGAACGTGAGGTGCTTGCCAGCCGTGAGTTTCATGATTTAGCGATCAAGGCTCTGCAAGGTGACAGGCCGACTGGTTCTCTGAACTCCTGGGGCAGGAAGAGGCTGAGTCGCTACGACTTCTCGTTTCAGAAGCACAATATGAACGAGATGCTGGTCTCAAACGTAGTGAGTGCTCTGGAACTGTACGCCATGAGTGTTGGCCTGTTCCAAGTAATGAGTACTCACCCGAGCACGACAAAACCGGACCAGATACTATCTCATTACAAGAACACCTATCCTGATGCCCCGCAACCAACCAGTGGCATGGTCCGCTCTCACCTGAGACGTTATCACATCAAGGGCGAAAGGAAAGCGTCTCTACCAGGCGTGAGCGCTAAACTGAACCTGGCGGTCTGTGACACTCACTTCGCGCCCAAAGCATCAAGAGATGACAACGATCCTCTAAGTGTCACTGTTCAGGTTAAGACGCCTACTTATGGTCTCACCAGACTCTATCTCAGGCTACCAGAGAACAGCGAGAGATTCAGTGAAGGTAAGATCTGTCGTCCAACTATCCGCCTGAACAACAAGGGACAGGTCGTCTTCGACATCACTATTGAGCACGAAATAGATGCCAGCCAGACCAAGATAATCACGGGTGTTGATCTGGGTAAGGTCGAGCCGTTCGTCGCTACAGTCATCGATCCTAAGAGTAAGCACAGGTCTGCTCCGTATCATGTCAACTATAAGAGACGACTCGGAGCCTTAGTTAAGAAGGAACAGAAACGCCGCGATCTAGCCGCTCATCTGTACGAGCGAGCGAACCTCTGCGAGAAGCACAATCGAGATCAGCACGCCCAAGTTCTCAGAGAAGAAGCCAGGCGAGTCAGTGCTAAGGCCACTCGTATCAAGCGCGAGATCAGTCAGTGCATCGCCAGCCAGGTAGTAGAGATCGCAGATCGGAACGACGCTCACGTTTCTTTAGAGAACCTGTCCTGGCTGGATGCTCAGGGAGGTCGTTGGCCTCATGCGGAGATTCAGAGTCGCATTGAGAATACGGCTAAGCGCTACGGCCTTAAAGTAACCAAGGTGAGTGCTAAAGACACCTCTAGAACCTGTTCTCGCTGCGGAGATAGAACCAGAAACAACACATCTACCCGAGTTGGCACCTGCACTACCTGTGGTTTTGAGTTGAACCGGGATGTCTCAGCATCCAGAGAGATTGCTCTGCGTGCGGCATCTCCTTCATCTCGAACACGAGAGAGAATGCGTTCTCTGCTTCGTCAGAGAAAGGAAATGCGAAGTTCGGCTGTTACGCGACAGTCGAAGCCGGTCACTGCCCTGAGTAGAATCCAGGGGCACACCGGTACCTCGGAAATAAAAACCGAGGCGACGCTGATGATGGTGAGAGAGACCCTAGATTCTAGGGGATCTCCAACCTAGTCAGCGAGTGTCAACATCTCGGGTCTCACTGGGGCGGAGCGAGCATACAACATCCTGTCTGACGGTGTTATCACAGCCACTAGCGAAAAAGGTTCTAAGGTTTACAAGTTCGGGTTCCATCGGCCTAAGATGTTCCGTAAGGATGACCGCAAACGCATCTTCGGTTTGAAGTACTGAGCCAGGATGGAAGAAGCACCACAAGGAGGCACAGGAGTGATTTCGAACATCAATGAGGTTTCAGAACACGTCAAGTCCCTGAAAAAGGCTGATACGCCCATTGAGTTCGTTAAGCACCTTAATGACATTGAAGAGTGTGACGGTAAGGCGTCAATGCTGGGGCTCCTGTCGCCCAAGGTAGATCAGTCGGTTACTAGGGCTTTAAGGTTTATTCGACAGAACCAGAACCTCTTCATCTTCGGTGACTCCAGCGACAAGGAGGATGACCTGTGGCTGGTCTACTGGGAGGGTGCATCTGAGTGGAACGAAGAAGGATGGGCCGTTGACGATACCCCTCTCGCTCCTGAGGCGGCACCAGACATTGCGGCCGCCATGATAGCGCTCATCTCGCTGGCTTCAGACCACGATAGCCAGGGGAGCAGCCGCATTTTCCTCGAAGAGTCCGACTCGGTTGAAGACTTCCTAGGCAAGGTGTATCGGGCTGGACTATCTATCGCTAGGGTCTCTGACGCTGGGCACGCATCTATCCTGATGGAGCACTGCCTGAACGATAACGGGTTCACGCTCCTTGACTTTGGGGAGAGCACTGGAGGCCACTTCATTGGAGAAATGCGAGTCATTCACTCCTCAGGAGACATGTACACAATGAGAGTAGATAAGGATCTGTGATAGACGATGCCAGTGCCAGAAAATGTTGCATCAATCAGTGGTATAGTCCTCTTCAATGGAAACATGGAGGCCGCCCAGATCATGGCTAACGAAATCCGCAGCCGCGTCGAAAACATTCGAGATGAAGACAATACCTCAGTTGTGACAGAAACCGAAGAGGAGGCCTCCAGTAACTCGTCTGTCCTCAAGTTTTGCGTAGTGGATGTTTCTGACTCGCCCTGTCTTTCTGTGGTGAGAGACTTATTTAAGAGCAAGTTCCTACTCAAAAAGGCGTTCCCAAAAGGTGGAGGGTCATGTGTAGGAAGCGTCGTGGTTGCTCACACATCAATGATTGGTATTGGCACACAAGGCCCACGAGTTGAGGTGTTTCAAGTTGACTACAGGGGAGATCTTTGGTCGCAGTTGCAGGTGACTGAAGATGGGGGCATTGACTTCTACAGAAATCCTGATGTGATGTGATCTGTGTCATGCTTAATCGGGTTGATAGTGTTGCTCTTGACGATGTACTATGGTGGCACTGACCTGAACATGACCTGCTAGTAGTAAGGAGTTGCCGTGCGCGTTTTTGTTCCTCTGCGCATGACTAGCATTGTGCTGATTCGGGACATCTCGTACATGACACACGAATGGTCTGACGCCCCATACGTATTCGTTGGTGGTACGGACACACTGCGGCGCATCCTGGACAGCACTGACGTTGTGGAGCGCCCCGATACTCCATCATCTTTCCGGATCTCTAACGTATTCAACGAGGACGGGAACCTGACAGATGACCTCGGTATCTGGTTCGAGTGGGATGACCCTGAACAGTAGCGCCCGAGAATCTGAAACATCAGCACACGAAAGAATAGATCGAAAATAAACCATGGGCAACAATACTTACTACAGGTTCTCTAAAAAGAATCGAAAAGGACTAACCCCTATCAAGAATGCTTTAGTTGATTCGATTTTCAGGGTGTCAGACGCCTTCATGATTCAAGAGAATAGTTTTGGTGACATCGAGGTATCTGGCGGAAACTGGTACGGATGCTTCTCTATCGAGAACGATGACACGCTACTCAGTTACAGCATCACTGACAAATACGATGAGGTGACAATAGACGGGATCTATGGTGTGCGAACCATCTCATCAATCCATCCTGTTGACGACATTATCATGCTGATTAGTCGAGACATATTTCGCGTCAAGGTGATGGAGTACTTTATCACTTACATTGACGAATCTTTCATCCGAAAGAGCCTAATTTCAGACCGATCTGTTGTTTGTCAGGTCGAAGAAGGTATGAAGGTTGAGATTTTCGGAATCTCCAGGGTCATCGGGTATATCGAGTTCGATGATCATGACATCAGTAGCACACACGTTGTTGTCAACCCAGAAGGAGAACGCCCTCTCGATGATGACGAAGAGGATGTCATCAGCAATGTGCGAGTGTGCATTAATGCAGCCATTAGCGAGATCGATGGTAATCTCTAAAGCGATCACAGACCATTTGTGTGACGTCGATGCAGGTGACTTAGACAAATGAGGCATGTGTTTGAGTTGATAACTAGAAGCAATCTGAATGAAATCTAGGGAAGAGTACAGGATATGAAGATTGAGTTCTGGCAGAAGCGCCCCACAAAAATCAAGGCGGTCGAACTGACCGAGGAAAATGCTCAGGAAGTTGCCGACTGGGTTGGCGGCGAAGTCGTGGACGGCGGTATCACAATTCCAACACTGGAAGGGCCGATGCACGGGTCGTTTGGTGGGTACATCATTGAGGGCGTACGAGGTGAGCACTATTGCTGCCGCCGCGACATCTTCTACGAGACCTATGAGTGGGTTGAGTAAAACCAGGGTTCGTGCGGCGTAAGCCACCAAGAATGTGTTTCACTCTGGCGTGTCCGGGAGTAAGTCAGGCACCCCTGTTCCGGTTTCTAAGTGGCACCTGCTGTTCTCGTTGACACCCCCTGGAAGCCACCTCCAGGCTCGCCAACCTAGCAGAGTGAGGCGGCTGCGACACGGATGGGGCGTACATCACAACCCGCCGTCTTGACCCCATCGTTTCACTCATGTAGTATCATGGGTGTTAACGATTGAGCACCCAGACAGAAGGGGTATTGTAATGGCGGAAGACAAGCAAGAGGATACTGTCTACGATGAGGCGAAGTGTCTCGTTGGCAGGAGGGTTCAGAGCGTTTCTCTATCACACGAGCATGGTAGCGACTTGCTTGTCATCAAAACCCCGGTAGGCAGTTGTCTGAAGATTTCCGCAAAAGGGATCACTCTGACCAAGCACTTCAGTGATCTCCTTGAAGGGCACGTTGTTGAAGAAGTATTCTGGAATCCTTTGATGCGACGCCTGTCGCTGAGGCAGAGCGAAGGTAGAATCCTGCTCCATGTTGAGTTTCAGGATGAGAACAGTGTTGCTGTCGAATGGGTTTGCGCAACTTACTCAGCCCCTCGAATGTTCTCCCACTATGATAGCGATGTGTCCTCCATCGCTAAGGCACTCATTGGTGTCAGCGTTGACAAGGTGGACATGGGTGAGGACACGATCGCCATCTATTTTGTTGATAGCAGTGGAGAGAATGGTGCCTTGATCATTACGGACGTCAACGATGGGCATGAGCCTGTCACCTGGGTTCGCTACCACAAGTTATACCAGGAGCGGATCATCATCCATGACGTGAGTATCGCGCAGCAGGGATCCTGGGTGGCCTCCACGGGGGAGAATCAGGGAACCTGTATCCTGGAGGCCGTGGACGACTGCGGGGACCCCGTTATGGACATCTACCTAGCCACGACTGCGGAAGGCAAGGAGCGTATGCCTCTGATTGTGATGCAGGCAAACTAGCCGTCACCTCCGATCATCCAAGGCGGACATGAAGGTTAACCCTCAAGTGTGACGTGAGTTACCTATCTCACTCTCACTAAGGGTTGACCTTCACCTGTGTTTCGGCTTATGCTACTGGTTGAAGTCGGAGAACAAGTAAAGGGAGACCTAATGTGTGCTTTCACATGCGATAATGTACAGGATGCTCTCAGTGAGATGGTTGGGCGCCGCATTGAAATGGTCGAGAAGAATGTAACTGACTGCTACTCACATTTGCTTATCAAGACGTATGATGGGCTGTCGGTGCTTGTTGACGGCGCATTGTTCACCATCTCTCCTAACATTGACAGGGTTGAAGGTATGGTTGCCTCGTCCGTCACTAAGGTCAGTGAAGCGGAACGAGACATTGTGAAGATCCATGTTTTCGGCTTCAAAGATGCATTCGATCTCGTCTTTTGCGATGGCGAGTCAGAGATCGACGATGTAAAAACATACCGGCCTGAATACAGTAGCAACCTACTGTTCTCAACCCAAGATTCTGACATCAAGAAGATTGTCGAGTCACTGACCGGCCATAAAGCCACTGGGATGACGCACACTGAGGATAGCGTCAAGATCACCCTTGATAATGGCGCTGAGTCGGTGACTATTGTTGACAACAAGTCATCATGTGACTACAGGGACGATACCTGGGTCTGCAACTACAAGTTCTTCCAGAAAGCCAAGATTCACGATGTCAGGATTCTGAGCCAGAAGTCCAATCCAGTATCCAGTGATCATATGATGGCTACAGCAGTTATTGAGGCGGTTGACGATACTGGTAAACCTGTCCTGGAGATCACTCTCATGGTTGACACCTATGAAGATGAGCGACCTGAAGTATTCGTGACGACAGGGGAACAATGACTCGCAGTGATGCCATTCTCTTACTAGGAATGGAATACTGAAAGGATGTCAACAAGATTGCCCCTAGAAGGAGTGCCTGTACCTTGAGTTATCCTTCTAGGGGTAAGTCATTTCGGAGTGTTCTAGTTGTTGCCTACCAGAAACTCATGCTCTTGGAGCCTGATTCAACCACATATCCCTTCTCAGTCAGTGCCCCAATCGCCCTGGTGGTGATGTCGTCAGCGAGCCATCCCGCATGTGAGGGCCTGAACGAGGTGATAAGGAACGAGAGACGGACCATGGGGCGGTTTTCGCTGACCCTGACTTCAAGGCATCCGCAACCGTCGTCTCCACCAACTGGCAGCATAGTGCGGCTCTTGCTGAAACACCGGTAGGGGTGAATGAGGTGGTTGGCCACTTCTTTCACCTCGTCCGCCACCTGTCTTAAAGCGTCAACATCTGTTGCTTCTTCGTGCTTCAGGTCAGGGAACTTCAGCCCCACAGAGACCTCATAGTCACACATAGCGAGGTCGAACGCATCGCCCACCCCAGGAGACTTCACAACAGCAATAATATGAACCTTCGCATCCCCGTTAGAATCAAGGAGGTCAATAGTGACATGATCTTCCAAACCAACCTTGTGCGCCATGCTGATAGAGTCAAGGACAAAAGGAAAATCCTTGGTGTCAATTGAGGAAATGTTCAGCACCTCAGTTGGAAGGACCACCTTAGTTGGCTGGGCTTCACCATGTGCTTTAGCGTAGAGGACAAGATCCTTCTTGATTGCCGACCCCACGTTATTGATCACAACCTTGTCGGTGACAACCTGAACAAAGTTGAACACTTCTCTCCCCGCAAGTGGAGAAAGGATGCACTTGACGTAATCAATAAGGTCTCTTGTAGGAGTGTTAGCCATTTAAGGAGTCCTAAGCCGCTCGCTAGTTTGTGAAACCACAAGTCGTTTCAACCTGTGGTCTCACAAACGATTTTCACTTGGTGAACGAGATTCGCTCGAAGTTTCCATCTTCATCATGGAAGCCATGGAACCCTCCCATCACATCAGACCCCCTGACAACTTCAATCAGGTTAAGGGAGAAAGCATAAGCATAGCAAGCCTCTCTCCAGTTCTTATCCTCAGAGTCAGCAGGGAACACAGCCGTCATCACATTGGAGCCATTCTCAAAGGATTCCATCTTATGGTCCTCGGCGCTAAGGCAGGCGATAACAAGGAACTTGTACAGTGCGGGGCTGCGAACCATGTCTGCATCCATAAGGGTCTCCCCGTCCTCGTTAAGGAGGGAGGCGGTGTGAACCTCTCGACCGTCCTCAATGTCCATGGCGACTTTAACGGAATGGGGCATCTGGGTGTCCATGTTGTTTCTCCTGTGCTCTTGGTTTCGTGGATTGTGAGATGAGGCGGTTTGCTTTAGTCGTTGTTCCACTTACGACAGATGACCAATCCTGCCGCAATGAAAGCCACGATCATTGCAGCACATACAGCAGCCATCATGGGGGTACTGACCCCAGACGCTTGCATTGCGTACCCGATGAGTAAGCCGACAGCGGCCTCAATAATCAGCAGTACCGTGACAGCCGCGACAAACCCTGGGCTGATCTTGCTGTTTTGAGTGCTCTCTGCCCCCATAACGCCTCCTTCTCCCTGTGTCATATTTTCCCAGTCAGTTTGCGAATTGTTGACTTCGTTACTCGCCGTCAATGAAGGCAACAATCTGCTTAGCGATATGCTTAACCTCAGTGTCATCAAGGATTTCAACTGGGAATGCGTCTTGTCCGCTGGTGGAAGGCCACACCTCAGTCCATCGACCAGTAACCTTATCTTCAACGTCAATGATGAAGTTGTTACCGCCTTCATCGAAACGAACAACGGTATCCCCCATATCCAGGGTGTGCGACTGAGGATTGTACTCAGCGATAGTGTTCATCTCATCGATAAGAGCGGAAACAAGGTGCTCAATCGCCTCGTTGAGGGTCATCTCTTGTGCCATTTTGAACATCCCTTTCACTGCTCAGTGGCTTCCGTGTTCAATGACAATACTAGCAGGACGCACTAGCGGGCGCAAGCCACCACCAAGTGAACCACATCACAAGACATCAGGTTGCAGGCAGGTCCTATCGCGCATTACACTGATCACGTACACAGTCTTCAGGCGATTCAAGGAAAGAGAGTGGAACATGGCATCCCCTAAGACGTACCCTAGTGTCTTCACAGTGACATGGAAGCAGGAGTACCTGTCTCGCCGCCCGATTGAGACATACACGGAGTGGGCACGTGCAGGAATGTACGACCTGTTCCACTGTCACGTGAGCAGCCGCATCATCTCGGATGACACCTGTGAGATCACTGCCATGCTGTCTCGGAGGGACTTCAAGGTTGCTATCTCTTATCTTGAGGGGCAGTTTGTTAGTCAGATGGCCGCTAACATGGATGCGCGCCAGGACACGAGCAAGCGCCAGCAGTAACAAAACTGACCAGCCGCTCCTCAGGGCTGTCTCCGCCTGGGGTGCGTTGAGTTCACCTTAGGCGACCTGATGTGATCACTCCACCTGTGATTGTCAATGTGGAAGGCATGACGCTATCTCAGGTAGGGCCAATCACCTATGATGGCATCAAAAAGAGGCAAATGAACCGGGTGACAGGATCAAGTTCTATCTGCAAATACCCAGGTAGGTGGACACTGCCCACTTGGCGCCGTGAGGCAGTTCACACCACCTGGATTTGACTCAGTAAGGTTGCGGGGCATATGGTTGAGGTGTCAAGTTGAGGGGAACGAAGATGTTCCCCACCCACTAGTAGAAAGAACAAGGATGTCCAGTATCTTCCAGATCATGACCGGCAACTTCTCGCTGAAGGAGGTGCCGTTCTACCTGAAGTGGTCAGGACCCGCCTTCACCGACACCCCTCAGGACGGAAACTGGGGAGAGGGAGCGGCGTGGGAGTGCACCATCATGGTGGAGGACGAGGACGGAGAGGTGACCGCACTGAGCGACATCTACCCGAACCTGGTGGGGCTGGACAGCGCGTCCTTCACTCCAGATGACGGGGATCCGAGCGAGGAGGCGATCTACCGGAACACGGAGGATCGTCTCACGGCCCGGTTCGGTGTGTCGCGGGAGGACGCTGATCACATCGACTACGGCTGGTGACTAGATGTTGCGAACTGGGTAGCGGGCTCAATCTGGAACGACAAGCCCGCCACCCAGTTTCTCTATCTCCCCTACCTCTCGTATGCGCCGATCTTGTGTTTCTTCAGGATTCTCGTGACCTGGCGAGTGAACTCTTCTTTCTGGCTGTCTGGCACGCTGGAGAATCGTTGTAGGTCAAGGAATGGGTGCAGGTAGGGGATCCTGCTCCTGGTGAGGTCAGGTGACTGGATCATGAGCCCTGTGCTGCCAATGGTGGTGACATCGCTAGCGTCCAGAACATCGAACTCGCGCCCCGGGTCCTGGTAGATGGTTTCAACACCGATGGTTTCTCCACCTTGGGCGCTGATGATGTGCTTCACGAATCTCATCCCGTTGCCAGTGTCCATGTCGTCGTCCAGCAGGATGAACTTCTGTCCTGAATGCACTTGAAGGTGCCTGTCTGGGAGGTATCCCATTTTCTGTAGGGTGTCTGACTGGAATAGTCGGTGTATGGGGAACCGGACCTGTGCTGGGATATGTCGATCCAAGGATACTGTGATCGCACCATTCTCTATTTCCTGGGAGTACTTGGATGCTGTGCGTTTGACCAGTTCTTCGACTTGTGTCCGGTAGTGGCCGACCTTCACCTGGTACCCGTATGAGGTGTACATACCCTCTAGCGTGTTAATGAGTTCGTCATGGAACTTCCTGTTGGTGGTGTAGTAGTCGAGGTCGTCTTTAATATACATGACAGGCAGATCGCTGCTGTGGTTGCTACTTCTCACGGTGGTTGACGACATGGACGCATACTTTCGCCCTCCCCTACTGCACACTAGGATGTTCCTGCTGGCATCTTCCTTCACAGGGGATAAGCCTTCTTCCTGGCTGCCCTTCTCTACAACAACAGTGCCGAAACCGGCCGGATTGTATGCTGCTACCACTTCAGCGAACAGGGCGTTGTCTGAACCGACCACGTTGAATACGACCGGGCTCATACTATGTTGCTGCCACTTGTGTTGGATGTGCAGGAGAGTGCTCGTGTAGTTCGGTCTCCCAGGGTGCCTCATGCAGTCCTCATCGCACACGTACCCCAGGGCTTTGACACTGGCGGCCCGCTCCTCATCACTACCCGCCCCCATAGGCCGCTTCATTCTCGCGTACACATGACTGTCGGGCACGACGTGAGTGTGAACAATCTGGAACCCCAGCCCCTCCAGTCTCCTCCTGGCTATCTCCAGGGCTTCACCGTGGCCGTCGTGCATCGGATCCATGGCACCAGTCATCACCAGCACAGCAGGCCGCTCAGAGGCCCTACACGCCCGCACAGCACCTACAGGGATGGGGGTAGTAGCAGGTCCCCAGTCCGGTGAGGTCACACCGTCATCGTAGTGCCCGTAACGAACCAGATCCTTGCCTGGGTGAGTATCCGTGAACGCCTGAAACATTGGGTCACTCAACGCAGCAGGTGACCCCAGTGAGCCCTTACCTCTTGTTGTCATAGTGCCTGTTTGTTTGTCAGGTGAGACGGAAGAATGTTCCTAGGGTTTATGATGTTCTGGTAGGACCACGACCCAAAAGCACCCGCATACGGCATCACATCCATGTGGACGGCAGGTGAACCACCAAGGTACTTGTGCGTGTTGTACTGGTGAAGGTCCTCAATGTTATCCACAATTCGCTTCCACTGATCGCTCACAGGAGAATCCACGTACCTACCAATATGGACCGCGTAGAACAACTCGATGCAGTCATAGGTGCACCCGAAAATCTGCTCATCCTTACCGCCATGGTACATGTCCCCCTGAGGTGTAGCCTGGATAATAGATGCGGGGATCTCTAGGTAGTTGGCAACCTGGTACACTTCGCTCTTGTGCAGGTCACTAATGGGCTGGATATCAACCATCCCGTCACTGGCCTTTCCGAAGAAGCCAATGTACGCCCCCTCATCCATGTTGGTTGTCCCCACCAAGAGGGTCCTGTCGCCCACACTCCAGCACTTGGTCACATAGGTGTAAGCGACCGCTGTCCTCAGGTAGGAGACAGCCTGACCCACACCCCACTGGCTCACCCCTAAGTCACACAGGCTGGCAGCCTCGTCAACAACCCCATCAAAGGGAAGAACATCAAGGGTCTCACCAAGACTGTCGGCCAGTTCTTGAGCCAGCACCACGGTCTCATCCTGTCTAGTCACACCCTGACTGCTGGTTGCAGGGATGGTGACCATGTGAACCCCAGTACCGTACCTGTTGGAGACTTCCTTGGCGATCCCGGCCACGACAGCACTGTCAATCCCACCAGAGATCAGGACAGTGAGCGAGTCAATGCCATTGTTCTTGCAATAGTCACCAAGTGCCGTCACCTTGGCCTCAACATAGGCGGCAGGGCTGAACGCTCGCTTCTTCCTGTACTCCTCCAGTGCAGCCCTGCTGTTCTCATCCAGGTCTAGCACATCTTTCAGATCAATCCTCATGCTCTATTCCTTCACAATGTATTCTTGTCGTTCTTCTTTATGCTCACCACAGGGCGGGCGATCATGTCTTTTCCGTTCTCCTCCCTCCAGATGGGAGATACTTAGGGTGCGTCTTCTATTGTTTCACCAGTAGGACCCATCCTGCAAGGTGAGCGGGCGATTGTCCCCCTGGAGAAGCACTGACCCCTCCCACTCCCAGTCGTACCGTGTTGTCCCGTCAGGGAAGAAGATGAGATTCCTGGCCGTGTCCTCAGTGTTGTGGTGCGTGTACTTCGTCAATGGTAGAGACATGAGGACACCCACCCCGTCAACATCGTACATGGTCCCAATTGCTGGCAGGTTACGCAACCTGTGCCCCACCTCATCCAGGTAGTCCCTGATACCCTCCTTGTCCTTGTCGGTCATTTTGTGCTTCTGGATCCAGGCATGGGCGGTCTCCCTCCGGTACTCGTCATTCAGGGGGCGCAAGGTGACCTGGCCGACCTTGTTGTCCTTGGCGAACTCCAAGAAGTCAGACACCTGCTCCCTGGTGGACATCCACGCCTTGGTGCACACACAAGCCAACCTAACCGTGTACCCGATACCCCTGAGTTTAGCGATGAGCGCTGGCAGGTCGTAGTATGACTTGGAGAGCGGCATGTAGTTCTGCCTGAGGATTTCCGGGTCGTTACTGACTACGCTGATGAGGATGGTAGTCAGACCCAGGTCGTACCACTCCTTCAGGTAGTCATCATTTCTCGCCCCTGACAGCAGAACCCCATTGGTCTGCAACTCGATGAGCGGAAACTCAGGACCAAGCACCTTCAGATAGTCAGTGATCTGGTCGGGGAAGTAGGTCGGCTCACCCCTGCCGGTGAGAACCACAGTGTCAACCCCACCATTGTGAGCCAACTGGATCGCTTTCCTCAGGTTCCTCCAGTTCACCTCTGGTGCCACACGGTTACTGTCGTTCGCATACTGCCCAGAGACACAGAACTGACACCCTTGCGGGATGTGCTTAGTGGCGTTAGATGGCTTGAAGGGGACAGTGCACTTGCTGGTCCCCGTAACTACACTGAGTATGGAGTACTTCACGCTGCTTCTTCCTTAGTGTTCTTGGCGGTAGGATGACCCATAGTAAAAGTCACTTTGACCTTTACTATCGTCCTATTCTACCACACAAAAAGAGGTCGCAGAACCCCCAACAAAGAAATGTAGGCCCCTGGTGTGCTCCAGGAGCCTACACTCAAGAGGAGGAGTCAAATCACTGACACAGCGTCCTGGACATCCCCACCGCCAGCGTTCCAAATCTCGAACACCATGTCAGTGGCCCGACCATCCCCCTGGTACCCCTTGATGCTCCAGCGTATGACTATTCCTTAAGATAAGCCCAATCCTTTAGGTTCTCCTTCGGAACTGTCGTGCCGCTGATTGTCTGAAACCCAGAGTCTCCTCTATGGTCCACCGCAGAAACCCTAGACTCTGCGGGGCACATCCCCTTGTTCACCTCCCCACTTGGAAGAGACGAGTAAGCAAGAGTTTTTGGTCGGTTCTGCGGAGCCTTAGGAGTCGGCCGGTTCTTCGTACCAGGATGCCTCAGAGGCTTCACACGACACTTGGAGCGACGAACACGCTTCGTCTTCGTCGCATGACGTTTACGAGTCTGACAAGCCTTAGCATGGTTTGCTCGCTGAGCAATGTTCGCCGCAGCATTCAGATCCCGATGGTGCGTGATACCACAGGTGGTGCAGCGCGGCTGGCTGTAGTCACTCATGTCCAGGCCAGCCTGACACACATGACACCTTTTCGAGGTGAATGCCGCATTGACTTTGAGGACCCTACCGCCGTCAGCCTCAACCATGTCCTGTGTCCGTCTGTACACCTCGCCGCGGAACCAGCGGCCGAACTTCATGGTGTTACTGATGTGGCTCAGGTCCTCAAAGGAGACGATGGCATTGCCATAACGCCAGGCCGCGTCAGTGATTTCTTGGGCGACGAGGATACTCAGTTCACGTCTTCTGTTGGACAGGTGAACCCTGTGGGGCGCGACCTCCTCATCTTTCCCCTTTCTCCTCAGAGTGGCGACCTGCCTGGCTCCGCGTTTGATCTTGTTGCTCAGTGACCGCGATCTCTGAGAAAGTAAAGACTGCTCAACGATTGTCCTTTTCTCAACATCCCAGACCACATAGGCGGCCGGGTTGGTGACCCCAACATCCACACCAATGACATAGCGGCTGGAGAACTTTGGTCTACCAGGATTGGTTTGCCCGTGGAACCCGAACATGACGCGGCTGTTCCTGTCAACCCAGATATCCGGCACACCTGGCTCACAGCCCTGCTCCAGCAATTGAGGAGGTACTGGAAAGTGCAGTGTCACCCACCGTCCTTGGACAACCATCTCAAGAGAGATACGCTTCAGTGTGACACTCATGTTTCTGTAATGATCGTCCGTGGCCGATAATGCAAGTCTGGGCTGTAGAGCCTTCGGCTTAGAGCCGTTGACGGTTCTCCTCCAACCGACGGAGACATAACCAGTGTAGTTTCCTGAGATAACCCCAGATCTGGTGGCCCAAGATCTTAGATTGGTGACTACTTGTTCTCTGAACATACGTTCCAATCTGGAACTACCACTCCTGAACCGCTTCTTCACCTCAGTAGGAAGAAACAGGCCCATCCTCCGGCCAGCCTCAGCAGGCTTGACACCCTCGAAGTAGGTCACCAGGGCGAGGTTCTGCTCAGTCATCTCCCTCAGGGCATAGTGGGTGACCAGTTCAGCATCCTGCCTGATGCCTTCCAGAACCTTGTTGAGATCCAGAGGCTCACCGTTCTTGTCAAATGCAGCGTATGGTGTACGAGGGTACGTGCGCGACACCACAGACTTAGACGGCATCCGGTGGCCTCCCCTCAAAGAAGTAGTACGTGTGTAGCCTAACACAGGATCAGTGAAACATGCCAATACATACCAAAATAGGGTAACAATGTCAGACTACAGTAGAGTAGCCTTCCTGTCGATCCAGTCGTCAACTACCCTCTCCCATGGTCGTTCACTCTTCAAATGCAGGTCACCCATGACCCGTTCATACCAGGTGATCCAGCCAGCCTCGCCATATTTGTCGTTGTAGGTGACAATGGTTGGCTGGTCTACACCTGTTGTCCAGTATGTTTTCAACTCTGCCATGCCAGAGGCTCGGGCGTCAATGAAGATGCCGCCAGTGCGCATGATCTTGCGGTACTGGGAGTCGTCGTGGACAACCGTAACATCGTCAGCCAGGGACCCATACTTGTCGCCACCTTCAACCACGGCCTTCAGGAGGACGGCTAGGGTGTCCCTCGTGGTCGTGAACATGACTGCCGCCGCCTTCTCCATCTCTTCCCTAGTGGCCTCAGGGAAGATGGGGCGCACTGGACCCAGGTGAGAGAAGAACGCTTCCTCGCTCATGGCGCTACCTAGGTCACGAATCATGCGTTCAAGATCGTAACTCTTCCTGAGGTTCTTCATGAAGTAGTGACGTACAGGGAAGTTCGCCTTGTACTCGCCTATGGTCTTGAAAAACTGGTCTCTCCCTGAGGAAATGAAGTCACTGAGAGTCCCATAGAACTGTGGTGAGTGAATGTTCGTGCTACATCTGGGGGCGTAGACGAACATGTCTCCACTTAATGTCACGATGTTTTCTCCTGTGCTTATTCTACTTCGTATAGAAGAGCGCTCTTGCTAGAAGATCCACTACTTGGCGAGCGGGTACCGGATCCCATAGGCGTCAACAGGTTCCGTTGAACCAATGACTCCAGCATCACAAAGAGCCTGAACAACATTGTCCTTGTCTCGGCCGCTGATGTAGAGGTCGTCCTTCTGGATACGGATGACGGTGCGGTACAGGTGACCCGGAACGGTAACAAGGTTTCCTAGAACCCCAACCTTCATCTTCTTGTCGGTGAGGATGTCGAGGCATGCGAACATGGTGTCACGCATCTTCATCGCCTCCTGAATGCTGTCAACAATTGTTGCGGGATCGGAAGATTCCTTGGCGACCCTCAGTTCAGCGATCTCCTGACCGTCCACGACAAGAGGTGCAGTCACGACGCACAGGTCAGAGTAGATGACTCCCTTGACCTGGTTGCTCTCATCCTCGAACCAGGCTGAGGGCTCACTGCTCTGGTGAGTCTCACGCTTGCCCGAAGTAATAGGAGTACCGATAACCTTGGCCGCCTCGTTGATGTTCTTGATGATACCCGTGACCTCAGACATTTTATTTCCTTCCCCTTGTTTGGTGAGTGCGCGTTTAGTGTACAGGAGGAAACTCAAGGCGTGCAACTCTGGCGAGAGTGATGTACGCCACATGCACATCGCGCCCCGTGGAATTTGTCGCTGTGGAAGTTATTCTGCGCTCAGCAGTGCTATCACCTAAGTGATAACCTGTTGTTTTTGATTAAGTAACTGGATGTCTCACTGCGCTCATTTTTGATAATAGAATGCTTCACTAGGACTTTCGTAACATCTTCGATGTGTTTCCCATAAAACTTTATCTTATCGTCAAAAACAGTGAATGACACCCAGTCATTTTCGCCTCTTGTCACTGTCATATGGTTGTCTTTTATGAAGGTGTTACTTAGCCCCCAGCCTTCAGAAGTAAGAGCGTCACAAGAAAGGATCATGATCTCCATCCTTCTGATGGCGCCCCCAAGAACCCATTTGATGCCAGCAGTTGATGCGCTATCCAGTTTGGATGACACGCACACTTGTGTATCGCCTAACTCGAAATTCACAGACGCTTCAGAGAAACCTGGGTATGCAACCAACGTTAAATCCTCACAGTTCCAGTAGATGATTCTAGTGTCACTGTCAGCGAACCCGCCGTTGAGATTTAGGTTTTCAGTCGCTTCCTTGATGTTTGACTTGATTACTTCAGTGATAATCATGGCGTTGTTCTTTCCGGTATACAGGTATGGTGTTTTGTTGCGAATGATGACATTGCGACAAGAGCGGGACTGACTCTAGGACTGCGAACGTACTTGTTGATGGCTTCTGTGATCATTGCCTAGACTATGGTGAACCAGTCGGTGGCGCTACAGTGTTAGATACCTTCGCCAGGATGATGAAAGCCCAAAAACAAACCCAAGTGTAGCAGTTCCCCTCCGCTCTTGCGTAGACAGGCAGGACGTACCATCCTTAGGTTCGTTAAGAATGTTGCCAACATGTGTTGACGCTTTTCGCGTGTTGAGCAAGATGGTACTTAGGTAATAGATCGAGAGGAAGTATCTGCATTCGCAAGTCACTGTTCTCGCCAGATCTACTTAACTGGATCTCCAACACGCTGAAGAATGGTCTTCCAGTTAGGGGTGCTGCCCAGGTTAACGACCTCGAAGTTGTAGTTCCCAGAACTCAGACTGATGAGGTACCCCTTGCCGTTAGGGTTCTTGATGATCTTCCCGCCAGTGACCTCAACCATCGTCTCCAACGTGCAGCGATCAGAGCAGTATGCGAGAGCAATCCTGGAAGGCCGCTTCCCCTCGTTGAAGTGTCGAGATTCGTCAGTGTTGTAGATCTCGATACCTCGACCGTTCTTCTTGGCCCGTAGTACCCCATCGTGGCACCCCATTGACGAGTCAGGGTCAATGCTATTGAAGGCTTTAGCGACCCTTTCGATCTCACTGCAAGCACTGACTGCCTCGAATACGTACTCATCTGACTTGATGAATTGCGGGTTGTACCCCTCATTGGTGGCGCTTGAATGTGAAGGTGCTGAGTGACTGTAGTGGTCTATTTTTGTAGGAGTGACAGGTTGTTTGCTATGCGCATCAATGGCAATGTTTAACATGAGGCCAATTATTGCCCCGGTAAAAATAGCAACCATCGCTGTGGCAGGAGAGACGTCTTGACGTTCGTTTCTTGTTGAGGTGGCCGTCTGTTTCGAATTGCTCATAATCTTATAGTACCTTCGTGTCGTTGTTGTTTACCACCACAGGTGAGGGAAGACGGCTCGGAGGATGTCAAAAATGATCCCGTCCAGTACGTCATAGTAGGCTTCCTGTAAAGTGAGTGCACTGCTGTCAACTGCTACCTCAACAATGTTGTCGCCTGTGGGGCCGGTGTGGAGTTGCAGAATCATGTCGTCCTCTGCCTTGTCAACCTTTGCTTTCAGGCCGTCCAGGAGGATCGTTTCCATCAAGCGTGCCCGGATCAGTTCACTCAGCATGTGCGTCCAGAATGACACTGGCTTGGTGACACCATGGATAGTGATCGTGTTTCGCGGCTCCCCGTCCTTGATGGCGTCAACATCCAAAGCATCCTCCTGCAAGGGGAGGAACATGACCATGCGCTCAAAGATGAGCCCAAGAAGCGTCAGATCCAGGCTCCAAGTCTGACGCTCATCAAACCCGAACCGCCGCCTCTGACCCTCCCACATTTCTCGCCGCTCATCAGAGAACGCATTGTGACACCAGAAAGGGTCAATACCATAGGCAGTCAGGTACTCGCACCCAGGTGCCTCCCGGGCCAGTTGAGCCGCAGTAGCCTCATCCACCTTATGTGGCATCATTGCAGCATCCTCAAGAGATGTGCTCTCAATGAGGCGCACCAACTGGTCACGGATGGTATCATGATTACCGTTTACCATTGAAACTACCATAGCATTTCAGTCTTTCGGGTCTAGCGCGGGCTCAGGCACTAAGAGCACTCACCTTAATCAGTGAAGCCTTCGCAACAGCCTCAACAGCAGAAGTGAGCGTCTGGTAACGGAGAGCACCACCCTGAAGCACCGAACGATCCCCAGGCACAGACACCAGGTACGACGTCTTACGTCCCTTCTGCCACCAGTCACGGTAGCCACGAATGGACACAACTCGACCAACCACACGGCTACGAGAGTTGACGACATTGTAGGACTTCTTACCCTTACCCGAAGACTGGGTGCAGACAAGAGAGAAGTCCTCTCCTCCGATACGGTAGTTGCGGGTCACGTTCTTGTAGGACATGTCTCTACTCCTTGTTTGTCACCTGCATTCACTGGGATACAGGTTCGGATAGTTTCTTCCCAGAACCATGAGCATGGCCTGGTCTGAGCAGATTGTCCCACCAAGGTGGCGTTCCAGTCAACATGGGCGAGTGTGAACCCAAGCACATCATCCCAACATTGTAAGTAGCATTCCTCAGCAAGGTGATTACTGGCCTTCTTTCCCACTTCATCAACCCGGGCTCCCCCGCCAGGTAGGGTGGACTCTCCAAGTCACCTGTTCACGACGAGTATGCGGCAAGAGGAAGCCGCCGCACCTAACCCACGAATAGAGCAAGTGCGGCGGCTTGTTCCTGCCTGCCGACCGCAATCCAGATCACAGGAGGATGAGCGGACAGTGGGCTACTTCTTCTTTGGGATCTTGTGCTTGCGGATGACGCCCTTAGCGGTAAGTTTGAACTGCTTGCCGCACTCAGGGCAGTCAACGTACCTGTCTGTTACCTTCATTGTTCCGCCAGGAACCGACCTGTACCCCTCGTACTCGTTCATGGTACTCTCGTCGTACTCGCTGCTACCGGAACCTGGGCACACCCCCTCAGGGACCTGCCTCTTCCTGCCCTTGGGTGCTGCCTCACCACCATTGGTCCAGTCCAGTGGCGCGTCCGGGAAGCACGTGGTGCATAGACGTGGCCCGTGCTTCTGGATGGCTTGCTGTTCGTTCAGCCCACTCAGTTCAGGTAGCCACTCGAACTGGGTCCTCTTACCATTGCGGTTGCAGGTAGAGCACTCCATGGACGAGTGAATGTGACCATTAGTGTTGTTGGTGAGGAAGAACCTTGGCCACCCCGCATACTGGCTGTCAAGTTTCCGGTACCGCTCGTAGTGCTCGTCAACAGCGGCTCGTGCGGCCTCCATCTTGTCAGCCATGTCACCGTATCCGTTGCGGTCATAACCCCTTTTGGCGATCACTTGCTCATGCAGAGCCCTGAGGTCACTGACCATCTTCTTTGTGGGCATCTTCCGCCAGTTTCTCTGACCTCCAGGGATCAGTCCCCTTTCATAGAACCAGCCCGCGTGGCCCCGGTAGTACTCTTCACGATCCAGGGCCTTGTTGGCGGCCACGTACTCTTTCATGGCGGCGACGTCGTGAGCCTGCTGCCCCTCCAGGGTAGTAGTGTCAAACTTCAGGCCCGCGTCTTTCCTGGGTCTCCTGGTTCCCCCAAGGTCGCCCACCTCTTTACCCATCATCTTGGCGACAATGGCGTCACACTCTGCCTGTGTGCTCGCGTGTGGGGCGTCACCGAACTGGCAGCGGCCTGGCCCAGCACAGGGCATCATGCTTTGCTTCTTCTCGCTCCAGTGCATCCACATAGGTGACTCCTTGGGGGTGGGGTGGCGGGTTCTCTGTTCCTGGGATAGTATCTAACGCTAGAGAGGGGTTGTCAAACGTTCTCTACACCATTGATCCCGGGTTCTTTCGTAACTTCAGTGCCCTCTGCGGGGTGCTCTTGGTGGCTCTCTAGGTCGTTGGCTGGTGGTGGCGGGTGACCGCGTTTTGTGTGGTGCAGAACGCGCAACAAGGCACACTAGATTGCCTCGCCAGGGGCACCTTGAGTCGTCAACCTTAGGCCACTGTCCCAGCCGGTGCGCCTGTGTCCCATGTCACATGCTTTCAGGCTGGATGTCTGACTGTATGGTGGTGTAGAGTTAATGCCAGAAGAAACATGACAGTACAAACAACAGGAGAAGTAGTGGACACTACGGCCAAGCGACTGAAGTGGATTAGCGGCAAGATCAGGCTTGCGGCATCAGCGGCAATCGACTCATGTAACCGAATCGCATACTTCCCTAACGGGGTCAAGGATCTGGACCAGGATGACCTCACTCTCACTGAGTCTGAGGTGCGAGACGCCCTGGATGCCCTTAAGAATGTGTTGCAGGTTGTTGACCTGCACGAGATGAACCAGCCCATCTTCCCTGACCGCAATGGGGACATGGATCCTGCACACAACTTCCGTGCGGACCTCATGGATGCGGCATGGGCGTATGGGATGCTGCGGATCGACAGTCGTTGGGACGCAGACAACAAGCCGATCCTCCCCTAGAAGGCCCCAGAAAAGGCTTATTCAAAGGGTCGGCAGAGGATAAAACGACAGGAGCAGGAGGGCATCATGGTTTCATCAAGGTGGAGTCACTGGCGAACCTTGCGGCGTGGACACTCAGGTGGTGCGGTACAGGATCTAGAGGACATGAAGGCCAAGTCGATTGGTCGAACAGTAGCCCAGACTTACCGGGTCCGGTCAAAGACGACAGGGGAGCGCGGGGTGGTCGTCGAGTTCGAAGATGGCTGCCGTATTGCGCTGAGCCGCTTCTCTTCCTGTGACACGGAGCCCTTCTCCGTTCATGAGGTTTACGACTATGGCTCAACTGGGCAGATTGTCAGTGACGTTACGTGGACCATCGGGGAGAGTTTCATCATGATCGACTTCTGTGGCAGGTACGCGCCCATTATGAGAGTGATCCTCTACCCTGTTGACAATGTCACATGACCTGACACCCTTTTGTGGTCTCAGGAGCAGCATTTTGGGTGTACACTAGTACCAGTTCGAGCATTTAAAGCAGGAGGAGAAAACGATGGACATGGTTCGTGTGATCACACGGTCAGACAAGATCGTGGATGAGGTCACCATCATTGACACGGAAAGGCGCGTCTCTAACAGTGGTGAGAAGATCCCGCTCAACTGTATTGGTATCGCTCTTCCAGTAGAATGGGATTGTAGAGACCTACTTCGTGAGTATCTAGACCTATCAACAAGCATTGAGAGGGGACAGAAGGTCACCAAGGATGATGTTGAGTACCATCAGGCAATGAAAGTTGTTCTCAACCGAGCCATCCCCAGCATCCGTAACCATGTTCGCACTCACCCGTTGAACTTCATGCTCGCTGAGGACTTCTCTCTCCCTTACGTTCATGTTGATAAGCAAGCAATGCTCAACATGTTCTCTCTGGCGTACAAGTACGACTTGAAGGAGACGTGGCGGTTCCTGGCCCAGTCTGCGTTCGGAGGTATCAGTGTTCGCAACCTTGATAGTGCCTTGAGCGCAGAAGAGAATAGGTCCTATTATGTTCAGCAGGTTGCTGGGATGCACCATAAGAAGTATGATGTAGGTGGAGATGGCCGAGCCGACCTCATTGGCTCAATCCTGAAGAGCCCTTACATCACAGGCATGGAGTTGGCTGATGTTACTGTTCTGGCGATGAGTCTTGCCAGCATGAGTGTCGCCGCAGTCATCTGAGCGGAACTGATAAAGGAGAGAAGGTTATGGATAAGAAGCAGATCGTAAACATCTACCAGAACGCTAAGCGGGTGTTGGATTCGAAAGACAGTTTTGCTTCCTGGTTTGAGTATGATAGCGAATGGCTTGAAGAGGTGCGTGAGCAGGCTACCAATCTTATGGAAGTGATTGAGTACCTAGCCAGCAAGGGCCTCATTGACGCATCAGATCTTGACCTTCCTGAAACCTCCAAAGAGCCCCCTAGTAGCGAGGTGGCCGACAACGGCGAGGGAGACGAGCATGACCTCAACAGCGACACGGACGCCACCTCAGACGCGGGTAGCGGTGAGCAGCGGCCAGTAGAGGCCCCTCCTGCCGCCGTGTTCCAGGTAAGTTTCTCCGAGAATTGGAACACTAAGAGCCAGTACAAGGATGATGTGCGCACCCTGGTAGCGACAGCGATGACTAGCGCCGCACAGGGTACCCCTATTGGTGAGGAGGCGTTGGAGACGATTTTCTCCTGGTTCACCACGACTCCTGAGATTCCTGATCTGGCGGATGTCTTGAAGATTGATGGGGGTCTTCGTCAAGGGGTTCGCTTGACTGCTGACATGGTTCTCTCTTTGCTGGACAAGATTGACGGCGAAGGGTCTGCGGGGGCTTCCTGGCACGTCCTGTCTCTACTGAACTCGTTCTCTCCGACGCACAAGTTCGTTCCCGAGGCGCCCTGATACCAGCAGATGTGACGGGTGGTAGCGTTAGCGAGGGCCGGTCTTTTACGGCCAGACATAACGATAGTGACCTGACCGCTTTCAGGGAGAGGACTGCATCTGTGAGTTAAGAGCGCTATGCGTATTGTTGAGTGACATGAAGGATTATTCAAATAATGGAGACAGGAGAACTCTGTGAGTAGAAAAGATCAAAAGAAGCCTACCCTGTGGTCTTCTTCCAGGTGGCGCACTAGGTTTAACGCTGATTATTTCTACAAGATTACACAGTCAATGTTTGTTGCCTGGTTTTTCTGGGGCCTGTCCTTTAAGGCTGAGCCTAATGTCTTGCTTGTAGGCCTTTGCGGGGTAGCGTCAATGCTCTTTATCGTACTTACCGTGTGTAACATCATGGACATTGATGATATCCATGGCATGGAGCCTGTCTACAAAGAACGAGTGGGTACTCGGCTCATCTCTCTGTACATTCCAGAGAAACTGTTCAAGAACAAAGGTTACGGTTACCTGTCTGAGTTTAATGCAGCCCTGTCTTTGCTGAGAGAATCGCTGAATCAGTATGTTACCACTGTGCACGATACGCAGTGGTCTGACTCAAATGCTTTCCAAATGGTTATTGAGAAGTTATCGGAGGTAGAGACCATACTGCGTGACGAGCATGTCGTTGCAGTGCTGCTACTTGACGAAGACACTCCCGGTCGGAGCGAGATAGTGAACTCTGTTGTGTCTAAGATCTACGATGCGGCCGAGTTTATTGAACAGATCACTAAAAAGGGCTGCCGTGATTATGAAGATCACATGACCAGTGAAGCAACCCACATGATCGACATGATTTTCCCCAGTAGTTGCGAGGCAGACAAGATAACCTTTGAAAGTCCCTCAGCCGTAGAGGACTCCCCCATCTGGAAGAACAAGGAAACTGGCAACAACTATGCTTCCATGGAAGGTCAGTAGTTCTTGGAAGGCGGCACAGCAGCAGAGGGCATCCGGCAGGTCAGAGAAAGCACTCCCTGTGTGGCAAGGACAACACCCTGTGCCAACGGGCCTGGGGGATGGTCGATAAGGTTGAACGTCGATCAAGAAGCACACTTCAAGTAGCGAACACATGCGCGAACTAGGGCCTTGGTGTAGACAGCCACAACACTTGTCGGGTAGAGTCAAGAAGAACGCACACAGAGAGTAAACAAAGGAACATATTCATGCGACACTTTACAAGCGAACAGATCGAGAGTCTGTCCAGCGGATTCAGTAAGGAGGGGAACATCGTTCAATCTGAGGTGACTGATCGCGGAAGGTGGTCAGTGTACTACACTGGTATCGTCAAGATGCATGACGACGGTAAGTACTATGAGATTTACTGGGAGGAAGGGGCTACTGAGATGCAGGAGTGCGACTATCAGGATCCCCAGGACGCCCCAGAGGTGGAGCCAGTTGGGCAGGTGTCCATCAGGACTGTCTTCAAGGAGAAGGGCTCTGGCGACAGGGTTCTCTCTACTCCGCCGGACAGCGACCCTCTCCATGATAAGCCGAACGAGTGGGGCTACCTACTGGAGAAGGCGATGAGCGAAGTAGGGTGACAACTCAACTACGCTAGAGCGAGGCCCCTGTGAGCGCCATTCCAGAACGTTCACAGGGGCCTCGTTGCGTGTTGTCAAGAATAGGTTGTCCCAGCGGGGTTGCGCTCATTGTAGCAGGATGGCGGGTGTCGCGCAACCCCTACTAGGTGAGGGGCGGGTTCTACTTGCTGGTGACTGGTAGTGTGTTCTCGTCTACTTCACGTACCACCTGCACCCTGTTGGCGAACAGGGATGCTGACAGGGTTGAGTAGTTGATGTAGCAGTTTTTTATATGGGCCTTGCACTCAAAGAACCTGACTGGATTCAGGCGACCGTCAGGGTATTTAGCAAGGTGGGGGATTTGAAGAGAGAGGATTCCCCTGGGAGTGTTCTTCGCCTTTACAGCGTCCACCCGTAGTCGGCTGGGTTGTTTGAAAGCATGTACACGAACGGCTTGCTGTTTTCGTCTACTGTCACGAACACGTCTACAATGTTCGTCCACCCGTAGTCAGATAGGTTCGGGTCGGTGCGGGCATACTGGATGTTTGAGAGGTCTTCACGATACCCCTTGACCTTACTGTACAGGTCACGGTACGGGAACCTGCTGGGGGATGACATGACTCCACTATAATCCACGTCCTGAAGCACATCCAGCACCTTGGTCGGGTCGCTCTCGTTTTCTATGAGGTTCTGCCAGCACTTGATCAGCCCCTCGTTCTGCTCTGGTGCTACTTGAACAACTGTAACATCATAGTCGGTCACAAACTCAATTTTCCCTCCATTCGCAATCCACCTTTCCCACGATGGGGAACGCGACTCGTGAACGTTCTCCCATGAGCTAGGCTTAGTGCCAAGTGCAGTGTCCCATACTCTCAGGTGTTCTCCGAGAATCTTCTTGCAGAACCTCAATGAGTGCTCTATAGGGAGACTTCTGGCAGCGTCCCAAACCTTCTGGACGGTCTCAGTGAGCATGAAGTGGTTGTCGCGCGCCTCATGCAGGAGGAACTGAAGTTCGTACCCTTTTCTAATAGGTGACATAAGGCGGATATAGGCGGTAGAGTCAATCTCCTTCCACCACCACACCAAAGAGGAGCCGGATACTTCCTGAACCTCTGAAAGAGTGTAGACGATTAGGTTTTTAGTCAACCCGTCACACACAATATGCGCAACCCCACTGCCGTCAAGCCAGTTGTTCACTATGCTGGCAATCATGGTAGCCGAAGTATTAAATCTTGGCAGGGTCAGTTCTCCATCTTGAATGTCCGTAAGAGCATCATGCGTTGTGAAAGGCGACTCGCCTGATTGTAGCCTGTTATTCAGGTATGCTACGACCTCGTTCGGAGTGCTGTCGTCAGTGATCTCTTTTGCGTTATTCATGCTAGATCCTAATCTATCCTTTATTTCACTCTTCGTTGTTTTGGGTGTTGTTAGTCCACCCCACCTTGTGCAGGTATGGGGAGATGACTTCGATGTCGTCAAATACCCTCCAGTCATAAGATTTGAAGTGGTCTGACAGCATATACACGGATGGCTCATTGTACTTGTTCACGGTCACGAACATGTACACAATGTTTACTCGCCCATTCTCGGAGAGGTTGGGGTCATTACTGGCAACGTTTACGTCCGAGAGGTCTTCACGATACCCTTTAGCCTTGCTGCACAGGTCACGGTATGGGAATTTGCTGGGGGAGGACATGACCCCACTCTTGTCCACATCCCTGAGCACCCCCAGCGTGTCCCCGTCTTCAATGAGTTCCTGCCAGAAAGAAAGCGCTCCCTTGTTGCGGTCATCACTGACACAGACAAACATGTCAATGCCCTTGGGTTTGAACCTGACGAAACCACCCCTAGAGAGCCACCGCCGCCAGTGCCGGGAATGGTAGTCATCAACCGTCTCCCATGAGTTAGAGAAGTAAGCCTCCTCTTTCACGACCCTCTTGAAGAACTTCAGTGAGTGCTTTCTGGGGATGTCTCTGGCAACTTCCCAGACCTCCTGGATCGTCTCATTGATGAGGAACCTGTTGCCTTGCCCCTCATGTAGGAGAAACTGGAACTTTCGACCTTGCTTGATTGCGCCCATCAACTCAGTGTAGGCGCTGGCGTCATACTTCTTCCACCACCACACCAGAAAGGACCCTGAGACGTACTGAACCTCAGAGAGCGTGTAGACAACTTGCTCATTCTTTGTTTCGCACACCAGGCACGCGATCTTGTCGTCGTCGAACCAGTCGTTGACGGCATTGACTACACGTGTATCGTCCTCGTCAAAACCATGCAGGGATAGTTGCCCGTCACGGATGTCGTCAAGAATGTCATCAAGTGCGGTAGGGATAGAGCCTGTTTGGGTTCCATCGTTCAGGAATGCCACGACCTCATTCGGGGCCATGGACTCTGTAACCTCTCGCATGTCGCTCATGTTCCTATTCCTCCTCAGGTTCTACTTTTCAAGCACGTGCACGGATCATGGTTGCAGTGGCGGTGTCCCTAGTTGGATACGCTAGGGGCTGGGGCAGAGCCGGCACCCTGAAAGTCACAGGAAGTGCTGCTAGCGATCTTCTTGTCCGGCATCTCATCATAGTCACATCTGAGAGTCACTTGTGAGCCGATGAACTGGTAAAGGTCCTTCGCGTTCTCCTTGACCTTGACTTTCTCTCCACCGTCCAAAGTGACTGTGGGCTCGTACTCCTCGTTGTCATTCTTGTCAATCTTAAGTAACGCCCCAGTAACCGTATAAGGCGCATGTTCGGTTACTGTCTTCTCATAGACAAAAAGGTGTGGCTTCCAGAAAAGGAGGGTAACAACCACAGTAGCATAAAACAACAGGGCCTTGCCGGCTTTATCGCCCAAAAGGAAAGCAATTGCGAAAAAACCCATAATCACAACCATAGCGGAGAGAAGATAGATGTCGTCAGATTTTGTCGTTGACGCTTCACCGCCAGAAATGCCAGCAGTCAATAACAGTGGGGGCATCGAATCTCCGCTCTCATCGTCTCTGAACCAACAGGGCTAGTCAGGTCATACAATCTCATCACTGATGTACGTCTCGACACTGCTCTGAACAATACCGTCATGGTCGGTCTCGTACTTCGTCACATAGATCTCGGGGATAAAGAACTCGTCATCAACTGGGTCAATGACAACAGTCTTGGCGTACACTTTCCCAATCCCCTCGTGTGGGGTATGGATCATCTTGTTGGTCACGTACTTAAGAAGGTCCTCAAAGATGGAATCCGATTCAGGTGTCCCATGGGCTCGTACCCAGATCATGGGCGTATAGTCGCTGTCATCCTCATCGATCTTAGCGACAAAACTGAACCCTCTCTCACCCTGGAGGCTGTCGAACTTCTCCTTGAACCGCTCAAAGAGCCTCAGGGCGGCAGTGTACTTGCCATGGTACTCGATGTACGCACTAAACGTCTTGTTCATTACGGGGTCCCTCCCATTTCATGTAAACATCACAGAGCACTCTAGACGATCTGATGCTCTCTCTTGCTGACTATACACGACAAGGCACCCTAAAGGCAACATCTGGGCCTGTGACACACAACATGTGTCCCTGTAGGTAGTTGGGCAGAAGGTCGTAAGGGGACTTTGCCTGCTACCGAACGACAGAGACCCCTCACGCGCTCTTCTTGTCTTGCGCTTGCTGTCAGACCTCCAGAGAAGCCACCCACCCCAGAGCATCAGGATCGCCAGTGAGAACAACCTCGTAGCCCCCAGCAGCGATAAGGACATGGGGAGTCCCATCCTCATCCTGCCAGGCATCAACAGTGTCGATCTCCCGGGCAATCAGGTCGCCCGGAACACCGCGCTCAATGGTGCCACGGATGAAGATCCCGTCCTCATCCTCACCCTCCTCGCCGGAGAGCCAGATCTCGATCCCCTCATCCTCGTCACCAGTGGAACCATAAGGCGAAACGAGGTCGTATTCTCCATTGAAAGTGGTGGCTACCGCCCGCGTGGGGATACCAAAGAGGACATACTGCTCCACGCCGGAGGCAACAACATCGCTATCGAAGAAGTCAGCCATCTTAATTCCTGTTACTCTTGCCGGTCAGGCTCTTCCTCCCGGCCTCTGATCACAGTGTACACGTTGGGTAGCGGCAAATGCAACACTGGGGCGAGTGAACTGGCTCACACAATGACACTGAGGGTGCGACCACCGCGCATGCTATGACTCTGACGCTCCCCTCAACTTAAGGCGATAGGGTCACAGCATCCAAGGGGTCATCGACTCAATGTCCGCCGTGAAAGAATTATCCTCCATCTCAATCACTGGCATCTCTGACATTCTAAGGTCATATACAGTCATTCGTGGAGATCTGGCGTCAGCGAAGTTTCTCATGTCAACGAATGTCACGCTGACATAGTGGTTGCGGCCGTTTTGGTCCGCTACCTCCTGGATAGCCCTCATGGTTGAGAACTCGTGAATATCCTTGCTGGTGCTGTAGGTGAAGGAGACACTGAGATGCCCTTTCCTCCAAGAGTCTCTAGCAGCCACGTTGAGGTCTCCATCCTCCCCGATTGCGCTTTTGAGTCTGCTGGTGAAGGATTCCACCTCATCCCTACTGATTTTGAGGTCAATTTCGCCGCTAACAGTATTCAACCACATGGCCTGTCCTCCTGCTACTTACTTCTTGATGTCGCTCAGGCAGATCTTGGGTCGGCCATGACCAACCTCGTACTCTGTCCCGTCCTTCCCGACCATGGTGATGACACCAATGTAGTAGTTCTCCTCGGACGTCTCACCCAGATCCTCAACCACGTACCCGGCACGTTCAGCGGCATCAGTCATCAGTTCGCACGCTCGACGTACACCAACGATCCCGCTGATCTTGATGGCCTTCTGGCGGATGTCAGCAAGATACTCCTCAGTTGTCCCATACTCCTGGGCAGTCTCGCAAGGGTGCCGGTCCTTGCTGAGGTACAGGTAGGCTTCTCGGGCCGCCTCCATGTCCTTGTAGTGAACATTCTCGTCACCCACTACCCACCCAGAGACGTACCAGTAGCCATCATCGTAGTCGTAGTAGACGATGGTGAGTTCAAAGTCATTGTTGGCCGCGTACTCATCCACAACAAACACTGCGTCCCTACATGCTTCACGCATCCAGGCAGTGAACACCTTGTCAACAGCCGGGCACTCCAGACCCCACTTCATAGCAGCCTCCAAGGGGAGGTCATCTAAAGCACAAGCCAGGTCATTACCCGACCTTACCTCCCTGATACGGGCCATCGCCTCACGAGTACTCTGAACAATGCCGTCAGTATTGTCAGACATGCTTGCTTCTCTTTCACGATAGGACTTTCCAGGATGTTACAACTTCAGCATCATACGCCTGGCACCGTCCCACACTCTACACCAGCAAGCACCTAGAGGCAAGCGGAAACATTGGTGACATGGGGCACATGTTGATAGAGCCAGTGCCTCGCGTTTGTGACCCGCTTCACTGATTCAGGGCTTGCGACTGTCTGGGCGACCTGCCTATAGTGGTGCCACAAACAGGCAAGATACCAACCCTGGCACCGATGATCAGGAGAAAGGGGCAGTAGCAATGAAGAAGATGCCCGTCATTTTTAACCTCCACTTCAACGAGGAGGGCGACCGCACGGTACTCCACACTATTCGTGGAGACATCCGTGACCTCATTTCCAACACCCTGGCCGAGGGGAAGCGAATCGTTCCCACGTTCAAGCGCGACGGGACAGCCGTGTTCTGTGACGCTGATGGGGAGTGGTTTACTCGCCGGGCTGTGCGTCCTGGCAAGGAGGCACCTGAGGGGTTCATTCCCCTGGAGACAGACCCTAACACTGGCATCACTTTCGGGTGGGAGCCCAAGGATTCTTCCTCCATGAAGAAGTTCCTCAACCGGGCTATCGCTCGATTCATTGAGGACAACGGGGCCGAGCCGCCTAAGGACACCACCTTCGAACTGTTGGGACCTAAGATCAACGGTAACCCTGAGAAGGTTGCTGCTGATGAGTTGCGGATCCATGGCTGTGAGCGAGCCACCGAGTTCCCTGCCATTCAGGAGATCCTTGCCAGTGATGACCCCTTTGCGATGCTGGAGCCCATCTTCGCTGACTTCCGTGCCCGAAACATTGAGGGGATCGTGTTCTGGGTCGCCGACGAGGACGGAAACCTGATTGAGCCGCGCTTCAAGGTACGCTGCAAGGACTTCTTCCCTGAGATGGATGAGCGCCCCAAGCCCTCCCAGAGCCGTCGCCGTCGCGGACGTGGTAAGCGCCGCTGAGGTGTGAGGCGGCCTTGGTTCTAACCGACTGAGGTCGCCTCTTTTTTGCTTGGTCGATCAAAAAATGTTGTGATGTATGCGACACAGGCAGCAGCAAGGCAGTCACATCAAAATCCTCTTTGGTATTCAAGTGATCTGGTTCACTTGTTTTGGGGTTACCTGGGACCCCTGGTCGGCCTAGCATTGACTCATCAGTCAAGACAGAAGGTTCGAAGGTCCACAGCAGGAACAAAAAGGAGAGGGACCATGGGAAACGACCTCAGAGACAACACCATTCTCTTTGCAAAGCACCACATTCAGCAGGCTTTCGGTGTTGAGCCGAAGATTCTTCTTGGTCAGGAGAAGTGGCTTCACACTGATGAGAGCGGTCTCTTGTGGCGGGTCAAGGCGTACAGGTTTTTCCACTACGACTGGACTGAGAAGGGTGGTGAAGTACTCGCTCAGAGGTCCTTCAAGAACGGAAGTGTTGTCGCTTTCGGGTGCGAGAAGTTGTACACAGGTACATTCAGGAGTCCGCGTCAGCCCAAATGGAATCTTGAGTTCCCCATGATCAAGAACCATGCTGGACGCGCTCAGAAGGTGGCGGAATGGGTCTATCTCAACCTTCTTGCACGAGGTGTTGAGATGCCCTCTGACGACTTTAAGGTGGAGTTCAGCGCCACCAAGTGGTCGTCAGAGAAGTACCGAGCACTTGTCTCCGTTACTCGCAAGGGCAGCAGGAACAACCTCCTCGACAAGGATGCTCGTAAGATGGAGGAGTCCTTGAGAAAGGTCATCCGTGACCTTCGAGCAGAGACCTGTGGAGAGCCTGAGCACCCTCAGGACGGCAACATCTTCGACTACTACGACATCTTCCCAAACGATCCTATCTCATATGAGGAGGAACACGACATCTCACCCATTTTCTTCTGTGTGCCTACTATCCTGACTAAGTAATCCAGAGGTGAACAAGCACCAGTGGTTCACCTCTCGTGGTCTTAAGGTTGCCAGAACCAGAATCGGTGAGGACATGGTTCAGTCCAGTAAGCAAAAGCCGTACACATTGAGGAGAAGAATATGGCTGATCCATTTGACCCAAACCCCGACCCCTGGGAGAAGATTAAGCGAGGCTGGGGCGACTACTCTAACGATGACGACAAGAAGAAGGCGCGCAAGTGGTGATAACTTGTCATAGCATTTGTGTTTAACCAGAGCACAAATGAACAAACCGGAGTGCTAAAACATATGGCCTCCGGGTTGTCTCTTTATGGACGGATAGGACGCCTAATCCAGGTACGCTCATCCCTCGATAGCAGTGATGCGTGCCTTGTCACAGGTGTCCAGGACCTCCTGAGCGCTCAAGATGCGGCCGCTGATGTTCTTGCACCTGAACTGAGCGGTGACCTTCTTTTCAATCACATCAGTGGGACGAAGCCTCTCCCCAGACGGTCCTGGCTGCTCGCCATCATGGCTGAAGGTGATGCCATCCATGTACACCTTGCCAAGAAAATCTGGGGCACAGTCCTCACCCTCTGTCGAGCAGTTGGTCTCGGCAGCGTCCTTGACAATGCCCTGAACCTGGTAGACCTGACTGGTGTAGCCGAGGAGCCCGTTAGCGAATCCCGGAAGCACAGTAAGCATAACAAAAATCACAAGCACACCGACGACGCTTGCCAAGATCTCAGACGCCTCTCTCCGTGCGTTCCGCTGCATGCGACTAAGAAATATGTCGGGTGAACTCTGCCAGAACATGCTCGCCAGAAACAGGCAACCAACAATCGCCAGAAAGAGGACAACCTCAAGCAGAATAAACCCTCTGTTTGCACCGACATTAGTGCTGCTGACCAGTGTCATGAACTATCCTTTCTGTGTGCAGGTATATACACGCGATTGTAAGCCATTCTACGCCCAAGTGCACTGTGTATACATGTGATACTTGACACACAAATTGTTGCAGCAAGATTGACACCCACATCACACACCTTTAACTGGACTTTCGCCTGGAAGTATGAGATGATGCTGATCAGATTGAAGGTGTGTCAGCAAAAAGCAGGCAACACACAGAACCATCAGAAAGGCCCAGCAGACAATGACAGCACAACAAGGCAAGAGCGTACTACTTACCAACAGGATTGCTCACATAGCCAGGATCCGCAAGATCTTCCTGCTGATGACCTCGTTCACTCGTTTTGTTCTGTGTATTGGCGCTGTCTCTGGAACCATCGTGCTCAGGGTTGCTGACATTATCACAATCCCCTGGTGGCTCGTTGTCCCTGCAATCCTGCTTGGACTGGCCCTAGTCATCGCCTTCATGTCAGCAGTGGAGTCGTTCGGTAACACGATTCTGGACGCTGGAACTAAGCGCCTGGACAGTAAGAACAGGAGGAAGAACTGAAATCATGAGCGCAGATTTTAACAGCATCACAGATGGCGCCTTTAACGCACAGGATAGTGACAAGAGGACCCTATTCAGGTGGGGTGCCGTCATCGCAGCGGTTGTGGTCGTTACATGCTTTGCCGCAACATCACTGCTGAAAGTGCTTGGTGTCATCTCAGCATCCTGGCTCTGGGTGATGGCTGCTGCGATGATCGCGTCGATTGCTACAGGACTGGTCGTCTCGCTTGCTGTCGTGTTTCTTGCTGCTGCTTTTGTTAATTCAATTGCGAGCATAGGGTAAAACTTATTCTAAATAAGAGAACACACATACCATCAAACAGTCAAGTCCTTGAGAGGAGGCTCACCAGGTGTCATCTAAAATTGTGGTATCACGTACATACTCTCGTGTACCATATGCTGCGTTTGACAAGAACGGTGGGCCTCTGAATCTGAATGAGGTTCTGAACGGTATCAGGAAAGACGCTGAACTGGTCGCTCACTACGCCTTGAAGGAGATGACTGAGCAGAACCTGGCTCTGTCAACTTACTTTGATAGGCTTAAACCGTCAGGTGCAGGATACATGATGGGCTTGCATCTACCTACTCAGGTGAAGAAGCAGTTCAAAAGCGGTAGTTCCAGACTGGAACGTATGTTTAGAGAGCAGGTTGTCTCTAATCTACGATCCTGGGCTGCTAGAGTCGAGGTCATGACTCAGACCTCCACTAGACATGTATCAGATGGCTGGAAGAGGACTGCCAGTGACTCGAAACCAGCATCTCTGCAACCCCGTCTTGCTCTTTCTGCTGCTGACAAGCAGTACAGAGAGATGACTGTTACACCAGAACGCATTGAGTTGAAGGTAATCGTTCAAGGCCAATGGACTACTCTTCACTTCCCAACACCTCCTCAGTTGCTGGAGAAGGGGTGTGAGCCTGGTGTGCCTGACATCTGGGTTGACAAGAACGACAGAGTTGTCTTTGGTTTTCACGGTAAGACCGATCCTGGTCGTCCAAAGTTCTCTGAGCGCTATGTTGTCGGCGTGGACGTCGGTGTCACCAACCCTGCTGCTTATGTGGTATGGGACACTGAGAAGAAACAGGTTGTTGAGAGATCTCTTCTAGGCCAGCGCGCTAGATCGTTAAACAACAAGATCAAACGCGGTGCTAAGCAGGTTTCTGTTCTCAGGAGAAAAGGAAGAGATGAGGAGGCCGTCTCTCACAGAGAACACCTGTCAAATAGAAGATGCGAGTTAAGCATCCTTGTTGCTCAGGAACTCACTGATGTCTCATGGAGATACGGAAACGCCATCGTGTCCTTTGAGGATCTTTCTCACATCAAGAACACCATGAAGCATGGTCGCTGGTTCAGGGATGAGGTGTTTCGCAGAACACGCGACATGGTTGAGGCCGACGGCGGCCGTGTAATGAAAGTCAATGCGGCCTACACGTCGAAGAGGTGTCACGTCTGCCAGTCTGACCTAGACATGAGTGATTACTCCTATCCACGTTGTACAACTTGCAGCATCACTCATCACCGGGACGTCAACGCGGCAGCGAACATCGCCCAGAGAGCCAACCACACCAAAGCCTGCCAGACCAGGAAACGACACGCCACGAAGACCAAGCGCATCAGAAGATCCAAGTGCCATGTGAAGCCGTTAAGACACCCTGGCACGAAGAACAAGCCTACACCTAAGGCTCCACAGAACAGGCCAAAGACTAAAAATCAATCTCATCCACCTCTTCCAAAGAGGGAGGTGAGTAAGGGGATGTGCCCCGCAGACACTAGGGTTTCTGCGGTGGACCACAATGCGTGGTTTCAGACAACCAGCGGCACGACGAATCCGAAGGAGAGCCAGATCACCAATATGGCAGATATGGTTTATCCCAAGGAATAGTCATACTCTGACTTATCGCATGCTGTCGGACGAGTCGCTTTTTAAGATCAAGAGTTCTGCTGACAACATCGCTGAAAGGGTGGCAGCACGTGTCAACAAGGAACTAGGATATGCCATCAAGTCAGGGTGGGTGACATGGGACATTCCAGGAATGCAGGTCCCTAGTATAGACGACACAGATTCGTGACAACATATTGGGTGTTTGCTGGCTCCATGCTTCAACGGAAGTCACCCTCAATAGAGCAGACGTCCGGACGCTTTCACCGTTTTAAGCGTCCGGGCGTCTGCGAATGAGTCCTGAACATCAACCAATCAGGTTACAAAAGGCCATGTCAGCAAGGTCGGGCTCTGATGCTTCCACCCGCTTCATAGGTGGAACGTGAACAGTAACCAGGTGCTTGCACTCATCACACTCGGTAGTGCCCTGTGAGTGCACCGCCCACATGAGCACGTGGTGTGTATGGAAGCATCCACCTTCTCGAACCTCTATACACTAAGGGTCATTGTCTTCTGATCGCATGGCCCCAACGCATAGTTTCATGCGCCCTAACAGCATGTGAACGAGGAGGGTCACCAATGAGAAGGAGGGTCAGAAATCTGTCTCCTTCTCACCAGTACTCATCATGTACCCATCCACATGCACGAGATCACCAGGAGAGACAGTGACACTGATCTTAGGTGTGTTGTGTGTGCTGTCGCTGTCAATGTAGTAGGAGAGGGGAAAATTGGTTTTGGTTGACCAGAACCAGTAGGTACCCATGCCGCCCTTACCTGAGTGGGGATCCAGGAGGATACTGATTCCGTTACTCTTGTGTGAGGTGGCATGCTTAATGGCCTCTTCTTTGGTGGCGAATCGAGGAGGGTACCTGTCCTCGCCAACTCGCTCCTCCAGACTTTCCAGGTACAGCACGAACGGCTCATCATCATGTGACTGGAGTAGTGAGTTCTCAGGGATGAAGAATCTCAGGGATGTGAACTCCTCCGCATCTAAGACATCAGCCCCTTTGATGCGCGCATTTTCCTTACACATGTCCAGAAAGAATTGCTGGAAGGTGTAGGTGTCATGGAGCATGAACTTGATCATGCTCCTCAGATTCCTTGGAGTGCTCTCACCTACATGCATTTGTGTAGGCATGTACTCGCCATAGCGGTTTTTGAGAATCACCCAGTACGATGCCGAGTAGTCAGACATGCTATTGCACCTTTCTAATGTCTGTTGTGTTTTGCTGGCGGCTCAGTCCATTGTGAGCCTGGTGAATATGAGATTCTGGCTTGTGATGTCAGTGTAGCCCATAAACGTGCTCCCCTGCAACATGTGATCTGGTGAAACAGGTCACACGGTACAGGGGAGCATGGGTGTTAAGGTATGCGCTACCTATGGAGTGTTCACGCTGAAGGCCCTGGCGAGTATGGTTTGCTGGGGATGTCAAAGTCGTAGAGGGTACTCCCGTACTCTGGGGTGTTCTCTGTGTCTACCTCTGTGACAGGTACGAAGTCCTTGAATACTACCTCACAGGTTGAGACCATGACGTCAGGATCCTTGTCACTGATCCTGAATCGATTAATCTCTGCGGTTCGATTAGTGATGACATCGAACTCCAGGATGTACTTGACTCCACGGGCGTCAAGGAACCTCTTCATGATTCGTAGATCATAAGGGAGGTCAATCGCTGAGTTGTCTTCCCTTGAATCCTCGGCATTGACCTTAGTGATGTGACCAGCCTTGTTGAACTTTGGCTCAAAATCAATAACAGTAGTGAGGAAGGTCGTGTAAAGGGATCGACTTATAAGGTGCTCCCACTCATCTTTAGAGATTTTCGTTCCCTTGAAGTTAGCGTCAAACTTCAGGTTCCTTATGTGTGAGTATGTTGCCATGACATTAGCCTTTCCTCAGTGTGCGATGATGTAGGAGGTCTTGTGCTGGGGCTTGTTAACTCACAATGAAACGGTGAAAAGCGTTCTCCCAGGTGTGAACCAGAAAGGTTCGCCATGGACCTGGGTAGTGGGAGCGAAAGAAGACGTCTACTAGGGAGTCAATCTCATCCAGGTCGTTTGACGACAGTCCCTCCCTGGTCAGCGGCCACCCGTTGGGGTGCTTATCTGACTTGACCGGGATGATGCTCCGCAGAGCCGCGTCATAGAGAGTGACCCGCGCTAGACCATCCTCGACCTCAATATCCAGCATCAACTCCTCACTGAAACGCATCTCTTCATGAGTATGAAACGGCTCCTCTAGAAACATCTTCGTGGCGATCTGTCTCATGACGAACAGTCTCGCAATGTCGTTGGGGACATCAAGCAGCATAGCGTCAAAACCTCCTTGAACTGCTGTGTCCCTCATGGTATCAGATAGGCGCATGGCAGGTCAACCATGTGCCCCTATGACTCACGTTATACAGGGTGTGGTCACGCTAGGTTCCGCTTAGGTATAGATATGCCACCTAACTTAAAATAGTGCGCCACTTGCTGTGATGCTGTTAGAGAGAAATTTCCTCCCCGCTTGGAAACCAAACAATCTTGCTGTTTGTCCTGGCCCTCAGACTGCGAATCTCGTATAGTTTCATGAGACGTTTAAGTGCACTCAATTGATCGGAACCGAGGGTCATCTCATCACCTACTGGCGTATCCTTTTTGCAGAGGATTCTGTAAGCGCTCCGGCGGCGAGCATCCCATACCTCACGACTACCCCACACACTGCCATAGGGGCTGTTCTCTACCTCGTTCATGATCGCGTCCACCATCTCTAACTGCACACGGTTGGCGCTGCGGCACCCCCTGTTGAGGCGAATTGATGCGGCGTCTTTTGGTGGCTTGCGTACTAGCACCTTGCACCCGTTCATGCGTAGCGTGTACCCGCCATCTTCCGCGAGATGTGTGAGCATTCTGATTGCGTCAGCAACGCTGCCACCATTTTCAATAACCTCATGGTGCACCTTCTTTACGATACTAAACGCAGAATCACTCTCACTCAAACTGCTGGCCTCTTTGCTGGACATGACTCTCTCCTCGTTGATCATTTTTGTCACCATCTTCTCCTAACCCATACTTCACGAACAGATCATACTCGCCGCCGTCTACTAGTTCAATGCGATCACTGGCAGACGTTTCTGCTCCCATGCTGCCACTTTTGATTAATCTGCTGTAATGGTGGGCGCCATCCTTAATCCCAGTTCTTCTCATCTTGCTGTCTTCTCGGAGTCTTCTCCCCAAGTCGGCTATCTCACCAGAGTAGTACAACATGACAAGTGTGTTTACAACCCCCATTGCACCCCACATCCACACCTCTGCATCTATTTTAGTCAGCACCATAAACAAGAACGTCCATGATGCAACAAGATAGGCGAAGTGCCCAGCAAGCAAGTCGTAGAAATCTTGACGCCTTAATCTGTGGTTTTCTTGTCCCAATGTTACCTATACTCCTTCGTTAGGTGTGAATCCTGTCCCTTTGGCGTGCAGGCTTCTTCCGGGGTGTTGGTGTCCTCGCGCTGTTGCCCCAACCCGTATTTCACGAACAAGTCATACTCGTCACCACCAACAAGGTCAACATGATCCACTCTGGATACTTCGGGAGATTCCTTCCCTGATGCGCCATTCGTATCCTTGAGGCTGTCTTCACCAGTGCCACTCTTGCACCAGCGTTTTCGAAGACTGCAACCAAATTCTGACAAGTATCCGCTGAATATAGCAACCATGCATATGTAGCATGCTACTGCGAAAACCTTTCCTCCGCCTGTTTCCATTTGTGACATCATGTCATGGAGGGCGAACATCTGGACAGGAAGGAAAGGCAGGTACCCGATCAGGAAGTCAAGGAACCACCACCAAGGCGACCTTTTATCCTCTTGTTCTAGCATTGTTACGTGTCCTGATTCTAGGGGCTGTACTTGCTCTGAGTAGCATACCGTTTGGTGGGCGCATCGGGTGGAAGAACTCTTCCTCCTGGGCACCTACATGCCGCATGAGGCCACCCGGGAGAGTGCGATCAGTTGATACACTTCTGCCTCCACCCGAACACTGAGCACGAGTGGAGGCGACGTCATGAGTCCGCCCCTTAGTCGTTCCGGGTGAGACGGTAGGTTCCCGGCTGATAGGGGATACTCTTCGTATCCTCAATGATCCCAGCGTCGTGGAGGATCTTTGCGGCACTTCGGCGACTCTTCCCACTGATGAAGATGTCCCAGGTGATCACCTCCAAAGCCACCGCCTTATTCTTGTTGCTCATGAACACTGTGCTTCCCCGAGTCTTAGTGACCGACCACCCAGCGTCTTCAAGGATGGTGACGCACTCTGCTAGAGTGGTAAGCCAGTCAGTCATGCTCTCCACGATCAGGCAAATGGACTTCGCCTTGGTGGTCTCCATCGTCAGAGTCTCTTCAACCTCATGATCCCTGATGTTGAGTCGAACAGTTGCCTCAACAAAACCAGGTCGGGCGACAATGGCCAGCCCCTTGCTGTTGAAGGTGACCTTGGAGTCGTCTGCGACCAGTTCGCCACTAGTGTTGAGGGCGACGACTGCCTCACGAATGTTGTCCTCAACGGACTCGAAGATTGTCGCAGCCATTACCGGTCTCTCTTTCTGGGCGAGGGATGGGACCTTTGTGTCTCACCCGCTTGTCTGGGGTCATCCTATCAGAGTGCACGAAATGGGTGCAACCTGGTAGCATGTGATCTGGAACGCAAGGCACAGGGTGTGCATTATTATCCCGTATTTAGGAGTTCGGATCCTCATCAATGAGATCCCCATCACATGCAAGATAGCCCGCAATAAGGAGAACTCGACGACGATCAGAGAGTACCCGCTTGCGATCCTTATCCGTAGTTGCCTCCATGTCATCAGTGACCTCTCGAATAAGGCCAGCAATGATGACGGATGCCGTATAGTTATCCATAGTTGACTCCTGTCTGTGTGCTTGTTCCGTTGATGTTAATGATGGTTCCGACATAACAACCCTGGTTTTAGATCTATGGGTGAACGTGAGGGTTTGTTTTCAAGGTCTATTCTTCTGCGCTCCCCACAAATCGGAAGGGGATGGGCAGCCTACCTTCCGACGTTCACCTTGGAAGGTAGGCCGCACCAGCCATCTCAGAGACTTGCTATGTAGTCGAAGAGCAGGTCTCGGGTCTCCCCGTCAAACGTGGCCACAGTACGCGCGGTATCGACATCGATTGAGCGGTCGTTGTTACATGTGTAGTCGATAACCACTGTCGCCCGCAGTCACACTAGTCTTTTATAACCCCTTGACTTGTAGTATCACTCACCCTGTGTTAGCATACACTATATAGGTGCTACTAGTCAACACGTCAAGAGGAGGTGGCCTGTGAGGCTCTATGACACGGTAACCAGACACAGGTTCACCGCAGAGAATGGTGTTGATGCAGAGCAGGTTGAACGCGATCTTGCCCAGATGATCGCTTGGATGGCTCAGGCTGAGCAGGAGGTGCTTGCCAGTTCAGAGTTTCATGATCTAGCGCTGGGTGCACTGAGAGGCGACAGGCCGACTGGTTCCTTGAACTCCTGGGGTCGTAAACGCCTTATCCGTTATGACTTCTCGTTTCAGAAGCACAACATGAACGAGATGCTGGTCTCAAACGTAGTTGGCACGCTGGAACTGTACGCCATGAGCGTTGGCCTGTTTCAGGTGATGAGCACTCACCCTAAGGAGACCAGCCCAGAGAAAATCCTCTCTTATTACAGGGGTACCTATCCTGATGCTTCACAACCGACTAGTGGCATGGTTCGCGCCCACCTAAGGCGTTATCACGTCAAAGGTGAGCGGAAGGCATCACTTCCAGGAGTGAACGCCAAACTCAATCTGGCGGTGTGTGACACCTATTTCGCGCCTAAGGCATTCAGGGAAGATGTAGATTCGTTGAACGTCATCGTTCAGGTGAAGACTCCTACTTATGGTCTCACTAGACTCTACTTCAGACTTCCAGATAATGAGTCACGGTTCAGCGAAGGTAAGGTCTGTCGCCCAACTATCCGCCTGAATAACAAGGGTCAAATCGTCTTTGATGTCACTATTGAACACGAAATAAATACCCATCAGACCAAGAAAATTGTTGGCGTTGATTTGGGTAAGGTCGAGCCATTCGTCGCTGCCGTTATCAACCCTAAAGATAAGTACAGATCTGCCCCATATCGTACTAACTACAAGAGACAACTCGGTTCTCTAGTCAAGAAGGAGCAACAGAGGAGAGATCTATCTCGCCATCTGTATGAGCGAGCGGTTCTCTGTGACAGATACAACAGAGACCAGCATGCTCAGGTTCTCAGAACCGAGGCGAAGCGAGTCAGCGCTAAGGCCACTCGTATCAAGCATGAGGTAAGTCAGTGCATCGCCAGCCAGATTGTCTCTATCGCTGATCAGAACAACGCTCATATAGCAGTGGAGAGCCTGTCCTGGTTGGATGCTCGGGGTGGTAGGTGGCCTCACGCGGAGATCCGGCACAGGATCGAGAACACGGCTAAGCGCTACGGCCTGAAGGTAATCAAGGTGAGCGCTAAAGACACGTCTAGGACTTGCTCTCGCTGTGGCGGTAAGACCAGCAATAACACGGTTACCCGAGTTAGTACTTGCTCAATTTGCGGTTTCTCGCTGAATCGTGATGTGAGTGCCAGTCGTGAAATTGCTTTACGAGCGACATCCCAGTCATCCCGATCACGAGAGAGAATGCGCTTACTGCTTCGTCAGAGAGCGTTAGAGCGAAGTTCGGCTGTTACGCGGCAGTCGAAGCCGGTCAATGCCTTGGGTGGAATCCAGGGACACACCGGTACCTCCAACAATCGTTTGGAGGCGACGCTGATGATGGTGAGAGAGAATCTAGACTCTAGAGGATCCCCAACCT
>RBWB01581091.1_pt1 | contig 46234 bp, 40 predicted proteins | sample 2014201 | NCBI WGS metagenome assembly RBWB01 (sample SAMN10133834, study PRJNA383868) | Human oral metagenome, whole genome shotgun sequencing project. | isolation source: supragingival plaque isolated from 88 juvenile twins | host: Homo sapiens | place: Australia
GCGCTGGAAACAAGGCCAGCCTGCCACCACCGCAGACGCCGCGCAACCCCTTCAGGCGAGAATCTTGGGTCTTTTTTTGACCTCTTTTGGTTGGTGTGGGATCGGGTGTTTCCCCTAGCCAGAGGCCTGTTTGTGTCGTCGGGAGGGCTATTGGATCGTTCAAACTCCGGCACTGGCCGGGCCGCCTCCCGCCGGGCAGCCGGCAACACACCCCCAACACCCGGCCCCCACCACACAACAGCGCCGGTCACTACACCAGGGCACCGCTACGAACACAGCGGCCGGTCCTCGTGAAGGCGAAGGTGGTCAGATGCTGGCTGTGACCCCCCAGGTCATGGTCGGCTCAGGCCGACGGCTGGCCGGGCTGGTCATCCGGGTCAGGTACCGAATCGGGCGTGTCGTCCGCTGAGGCCGGCGCAGGATCGGCCGGGCCCTGCGGCTCAGAGGCGCTGGGCAGTTCGGCGTCGAGGAGGCCCTCGGGGAACAGATCGGCGTCATCTGGGCCCTCGTCGGCCCAGTCGAGATCGTCATCGTCGAGGTAGTCGGTGATCAGCAGCGGGCGGTCCCCACTCGGGTGACGGACCATGTCCACCGCCACGTACAAGAAAGCCACCCCGACCGCCAACCAGATCAGGGTCATCGCGGCCAGCGACAGGCTCGGGCGATCCATGGCGTACCCGACCACCAGCAGCACCACCCCGACCAGCAGGATCAGCCCCGCCCCGGCGAAAGTTGTCGTGAAAGCCCGCCGCCGCCACAGCCGCCGCGACCCGACCATCGAGACCACCCCCACCAGCACCGCCGCGACGATCGGCAACTGGGCCAGGTCGAGCAGCAGCCGCTGCGTCACGGTCTGCCCCGACCAGCCGGCGATCACCATCGCCAGCCCCAGCAGCACCAACAGCAGGCAGGCAAGAAGCGCGAACAGCATCGAGGGTCGGTTGCGCATCACCGCAGGATAGTTCGCGCCGGGCACGATCGCCGGCGCGATCACCGAGGCCGGGTGCTCCCCTACCCACCTCCAGCAGCCCGGCGCCACCGCGAACCCACAGCCTCGGCTCGCTAATCTGGGCGCCGGCGAAAGGACGACGTCGTGACGATCAGGTCGAGATCTCGATGACCGGGAGCGTCCCGGGCCAGATCACCGCGCGCCGCTGGCAGCAGGCAGAGCTGATCGGCGAGATCCCACCCGACCAGATCACCACCTGGCTGGCCACCCCCGGGGCCCTGGTCTGGGTCGACCTGTGCGCGCCGGACCCGGATCAGCTTGCCCGGCTCGCTGAGCAGCTCGGGCTGGACCCGTTAGCTGTCGAGGACGCGGTGGCAGGGGAGCGGGTGAAACTGTCACGCCACCAACGCCACCTCCTCGTGACCAGCTTCGCCACCCGGATCGAATCCGCCGCCGACGAGGGGGAACACCGCTCCCGGCTGGTCACCACCCAGGTCTCGGCCTTCGTCCTGCCCCGCGGGCTGGTCACCGTACGGCAGGCCGACTCCTTCACCGTCTCAGCCGTCCTCGACCGCTGGCAGGCCAACAGCGACCTGCTGCGGTACGGCGTGCTGGCCCTGCTGCACGGCCTGCTCGACGAGATCGTCGACGGGCAGATCACCACCATCGAACAACTCGACGAGGTGGTTGAGGAACTGGAAGAGCAGCTGTTCGCCCCGGGCCTCGCCCACCCGACCCAGCAGCAGATCTACCGGCTACGTCGGGAGCTGGCCGACCTGCGCCGGGTGGTGCTGCCGATGCGGGAGGTGGTCTCATCCCTGTTACGGCGCCGCCTGCTGGGGCTGCTCCCAGACGAGGAGCAGCCGGTAGAACCGGCCGCCGCGCTCGACGGCTGGCTGGAAGACCTGTACGACCATGTGCTGTGGGCGCAGGAACGGACCGAGGCGCTGCGGGATATGGTCAGCGGGCTGTTCGAGACCCACCTGGCTTTGCAGGACGCCCGGCTCAACACGGTGATGAAGAAACTGGCCGGGTGGGCCGCGGTGATCGCGGTCCCGACCGCCGTCACCGGCTGGTTCGGGCAGAACGTGCCGTACCCGGGTTTCTCGACCGCTTCCGGGCTGTGGCAGAGCGTGATCGTGATCGTAGTCGCGACGGTGACGCTGTACCTGGTGCTGCGTCGCTACGACTGGATCTGACCGGGCGGATTGGCCAGCCAAGCGTCGACCTCGGCCAACCAGGCCTGGCGCCGCCCGGGAGGGGCGAACGAGGCCCGGATCGAGCAGCGGGCCAGGTGCGCCAGTTCCGCATCGGTCAGCCCGTGGACATCGCGGGCGATCCGGTACTGGTCGCTGAGCCGGGAGACGAACAGCATCGGGTCGTCAGCGCCGAGCGCGACCTGGACCCCGGCATCGAGCAGGATCCGCAGCGGGACATCGGGCAGCTGCTCGTACACCCCCAGGTGCACATTGCTAGTAGGGCAGACCTCCAACGCGATCTGGCGGGACACGATCTCGTCCAGCAGCTCCGGGTCCTCCGAGGCCCGGACCCCATGCCCGACCCGGGTTGGCTGCAACGCCGCCAAGATCCGCCACACATGCTCCGGCCCAGCCAGCTCGCCGCCGTGCGGAACCCCGGGCAGCCCGGCCCGCCGGGCGATCTGGAAGGCCTGCTGCCAGTCCTCGGTGGTCCCGGCATGCTCATCATTGGACAGCCCGAAACCGACCACCTCGCCCGGCCCGTCGCCGGCGTAGTGAGCCGCCAACCGGGCCAGGGTCTGCGCGTCGAGCGGGTTGGCGCGCCGGGACGCGGCCACGATCAGCGCCACCTCCACTGGCCCGGCGGCCGAGACCCGGCGGGCCTCGTCGAGCACGATCTCTAAGGCCGGAACCAAGCCACCCACGTACGGGGCGTAGCTGGTCGGGTCAATCTGCAATTCCAGCCGCCGGCAACCCTCTCGGGCGTCGTTGGCGGCGGCCGCCTGGACCACCCGGCGCATCGCCTGCTCGCTGGCCACGACGAGCCGGGCGATGTCGTACGAGCGTTGGAACCGGAACCAGCCGCGGGTGGTGGCCGGCACCGACAAGGCCTCGGTGTCCAGCAGGTGCTCGGGCAGCTCGATCCCGGCGTCGGCGGCTAACTCAGCCAGGGTGACAGCGTCGAGCGAGCCGGTGAAGTGCAGGTGGAGGTGAGCCTTCGGAAGCAGGTCGAGGTCGCGTCCGGTGGCCGGTGTGCTGGTCATCGGGTCCCACTGTGACGTATCACTGCCGCAGACCGGGTGACGACGCACGGGGTTGGCGGCAGGTCACCGCCGGTGACGGCTCAGGGCGCCGCCTGGGGGACGGGGGTGCTCGCGGCCTCCAACAGTTCGGATCCCAACGCGGTCAACGCAGCCCGCAACGCATCACCCGAGACCACGCGCAGCCGGACGTTCAAGATTCGACTGACCTGCAGCATGCGCCAGGCCAGGTCTTCGGCCCGGGCTGCGCCGACTCTCAGCCGGGTCCATCCCGCGGACTCGGCGAGAAACTCGCCGTGCCGCCCCGGGATCAGGTCGAGGACCGCGCCGCGGCCGCAACTGAACTCCACCACGGCCTGGTACGGCCAAGGCTGCAGTGACCGGCCCCGCAACATCTGGCGGGCCGGCGGCGCCGGCCGCGGCTCGAAACTGAAGGTCAGCGCCCGCGCCTGCCGGATTCGGTCGAGCCGGAAGATCCGCCAATCATCGCGCAGCCGGTCGTACCCGATCAGGTACCAGCGGCCGGTCTGCGGCAGCAACGATGCAGGCTCGACGTCACGTTCAGTCAACTCCCCGGCGCTGCTGCGGTAGTCCAGCCGGACCAGCCGGTGGTCCCGCAGCGCCTGCGCCAGGTCGGTGAGTAGCCGCCAGTCGAGCGGCGGGTGTTCGCTGGGCAGGGTGTCCACCGCCTCGCTTAGCGCTACCACCTGGGAGCGGGCCGGGGCCGGCAGCAGGCCGTACAGCTTCACCAGGGCCCGCAGCGCCGCCTCCCCGATCGGGTCCGAGCCGTCAAGCGCGGCCATCCGCAGACAGGCGACCATTGCTACCGCCTCGTCGTCGGCGAGCAGCAGCGGCGGCAGGGTACTGCCGCCCACGATCCGATAGCCGCCGCCGACGCCCTGCACCCCATCTACCCGGTAGCCCAGCGACCGTAGCCGGGCGATATCGCGGCGCACCGTACGCGGATGTGTGCCAAGCCGGTCCGCTAGGTGCGCCCCGCTCCACACCGATCGCGACTGCAGCAGGCCGAGCAGCCGCAGCAGCCGGCTCGCACTGTCACCCATGGCACCAAGCTTGCACGATCTGCGGACAGTTTCTGTCCGGTTTGCATGCCAGGCTGACGGCCGACGAAAGGAGAACCCATGTACCACCCAGCAATCGACGACGAGGTCACCACCATTCGCCGCAGCATTGAGGACCAGCTCGCTGCGATCCGAGCCGCCGCGTTCGGGCTTAGCGACGAGCAGGTCCGGGCCCGGCCAGTGACCTCCGCGTTGTCCGTCGGCGGGATTATCAAGCACTGCGTCTTCGTGCTGGAATCCCGCCTGGCCGGGATGGGCCGTACGGCTGCTGCGCAATCTGGCGCTACCAGCCTGGAATCCCGTCTGGCCGGGATGGGCCTGCGCGATTGCGACTACGAGGACTTCTACGCCAGCTTCGCCCTTACCGAGGACGAATCTTTCTCCGATGTCCTAGCCGGCTACGACCAGGCAGTCGCCCGTTATCTGCAGTCGTACGACACCTGGGACCCCACCGCCACGCTCACTCTGCCACCAGCGCCCTGGTTTGGGCGTACCGAGCCGGCCGAGGCGACCCTGCGCTACCAGATGCTGCAGGACTTGGTCGAGTTCGCCCGCCATGCCGGGCACGCCGACATCATCCGGGAGCAGATCGACGCCGCTAAGGCCCTGGAATTGCTGGCCGCGGTCGAAGGGCTCCCAGCCAACGACTTCGTCACACCCTGGAAGCTGCCCGACTGATCTGCCCGGCATCGATCTGCTCGGCATCGATCTGCTCGGTGCCGACACCACCGGGCTCGGATCTGCCACGACAGTGGACCTAGCGTCGACGGCCGACAAGAATCTCGGGCGGTTCGCCGTACGGCCGGCGCCGGCTCGCCGGCCTGGTCGCGGCGGGGGATTTCTGAATGCTATGGTTCGGGCCAGAGAGTTGTCAGGCATCCGATTCGTCGGATGCGGGAACCCGGTGTGAATCCGGGACTGACGCGCAGCGGTAACGGTGACGGACCTGCGATGATGCCACTGGGCTCACCCCCGGGAAGGCCGCAGGCGAGGATGAGGCGAAGTCCGAAGACCACAACTCTCGGGATAGATTCGTCAAGGGTCCCGCGTCCGGGCTCGTGATCTTGGGAGTCGGTTGTCGTGCGGCCAACGAGGTCGGTTCGTGATGTGATCCGCGTTCTCGCGATCCCTCTCACGCTGGTGATCCTCGTGTTGACGGGTCTGAGCGTCATCTATTCGGTCAACATCGGTTCCGAGACGCTCGATTCGGATGCCGTGCGGCAGGTCCTGCTCAGCCATCTGGGATGGGACGTCGGCCCCCCCGACGAGGCGATCGAGGCGATCGTCTGGCAGTTGCGGCTGCCCCGGGCGCTGCTAGCCGTGGTCGTAGGCGCTGGCCTGAGTATCGCGGGTGCGGCGATGCAGACCCTGGTACGTAACCCGCTCGCGGACCCGTACCTGCTGGGGGTTTCCGCCGGGGCCTCGGTCGGGGCTACCGCGGTCATCACCTTCGGTATCTTGACGTCGGCTTTCGGGCTGTGGGCGATCTCCGTCGGCGCCCTGTTCGGCTCTCTCGCCGCAGCCGTCGCGGTCTACTTGGTGTCGATGGCCCAAGGTGGGCTGACCCCGATCCGGCTGGTCTTGTCCGGGGTGGTCCTCTCGTCCGCGTTCTCGGCGATCGCCAGCTTCCTGGTCTTCAAGAGCCCCGATCCGCGTGCCGCCCAGTCGGTGCTGTTCTGGCTGCTTGGCAGCGTCTCCGGGGCCCAGTGGGACCGGATCCCGCTCTCGACCGGCGTAGTCGTGATCTGCCTGATCCTGCTGCTGCTGGCCAGCCGCTGGCTTGATGCCCTCGCTGTCGGGCCGGACACGGCAGCCGCCCTCGGCATTCCCGTCGGCGCGCTGCGGCAGGGCCTGTTCGTGCTGCTGGCGGTGCTGGTCGGGGTCTTGGTGGCGGTCTCCGGGGGGATCGGATTCGTCGGCCTCGTGATCCCGCACCTGTGCCGGATGGTGGTCGGCTCCCTGCACTACCGGGTCCTGCCCCTGGCAGCGGCCTTCGGCGGGTTGTTCATGCTGTGGGTTGACGTGGCCTCCCGGGTGATCGTTGCGCCCGCCGAAATCCCCCTCGGCGTGGTCACCGGCCTGATCGGGGCGCCGGTCTTCCTCGTGGTGATGGGGCGCCGCAGCTACGAGTACGGCGGTGCGGCATGAGCCGTCTAGAGGCCCAGGACCTGACCTGCGGCATCGGGAACCGCACCATCGTTCGTGGTATCAGCCTGGTCTGCGCCCCAGGCACAATGACCGCCATCGTCGGCGTCAACGGGGTCGGAAAGTCGACCCTGATGCGGGTCCTCGCCGGTGTCCGGCGCCCGATCTGCGGGCAGGTGACGGTCGACGATACGAACCTGGCCTCCCTATCGCCGCGGCAGCGGGCCCGTCGGCTCGCCTTCGTCGCCCAAGAAGAGACCATCCCTGATGAGCTGACCCTGAGCGAGATGGTCACCCTCGGGCGGCTGCCACACCAGGCCCCCTGGCAGGTCGGCGGCCGCCGCGAACGGGCGATCGTCGCCGAGGCCCTGGCCGCAGTTGGGCTGACCGGCCTGGCGAATCGCTCCTGCGCCCACCTTTCTGGCGGAGAACGGCGCCGGGCCCTGCTCGCGAAAGGCCTGGCCCAGGGCACTGACCTGCTGTTGCTCGACGAGCCCACCAACCATCTCGACGTCCATCACCAGATCCACCTGCTGACGACGATGCGGGCCACCGGCCGGACCATTATCGCCACCATTCACGATCTCGATCTGGCGATGGGCTGGTTCGATCAGGTGGTGATGCTCGCCGACGGCGCGATCTTGGCCTCGGGTGCTCCCCTCGACACCATGACCCCGCAGCACTTGGAGGATTCCTTCCGGGTGCGCTCGCGCCAGATCGTCTCTGGCGACCACGACGTCGATCACCTCGTCATCGACGGCTTGATCACAGCGGACCCCCAGGGCAATCCCACTCAGGAAGGAAAACACGAATGAAGTTCACGACACTGGTGGTATCGGGGGTGGCTTTGGCAACTGTCGCGGCTTTCGGCGCCTGCTCATCCGCACAGCCCTCTGCAGCCAAGAGTTCTGCCTCCGCGGCAGGCCCGGTGACGGTCACCAACTGCGGCGAAGAGCTGAAACTCGACGCCCCGGCCAAGAGGATGTTTGTCAATGACGGCAACATCATCTCCCTGGTCCTGGCAGTCGGCGGGGCCGAGAACATCGTCGCGGTCAGCAGCATGAACCGTGACAAGGCGATCCTGGAAGCCAAATACGGGGCAGATGTCGTTGGCAAACTCAAAGAGACTAATAAGGACTACCCGACCCTGGAAGGCATCATCGCCCAGAAACCGGACCTCATGGTCGCCGGCTGGAATTACGGATTCTCCGAGTCGAAGAACCTCACCCCGGACATGCTGAAGGAGAAGGGGATCAAGTCGTACCTGCTTACCGAGTCCTGCCGTCAGAAGGGCACCACGAAACGTGGTCTTGTCGACCCCTGGGAGGCGGTGACCACCGACATCACCAATCTCGGCGCGATCACCGGTCATACGGAGGCCGCCGCGAAGGTCGTAGCAGACCAGCAGGAGCGGCTGAAGGCGATCGACGCCGCCGCGAAGCCGGAGAAGAAACCGGTGGCGTTCGTCTTCGACTCTGCCAAGGACACCATCTTCACCAGCGGCTCCTTCGGGGCCCCGAACGCGATCATCGAGAAGGCTGGCGGCGTGAACGCTACCGCTGACGTCAAGGACACCTGGACCAGCGTGAGCTGGGAGAAGCTGGCCACGGCCAAGCCGGACGTCTTCGTGTTCGTGGACTACCCGGGCCAGACCTTCCAGGAGAAGGTGAACATCCTGAAGTCCCATCCGGTCACCAAGGACCTGCCCGCTGTGCAGCAGGAGCGTTTCGTGAACCTGCCCTACGCCATGTGGACCGAAAGCTCGCTGAACGTCGACGCCGCCGAATACCTGCGCAAGTCCTTCGAGAAGTACAACCTCGCCCCGGCCTCCCAGGTCACGACCAAGCTGGCGATGCCCGCCGATCTGCCGGGCCGCGACAAGCTGGGCTGACGCGTCTACACAGCCGAGCCTGGTCCCGGAATCTACGGGGCCAGGCTCGTTCTGCTTCTGGGGACTACATCGGGCGGCCGAAGACCGCGATCCCGGTGGTGACCAGCCACAGCAGCCCGAGCACGATCAGCACCGGGTCGTGCAGCACCACGTTCTCCGGTTCCCCGGCCGTGCCCCGGTCGATGTCGCGGGCGTACGAGAGTACCGCCAGGGTAAACGGGGCGATCGAAACTGCCGTCCACGGGACCCCCCATACGGTACGAGCCTGCTGTTCAAAGGCCCACAGGCTGTAGAAGGTGATCACCAAGGTGGCCGATAGGCCCCAGACGAAACGCAAGTAGTCGGCTGAGTACGCCGCCAGTGAGGGCCGGGTCCCGGCGTTCGGGCCGAGTTCGACCAGTTCGGAGAACCGCTTCCCGGCCACCATGAACAGCGAACCGAAAGAGGCCACCAGCAGGAACCACTGGCTGATCGGGATCCCGCTGGCCAGGCCACCGGCCAGGGCCCGCAGCAGGAAACCGACCGCCACCACGGCCAGGTCCACCACCGGCTGGTGCTTGAGCCATAGGGCGTAGCCGAGCTGCAATACCACGTACACTGCCAGCACCACCGCCAGCGGGATCGCGGTGGCCAGCCCGATCCCGATCCCGGCGAGTAGACAGACCACAGCCATCCCGATCGCGACCGGCACCGGCAGTTCACCCGAGGCGATCGGACGGAAACGTTTGGTGGGGTGCTGGCGGTCCTCAGCTACATCGACGATGTCGTTGATCAGGTACACAAACGAGCTGACCAGGCCAAAAGCGGCCATCGCGAGCAGGGTCTCACCTAGCACCCGCAGGTCCAGCAGCCGCCCCGCCGCGAGCGGGGCGCTGAACACCAGCACGTTCTTCACCCACTGCTTAGGACGCATGGCGCGCAGCGGCGCCGGTAGTCGTGATCGGCGCCGCTGGGTCTGATTGGCGCTGGGGTGGCTGTTCATCGGATGAGTACCGTATCCCACCTGTCCCAACGCCGTGGTAGGTCTCACCATCGGACGACCATGGGGACTACCGTGTGGGCCGTGTTTCAGCCGAGCCGGACCCTTGCCGTGGCTGTTGCCCTGCTCCTGGCTGGCTGCGGCAGCGCCCCCACTACCGTGCCCCCCAGCCCCACCACTGCGGTGACTCGTCGGGCACCGGCCGGGACGGTCAGCCTGGCTGACCTGGGTTGGCGCAACGGGCCCGCGAACCGGGTACTGCTGCCGAGCGGGGTCACGCTGACCCGCCGGATCGACCAGCCGAATTTGATCTCGGCCTTCGGGTACGGCACCGACCGGGAGCAGATCCGGCGGCTGCTGGCGCAGCACCTGCCGACCCTGGGCTGGGACGTGACCGGCTCCGGCGCCGACGCGCTGGTCTTCGGCGATCAGCAGTACCAGGGGGCCTATACCGCCAGCGACGAGGTCTGGGGGCTCACGATCCGGGCTCGGTCGCGCTAACCCTCAGGCCTGGCCCGTGGTCCACAAACAGTGCCAGGTGACGCCGAGGTCGGCCAGCATCATCCGCAGCAGCGGCAGACTAATCCCGACCACGTTATGCGGGTCGCCGTCGACCCGGGTGATGAAGGGCCCACCCCAGCCGTCGATGGTGAAGCCGCCAGCGACGTGCTCTGGCTCGCCGGTGGCCGCGTACGCCTCGATCTCCTCGGTGCTGAGGTCGGCGAAGTAGACCGTAGTCTGGGCGACCCGGCTTGCCCGTCGTTCGGTGCCGCCGCGGCGGACCACGACATGGTGTCCCGTGACCAGGTTCGCCTGCCGGCCGGCGAGCCGGTGCCAGAGCCGGGCTGCGGCCGTGGGGGAGCCGGGTTTGCCGTACGGCTTGCGGTCGAGATCCAATACCGAATCACAGCCGACCACCACCAATTCTTCGTCGCGGGGCACGGTGGCGGCGACTGCCTCGCATTTGAGGCGTGCCAACTCCAACACCAGGTCCTGCGGGTCGCTGATCTGGACTGCCTCCTCGTCCACCTGCGAGACCAGGACCTGCGGCTCAATCCCGGCCCGACGCAGGGTGCTGAGCCGGGCCGGGGACCGGGAAGCGAGAACCAGCCGCATCGCCTCAGCGGTTCCGATTGCCGAAGAGACCGCCGAGGATGTCGTCGACGATCCCGCCCGGTTCGGGCTGGGCTGCCGGCTGGGCGGGCTGCGGCGCCGGCTGCTGCTGGACCGGTGCCTGCTGGGCGCCGCCCAGGATCGAACCGAGGCTGCCACCGCTCAAGATCGACCCCAGGATCGATCCCAGGATCGCTCCGCCGGCGCCCTGCTGGCCGGTCTGAGTCTGGGTGGCCGGACCGGCCACAGCGCCGGTGAGAATGTCACCGAGGATCCCACCGTCAGCGCCGGTACGTGACTGCAGACCGGTGGTGATCCGCTGCGCCAGATAGGCCAACACGATCGGGGCCAGGATCCGCAGCAGCTTGCGAATCAGGTCCTGGCTGTTGCCGGTCCCGCTGCCCAGCGCCTGGGCCAGCGGGGCAGTCTGGTCGCCGAAGATGTGCCGTACGATTTTCTCGCCGTCGTCAGTGTCGACATCGGCCAGGTTCAGCTCCCCCTCCAGCAGTGCCGAGCCCTGATGCTCCAGCAGGGCATGGGCGATCCGCGGCTCCTGTTCCAGGTCGGAGGCGTTGTGCTGCAGCCCGCCGATCAGCGTCGGGATCGCGGCCCGGGCGGCCTGCTCGGCGGCCTTTGGGGCGACTCCTAGCTGCTCGGCCAGCTGATCGACGGGGATCTGGCTAAGGATCTCCTCAACAACGGCGGTGGTCACAGGTTTCCCTCCTGGTCAACGGTCATGCATCTCGGCCTGGGTGGAACCGGCCTGGCCCGGCCGGATACCCGGCGGTATGCAGATCGATCCCGATGCGGGCACCCTACCCATCCAGCCCGCGGTCTGCCGTCATCGCTCAGTCCTGGTCAGGCGGCGCGGCATCACCCAGGCCAAGGCCGCGGTGATCAGCAGCAGCACCGCCCCGATCGACATCGCCGCCGCAGCCGGGTAGTGGTCCAGCAGCAGCCCGACCGCCAACGGTCCGGTGATCGAGCCGAGATCACCGGCCATCTGATAGGCGGCGAGAGCAGGGCCTCGGCGGGTGCCGACGGCATCGCCGAGACTGGCCTGGGTGGAGGTAGCCGACAGCGAGGCGCCCACCCCGTACAGACACAGCAGCGCCGTCAGCCAGGTGAAGCTGCCGGCCTGGGCGAAGGCCACCCCGAGTACGGCGGTCAGCAGCGAGCCGGCCACCAGGGTCGAACGCCGGCCGGCCCGATCAGTGAGCCAACCTGCCCCGTACAAGGTGGCGGCCTGCGCCGCCGAGGCCAGCGCGAAGGCCACGCCGGAACGGGCTGCCGGTAACAGCAGCACCTCGGTCACCAACAAGGGGACCACCAGCCCACGCGCCCCCTGGGACTGCCAACCCGAGGCGAAGGCTGAGGTTAGCGCTGCTCGGTAGCGTGGGTCACGCAGGGCAGTCGACAGTGGCAGCGACTCGACCGCCACCCGTTCTTGGTTACTTTGCCGCGGCAGCAGGGTCGCCACCAAGCTCGCCAGGACCAGGGTCGCGGCGTAGAAGAAGAACGGTGTGGTCAGCGAGATCGTGGCCAGGACGCCGCCAATCGCCGGTCCGGCCATCCCGCCGAGTAGGAAACCGCCACCGAAGATGCTGCTGGCTCGACCGAGGATTGCGGCGGGGCTGATCCGGATGATCAACTGTGAGGCGGCCAGGGTGAACAGCGCCGAACCGATCCCGCCGACGGCTCGGGAGACCAGCAGCACCGGGTACGAGTCGGCGAGCCCGGTAGCGACGCTGGACAGGCCGACGATCAGGCAGCCCGCTGCGACTATGGGCGCCTCGCCCCAGGCCTCGGTCAGCTGCGGCGCTAGCGGGGTGGTGAGCAGCCGGACCAGCGCGAACGAGGACACCACGGCGCCGACCATGAAGGTGGAGACGCCGAAGGTCCGGGCGTACACCGGCAGTACCGGCAGCACCACACCAAAGCCGACAGCGACACAGAAACCGATGCCGCCGAGGACCCACACCGCCTGCGGCAGCCGAGGTGAGGGTTCCATACCCCGGAGACTACCAACGCAAAGCTTGAAAGAATGACTTCTCATTCTCGAAAGCACGGCTATCATTTTGAGCATGACGGACTCAGCTGATATCACCCCGATCCTGGAAGAACTCGCTGCCGGGAGGATCGACGCCGCCGAGGCCAGCCGCCGCATCGACCAGCTGCGCAGCCAGGACCCGACCCGTTTCGAACAGCCGGCGACCCCCACACCGCAGGAGGCCACCGGTGAGTGGCGGGAACGGCCGCAGTACGCCACGTACGACCGGGAATCGTTCCGCGAGCCACAGCGGCCCAGGAAACGGCGCGCGCCCGGCACCAATGGGGTGGATCGGATCTCGGTGCGGGCAGTCGGGCGTCGGGTCCGGATCATCGGTGACTCGTCCGTTGCTACCGCCGCCGCCGAAGGGCCGCACCTGCTGCGTCGTGACGGTTCGGTGCTGGAGGTGAGTAGCGACGGCGAGGCCGGTCCGAGCCTGGAAGGGTTCTCGCTACTGCGTCCCCCGCGCAGCCTCGACGATCTGCGCTCGCTGGGGCTGGGCAAGGAATTGCAGCTGCGGGTCAACCCGGCGATCGTGCTCGATGTCGAGACCACCGCCGGCACCTTGCACACCACCGGTGTCGCATACCTGGGCAAGGTCCGGGTAACCGCCGGTTCGGCGGTGCTGGAAGACGTAGCCGAGGCCTCTGACGTCCTGGCGACCGCCGCCCAAGTCACGCTCAACGGCAGTATCACCTCGGGCCGGTCCCGGATCCGGTGTGAATCGGGCAGCCTGAGCATCGCCTTGGACGACGATTCCAATGTCGTGGTCAAGGGCGACACCCAGCTCGGGCGGATCGCCTGGCACGGCCAGCACGACGACGGCGCTGACGAGGTGGTGATGGGCAACGGTTCGGCCCGGCTCGACATCAGTGTGGTGATGGGGTACGCGACGGTCCGGCTGGGAACGGCCGAGACTCGTCCGTCGCAGGACCCGGCATGATCCACCGGGCCCCATCCGACTGTCCGGTCTGTGGTGACCGGCTGACCCTGACCCGGCTGGGCTGCGCCAGTTGCGGCTGCGAGATCGGCGGCCACTTCCAGCCCTGCGATTTCTGTGCCTTGTCACCGGCCGAGCTGGATGTGTTGCGGGTCTTCCTCGCGTCTCGGGGCAATGTCCGGGAACTCGAGAAGCACCTGGGGGTCTCGTACCCGACCGCCCGGGCCCGCCTCACCCAGGTGCTGGGCCGGCTCGGGCTCGCTGATACCGAGGCTGAGTCGGAACCGGTGTTGACCCGGGAACAGGTGCTGCGGGAGGTGGCTTCCGGGGCGCTCGACCCGGTCGAGGCCCAGCGGCTGCTGGTCGATCTGTGAGAGCTGGGTTCGCAGCGGTCAGTAGGCGGCCGCGTCGACGATGGTGACGCTGATGGTCCGCCCGTTGGGGGCCTGGTAGGAGACATCCTCACCGATCTGGCGGCCGGTGATCGCGGCCCCCAGCGGCGACTGCGGCGAGTACACGGCCAGGTCGACCGAGTCGTCGAGCCCGATCAGTTCCCGCGAGCCCAATAGGAAGGTATCGGTGTCGTCGCGGTCACCGTCGAAGGCGATGGTGACTCTCATGCCCGGCTGTACGGTGTCACCGCCGCCAGGAGTCCCGACCTGGGCCCGGGCCAGGATCTCCTTGAGCTGGCGGATCCGCAGCTCCTGCTGGCCCTGTTCGTCGCGGGCCGCGTGGTAGCCAGCGTTCTCCGACAGGTCACCCTCCTCGCGGGCCCGAGCGATCTTCGTCGAGACCTCGTCGCGGCCCACGTTGATCAGGTGCTCGTACTCCTCGCGTAACCTGTCGTACGCGTCCTGGGTCAGCCAGATCTCCTCCGTGCTCATCGGGGTATCTTAGTGATTCGCCGCCGATTGATCCACCATCGCTGAGGTCCACGGCCACCTTCGGGTCGCGTCCATATTTGTCGGCCCGGTCGGCAAGCCTGTGAGGCGATGGTTCAATACCGGGCATGCCCGAGCCCATCCGCCTTGATCCGGCAGGCGAACCACTTCGCCTACTCGCCGTCCACGCCCATCCCGATGATGAGTCGAGCAAGGGCGCGGCGACGATGGCCAAGTACGTCGCCGAGGGTGTCGATGTGCTAGTGGCGACCTGTACCGGCGGCGAACGCGGCGATGTGCTGAACCCCAAGATGGACCGCCCCGAGGTGCTGGAGAACATCGCCCAGATCCGGGCCGCGGAGATGGACGCCGCCCGGGAGCTGCTCGGGATCCGGCAGGTATGGCTCGGCTATGTCGACAGTGGCCTGCCTGAGGGGGATCCGCCGCCGCCGCTGCCTGAGGGCTGCTTCGCGCTGCAGGAGGTCAGCGAGGCTGCGTACCGGCTGGTCGAGGTGATCCGGGACTTCCGCCCGCATGTGCTGCTCACCTACGACGAGAACGGCGGCTACCCGCACCCCGACCACATCCAGTGCCACCGGATTTCGATGGCGGCGGTGCCGATGGCGGCGGCGTCGGACCGGCCCGAGCTGGGGCAGCCGTGGCAAGTGCTCAAGGTCTACTACCACATGACTTTCCACCGCAACCGCTTCGCCAAGCTTGACGAGCTGATGCACGAGCACGGGCTGGAGCCGGTCTACACCGAACGCTTGACCCAGTGGCCGACCGACCATCTGGCGCACCGCCTGACTACTTTCGTGCCGTGCGCGGATTATTTCCCGGTCCGGGACGCGGCGCTGCGAGCCCATGCCACCCAGGTTGACCCTGACGGGCCCTGGTTCGCGGTGCCGATGGAGATCCAGAAGGCAGGCTGGCCGACCGAGGACTACCAGCTGGTGATGTCGACCGTGCCGACCACGATCCCCGAGGATGACCTCTTTTCTGGGATCGCAGTCGAGACTGCGCAGCCGGCGCCGGAGTTCCTGATCTGAGCCGAGTGCATGCCGGTCCGGATTCTGCGACAATCGTTGCTGGTACCTGCGCAGGGGTGGGACCTGACCGAGGCCGAAACCTGGGCGCGGGAGTTAAGCACCGAATCCCCTGCGTGAGCTTGGCTATCCTGGCCAGGCCGACCACCGCACGGAGGGGAGATCATGGCCGAGGCCACTGACGATCCTGCGGTGCATGTCTCGACCTCGATCGTGGAGACCGTACGCGCGGTCTATCACCGGTCTCGTAAGTTCTGGCCGGAGATCACAGCCTTCGTCTTGATGATGATCTACAGCGCTTTCCGTACTATCGCGGTCGCCACGGGGGTTGACACCGTGGCCCAAACCGACTGGCGGGTCTTCCTAGTGATCGAGATCGTGACCACCATCCCGTACGTGTGGGGGATCGGGGATCTGGTACGAGGCGCGATGACCGGATCTCACAGCCGGACCCGCAACATGGTCGGCACGATCTGTGTTCTGGGCGGAATAGCTGGCCCGTACGTGTATATCGCCCTGTACGGCGGTCTGCACCACCTGCAAAGCGGCCTGATCACCCTGGCGATGGTGATAATCGCCGTGATCGGGCTGCGCAAGTCGCTGGCCAAGCTGGCCCGGACCAGCCGGGAGCGGCGGGCCCGGGAGGCGGCCGCGGCTCGCCAACATGCCGTAGCAGCCGAGGAGTGAACGCGACGCCAGATGACGCGACCAGCCCGGTCATGATGGGCTACGGGGCATGAATCGGTTGCGTACCAGCTCCAGCCCGTACCTGCTCCAGTATGCGGACGACCCGGTGGACTGGTGGCCCTGGGGGGCGGAAGCTTTCGCGGAGGCGGCCCGCCGGGACCTGCCGGTCCTGATCTCCATCGGGTACGCGGCCTGCCATGCCTGTCACGTGATGCGCCAAGAGTCATTCACCGACCCGCAGCTGGCCCACCTGCTGAACGAAAACCTCGTCGCGATCAAGGTCGACCGGCAGCAGCATCCCGACGTGGACGCGGTCTACCTGCGCGCCACCCAGGCGTTGACCGGCTCCGGAGGATGGCCGATGACCGTCTTCGCGACCCCGGACGGTGATCCGTTCTTCACCGGGACCTATTTCCCACCGGTTCGGGAGGGGACCCAGCCGTCGTTCACCGAGGTGGTCACCGCCCTGGTCGAGGTGTGGCGGCAGCGCCGAGGCGACGTGCTGGAATCGGCCGCGGTGATCGTCGACCGGCTTCGGGCCAGCGCCGCTATCGACCTGACCGCGGCCCCGGACCTGACCGTGGCCTTGGGGCAGCTGGCGCAGCAATACGACCCGATCCATGGCGGTTTCGGCGATGCCCCCAAATTCCCACCCACCCTGGTGATGGACGCGTTACTGGCCCGGCGTCAACCCGACAGCGACACGGTGGTGTTGGAGACCCTGGAGGCGATGGCCCGCGGCGGGATCCACGACCAGGTCGGCGGCGGCTTCCACCACTACAGCGTCGACGCCGGCTGGGTGGTGCCGCACTTCGAGAAGATGCTGTCCGACAATGCGCTGCTGCTGGGCACGTACGCCCGGGCCTGGTGCCGGGTACCAGTCGAGGACCATGCCCGACGCTGGCTGCTGGAGGACGTGGTACGGCGCCTGGTCGGCTTCGTGGAGCGGGAGCTGCGCCTCGACGAGGGTGGTTTCGCGGCCAGCCTGGATGCCGACTCGGCCGACATCCGCGGCCTGCCGCACGAGGGGATCTATTACCTGTGGAACCCTGAACTGCTGGTGGACGCGCTGGGGGAGGAGGACGCCGCCTGGGCGCAGCGGGTCTTCCACGTGACGACCGAGGGCAGCTTCGAACATGGCCTGTCGACGCTGCAGTTGCGCGGGACAGTGGAGCCGGTCCGGCTCGGCTCGGTCCGCGAACGGCTGCTGGCCGAACGCGGCAACCGGTTCCGGCCCAATACCGACGACCAGGTGGTGGCCGCCTGGAATGGCTGGCTGATCGACTCTCTGGTGCAAGCTGGCGGGATTCTGGGCGAGCGAGGCTGGCTGGACCTGGCCCGAGCGGCCGGCGACTACCTGTGGCGGGTGCACTGGGTAGCGGGCGGCCTGCGCCGTACCTCCCGGCTGGGTGAGCCGGGCGAGGCTCCCGGTACCGCCGAAGACTACGGCGCGGTGACGCTGGGGTTAGCCCGGCTGGCCGCCGCCACCGGCGACGCGACCTGGCTGCGACGCGCCCAGCAAACGATGGAGGTGGCCCTGGCCAGTTTCGGCGCCGACGACGGGGGCTTCTGGGATACGGCCAGCGCCGACCTCTACCTGCGGCCGCGGGAGGTGGCGGACGCGGCCACCCCGGCGCCGACTTCGACGCTGGTGGCGGCGCTGCGGCTGCTGGCCCTGCTGAGCGGCGATGACCGTTACCAGCAGCGGGCGGACCGGGCGGTGGCAACGCAGTACGCCGCGGTGGCGGCCTCGCCGCGGCATGCCGGCTGGCCGCTGCGGGACCTGCTGGTGGCGTCCGAGGCGCGCCACGGGCACGGCCCGGCCCAGCTGGTGGTGTTGAGCAGCGACCCGGTATCGCCGCTGGCGCAGGCCGGGTACCGGCTGGCGCCAGCGGGCAGCGTGGTGGTGGTCGCAGCCCCTGACAGCCAGGGTTTCGCAGGCCTGCTGAGCGGCAAGACCGGGAACGAGACCGCGTACTTGTGCCGCGGGCGGGTCTGCCAGGCGCCGGTGACTACCGCCGACCAGCTCGCCCGGCAGCTCGGCTGAGCCGGCTTAGACCGTGATCAGGGTGATCGCGGCGAACTGGCTGCCGGCGGCCAGCACCGTACAGAGGTGGAAGACCTCGTGGAAGCCGAACCAGCGCGGCGACGGGTTGGGGCGCTTGCGGGCGTAGACGATCGCGCCCAGGCTGTACACCAGACCGCCGGTGATGATCAGGGCCATCACCAGCGGCCCGCCCGCAGCCCACAGCTGCGGCAACCAGAACACCGCTACCCACCCCAGCCCGAGGTAGAGCAGCACGTACAACCAGCGCGGGGCGCCGAGCCAGAAGACCCGGAAGCAGACCCCGGCCACGGCGACCCCCCATACCACCGACAGACAGACCACCCGGTCTGTCCCGGTCAGCAGCAGCAGCGCCAGCGGGGTGTAGGTGGCGGCGATGAAGACGAAGATGTTGGAATGGTCGAGCCGGCGTAGTACCGCCTCTGCCCGTGGCGACCACCGGCCCCGGTGGTACAGGGCGCTGGTGCCGAACAGCATCACCGACGCGGCGAGGTAGACGGCACCGCCGACCCGGCCCGCGGTAGAACCAGCCAGAAGCACCAGCAGGATCCCGCCGACTAGGCAGCAGGGCACCGCGGCGGCGTGTAGCCAGCCTCGCAGCCGGGGTTTCACCTCCGTCACCACTGGGTGAATCAGGCCTTCGGCGGACATCCCACTCCTTAAGTTTACGCAACCGTAGGTTGTGGTCTGCCACCCTAGCCCCTCAACCCCAGACCGACGACCAACCCCGCAGTGGCGCTCGACTGGCTTTTGTGGAGGGACGCCTGATTGAGCGTTCGTGCGAGGTCTGTGCATGGTCGACGACCGTTGTGTGGTTGTAGTACACTGTCAGGCATAGACCCCCTCCCAAGCCTCTCGAAGAAGCTCATAATGGGAGGGGCCGTTTTTTGTGAGGTACCTCATGAAACCTGGCCTGTCCTTGGATGAACTGGTGGATCTGATGGATAGGCGTGGTCTCATCATTGAAGATAAGCCGTCGTGTGCCGCCTTCCTGGCTGCCGCTAACTACTACCGGTTCTCCGGCTACGCCCGATACTTTCAGAAGGCACCTCACTGCGGCGACAACGATTTCCGGCCAGGGACTAGTTTCGGTGAGATCCGCGCCGTCCACGACGCCGACGAGGCACTGCGTACCGCTCTCATCCGACCTCTCGCGCAAGTGGAGCTCATGCTCCGCTCTCATGTCGCTCGAGTAATCTCCGACGAGCACGGGGCCTACGGTGATTACCTCAAGAGAGATTTTTATGCTGACGAACCAACTGTTGAATCCTGTCTGCGTGATCTCGATCGGAGCAGGGACCGCTATATCGATCATTTTCGGGACGACGGCGACTACAGCAAGCTGCCTGTGTGGTCCGCTGTCGAAGCGTGGTCGTTCGGGACCCTGTCGAAAGTCATCGAGCATGGGGGACGGGGGACTTTGGCCGGCTCTGTCGCCGCGAGCACTGGGATCGCCAAGGCCGGCTTCGCTCACCGTGTGAGAGCCCTTGTCTATCTCCGCAACCGTTGCGCACATCACAGCCGCCTGTGGCACCATCATGTCATCGACGCCGGGCCCACTCCGAACAATGTTCGACAGAGAGCCAAGCGGACCGTAGGACATTTTGAGCCACGGTCCGTTCTTGACGTTATCGCCTCGCTCGATGACATGACCTCCCGCAGTTGCGTCGCCGAACCTCTTCTTCCTGAACTTGTGGGAGCACGCGATCGCGCCCCTGATTTCTGGCAGGGCCTCTGCAGTCCTCGCAGAACACGCGACCATGGGATTTAATAACGTCGGCCGCGGATCTGATATGCCGATTTTCGGCTAATTCTGCGGATGTGGAGAGAACGTTCAACAGGTACGGGTTCGTCTGGCGAGCCGTTCGGACATCACCAATCCCAGGATCACCAGCAGCCCGAGGTACGGCGGCAGGATCCACATCCCGGTCCAGCCGGCGACCGCGCCTAGCAGGGGTGGGGCCAGGGTGGAGCCGGTGTAGGCGGCGGCCATCTGGATGCCGATGATTGCCTGCGAATTCCGGGCCCCGAAATTGCTGGGCGTGGAATGGATGATGGCCGGGTAGATCGGGGCCGCGCCGAGCCCGGCGATGACCAGGCCCGCCAGAGCGAGCCAGCCCGGACCAAACGGAAACACCAGCAGCAGCACACCGGCCCCGATGGCGACGAAACCGCCGCGGATCAGGGCCCGGTCCCCGACCCGGTTAGCGAGCAGGCCGGCCAGGAAACGGCCCGCGGTGATCCCGAGCACAAACAACGAACCGAAGGCGGCCGCGGTCGCCTCGCCGATCCCGCGCTCGGAAACGAGATAGCTGGCGGCCCACAGGATCAAGGTCGATTCCAGGGCACAGTAGGCGAAGAAAGCGATCAGGATCAGCCAAACCCCCGGGATCCGCAGGGCCTGAACGAGCGGTACCCGCCCGTCCGGTTCGCCGGCAGCGCCGGCATCATCTGGCGCCGGGCTGACGACCGGATGCGTCCTGGTCCACAACGACAAACTGGCGGCCAGGATCGCCGCGAGCCCCACCTGCAGCAGACCCACGGTGCGGTACGCCGAGGCCCAGCCCAGCCCGGTGGCGATCGCATGGCTCATAATGAACGGAGAGATCGAGGCGCCGACACCCCAGAAACTGTGCAGCCAGTTCATGTGCCGGGCCGCGTAGTGTAGGGCGACATAGGTGTTGAGCGCCGCATCGACCGCGCCCGCGCCCAGCCCGTACGGGACCGTCCACGCCAGCAGCATCCAGAACGAGTCCGACACCGAGAAACCCAGCAATGCGGCGGCGGTCATCGCCACACTGACCGCGGTCACCCGGCCCGCGCCGAAACGGTGGGTCAGCCGTTCTGAGGCCAGGCTCGAGGCGATGGTGCCGGCGGCGATCAAGACCGTGATGAGACCGGCGTACGAGACGGGGACACCCAGATCGTGGTGCATCGCCGGCCAGCCGGAACCAGTCAGCGAATCCGGCAGCCCCAGACTGATAAAGGCCAGATAGATGATCGCAAGCAGGAGTGCGGACACGGTGGCAACGGCCTTTCACAGGTGTCGGATCGGGCCGATCCTACGGCGCGGATGCCTCATCGGGGCAACAGCAACCTTTTCCCTGTGAGACCTCAGGGGGCCACGCTGGCAGCCGCTGGGACAATACCTATCGTGATCTGGGTACTTGTCGCTGTGGTCGTGGCGACCATGGCCGCAGCCGGCAGGTCCATCCGCAGCGATCCCCGCAAGGCATCCAACCCGTTTTGGTTGATGGCCGCGGTGATCATGATCGGTGGGGCCGGCTCCCTCGCCGTCGGGGTCGCGCCTGCTGCCATCATCGTGGCGATGCTGTCACCGATCCTGGTGCTGGTCCTGGTCGTGGCGTTGTTGGTGAACGGCGTGATCACCTGGCGGTATGAGGGCGCCAGCCTGGCCAACCTGTTGTCACTACTGGCTGGACTGGGCATCATCGTCGCGGTCGGATTTTGCCTGTCTTCTCTGATTCTGAGCACTCTGGCGCCGTGGTTGGTGGCGATCGCGGCTGCGGTGGTGATCGGCTTCGGCTGGCTGGGTTTCCTGCTGACCGCGTACCTGTTGTATGCGCTGGTCTACCCGGCGCTGTGGCGGCGGCCGCGTCCTGACTTCGTCGTGGTCCATGGTTCGGGCCTGGTCTGCGGGCAGGTGGCCAGGTTGCTGGGGTCACGCATCGACGCTGGGATCGCCTGCTGGCAGCGAGCCGGCGGCGAGATCCCGCTGATCATGTCTGGCGGTCAGGGCCCCGACGAGCCCCGCTCGGAGGCTGCGGCGATGGCTGAGTACGCGCTCGCCCGGGGCGTTCCCGCATCGGCGATCCTGATCGAGGACCGCTCCCGCACTACCGAGGAGAACCTGGCCTTTAGTCGGGATCTGGTGCGAGAACGGCTGGGGGAGCAGGCGCGAGGGGTGTCGGTGACCAGCGACTACCACGTCCTGCGGACCGCTGCTCTGGCACGGGATATCGGTTTCGACGTCCAGGTGGCGCCGGCCCGGTCGGCGCTGTACTTTCGGGTCAACGCCTTCCTACGTGAATTCGTCGCCCTGATCTACCGCCACCGCTGGCGGCACCTGATCGTTGCCTGCCTGGTCTGTCTGCCGTTGCCGCTGCTGATCGGTCTCGCTGCGTTGGCCTCCTGAGCGGCGATCAGGCCGTAGGATCACGCCCAGCAACGAGGCGACCGTACTGCATCCACAGCATGTCGACCTGGACGACACAGCTAGCTCACAGGCAGATGGTCTTGTCTTGCAAGCAAGCACACCCGACCGCGAATCGAAGAAGGATCCCCGATGAACCGCATCGCCCGCCTGGTCACCACTAGCGTGGTCGCCCTCGCCCTCAGCCTGGGGTTCACCGCCTGCAGCAACCCGGCGTCGACCACCACCAACACCAGTTCCAGCGTCTCGCGTGATTCCAGCAACTCCAGCACGGCCAGCGGCGCGCAGAACACGGCTGCTGTGAAGAGCCATTTTGACGCTAACGACCTCACCTGGAAGACCGCAGATGAGATCAAGGTCACCCTCGCTGATGGCTCTTCCAACGGCGGCACCGGGGTCAGCGTCTCCGGTGACACCGTCACCATCACCGCCGCTGGGGTCTACCGGGTTTCCGGCAGCCTGAGCAACGGGCAGCTGGTGGTCGCCGTACCCCAGGACAAGACGGCCGTGGTCATCCTGGACGGGGTCACCATCTCCAGCACTACCGGGCCGGCGATCTCGGTGACCAGCGGCGACAAAGTCACCTTGTACCTGGCGGACAAGACCAGCAGCACCGTCACCGACGGCGCCAAGTACACGGTCGCCAACGACGCTACCCCGGTAGCCGCGATCGCCTCCGCCAGCGACCTCACTATCGCCGGGAACGGCTCTCTCACGGTGAACGGCCGGGCGAATGACGCTATCAACACCAAAGATGGCCTGGTGATCGCCTCCGGCACCATCAAGGTCACCGCAGCCGATGACGGCATCCGCGGCAAGGACTATGTGGATGTCCGTGACGGCACCGTCACCGTAGAGGCCGGCGGCGACGGCGTGAAGTCGGACAATTCCAAGGACACCGGCCGGGGCTGGATCACGATCGCCGGCGGTACCGTCACCGTGGCCAGGTCGGATGAGGGCCTGGAAGCTCGTACGATCACCATCAGCGGCGGTACGGTCAACGTCACCGCGAACGACGACGGGATCAACGCCACCGCCGGAAAGGTCGCCGGCGGCACCGAGCAGGACGACGGCTCGATGGTCATCATTTCCGGCGGCACCACCACCGTCAAAGCTGGCAGCGACGGCATCGACTCCAACGGCGGGGTCACCTTGTCCGGAGGAACTCTCACCATCACCAGCGGCAACGACGGTGGTGGGACCAGCCCGGTCGATGCCAACGGGACCGTTACTCTCAACGGCGCCAAGGTCACCGCCAACGGCACCGAGGTCACTTCGGTCAGCCAGCTCGGCAGCCGCGGCGCGAGCGGCAGACGCAGCGGACGCTGACGATTCATCCACGCCGTGCGGCGGGACCTGGCAGGCGCCGCCGCACGGTCTGTTCTCGGCTCACGTCGGTCGGCAAAGCCGGGCGTCGGCGCCAAGCCGTATGGTCGTACCACCAGTCTCGCGAGAAAGGTCGGTGCCGATGTCGTCGCAGCCCTACCACGATCCCAGCCTGCCGGTTGAGGAGCGGGTCACTGACCTGCTGGCCCGGATGACGCTGGAGGAGAAGGCCGGTCAGCTGACCCAGTATTTCTACCTGAACCAGAACCCGGGCCAGCAGGCCGGGCCCGGCGAGGACGCGGCCCGGTTGAGCGCGGTTGATGAGGCCCTGGCCAACGGCCGGGTCGGCTCCCTGCTGTTCGTGCGCACCGCCAGCGAGACCAACCGACTGCAGCGGGTCGCGATCGAGGGGCACCGGCTGCGGATCCCGGTGTTGTTCGGCTACGACGTGATCCACGGGCTGCGTACCGGTCTGCCGGTTCCGATCGCGCTGGCCGCCTCTTGGGATCCGCAGATCATCGAAGCCGGGCAAACGGTGGCGGCCCGCGAGGCCCGGGCGGTCGGCATCCACTGGGCCTTCGCCCCGATGGTCGACATCGCCCGCGACCCCCGCTGGGGCCGGATCGTCGAGGGTGCCGGCGAAGATCCCTGCCTCGGCTCGGCGGTCGCCGCTGCCCAGGTCCGCGGCTTTCAGGGCGACCTGGGCCCGGAGCGGGTCCTGGCCGGCCCCAAACACTTCGCCGGGTACGGCGCCGCGCTCGGTGGTCGGGACTACGACGACGCCGACATCTCCGACTCCCAGCTGTGGAACCTCTACCTGCCGCCGTTCCAGGCCGCGGTCGAGGCGGGAGCCGAAAACATCATGAGCGCCTACATGGACCTCAACGGAATCCCAGCCAGCGCCAACCGCTGGTTGCTGACCGACGTGCTGCGTGACCGCTTCGGTTTCCAGGGTTTCGTGGTCAGTGACGCCGATGCGGTCCGCTCCCTGCACACCCAGCACTTCGCCCGTGACCTGGCCGACGCCGGGGTCCGGGCCCTGTCGGCCGGGCTGGACCTGGAGATGTGTTTCGAGGACCCGGCCTTCTCCCGGCTTCCAGACGCGGTCCGGGCCGGCCGGGTCAGCGAGGAACAGCTGGACCAGGCCGTACGGCGGGTGTTGAGCATCAAATTCCGACTCGGTCTGTTCGAAAAACCGTACGTCGACGAGGAAGCAGCCGAGGCTACCGTGAACCGGGCCGACCACCGCGAGACTGCCCGGGTCGCCGCCGAGAAGACCCTGGTGCTGCTGACCAATACCGGTGTTCTGCCGCTGGCCGCGCCACGGTCGGTGGCGGTACTGGGGCCGCTGGCGGATTCTCCCCGGGACCTGCTCGGACCGTGGATCTTTGACTATAACCTGACAGAATCAGTCACGATCTTGGAGGGGATCCGACGCCGCGCCGGCGCTGGTGTCGAGGTCCGTTACGCCCCCGGGGCGCTGCCGGGTGAGCGGCTCTATCCGTCGATGTTCGACGCCCAGGATCAGGAGTTGATGGTCTGGCCGGAGGACTTTGATGCCGAGGCTGAACTGGCCCGGGCAGTCCAGCTGGCCCGCGACAGCGAGGTGGCTGTGGTGGTTGTCGGGCAGAGCCAGAACATGATTGGGGAGCGGGCCTGCGTCTCCACCCTGGAATTGCCGGGTCGTCAGCAGGAGCTGCTGGAGGCAGTGGTCGCCACCGGTACCCCGACCGTAGTCCTGGTGATGAGCGGGCGGCCGTTGCAGATCGGCTGGGCCGCCGAGCAGGCCGCGGCCGTGATGCAGGTCTGGTATCCGGGGGTCCGCGGCGGCGAGGCGGTTGCGGCGGCACTGTACGGGGACTGCTCACCGGCCGGCCGGCTCCCGTTCACCTGGCCGCGGTCGGTCGGGCAGCTGCCGATGGTCTACAACCACTACCGCACCTTCCAACCCGAGGCTCAGCACGAGCGCTACTGGGATGCCCCCTCGACGCCGCTGTTTTGCTTCGGGCACGGCCTGTCGTACGCGGACATCCGCTATCAGAACCTGCGGCTCGATCCGCCCCGGATCGCGGTGGGGGGTACCACCACGGCCCTGGTCGACGTCACCAACACCTCCGACCGGGAGACCGACGAGGTGGTCCAGCTGTACATCCACCAGCGGTACGGGCAGGCTACCCGGCCGATCCGGGAGCTGAAGGGGTTCCAGCGGATCACCTTGGCTCCCGGGCAGACCCGAACCGTCCGCCTGCCGCTGGGGCCCCAGCAGCTGCGGTACTGGTCAGCCGACTGCCGTGACTGGGTCCTGGACGCCACCACCATCGACGTCTGGGTGGGTGGCTCCTCGGCTGCTGATCTGAGGACCGAACTGATGGTGGGCTGACCGCACCGGCCAGGTCGAGTGAAGGCTCGGACCATCAGATCAGGGTCGGCAGCAGCTGGCCGAGAGGTCCCCAACGCCTCCCGGCCAGCCATGTGCGGGCAGTCAGAGGCTGCCGTGCCACTCGGCGAGGCATTCGGACAGGATGTGGTCGGATCTGCGCAGGGCATTGGCCGAGCCCTCGGCTGTGCCGCCGAGCGTGATCTGCCAGCCGTTGCCGAGCGCGGCGACGTTCTCGCTGAAGACGTGGCCGGCATCGGGGAAGATGAAGACCTTAAACCGGCCAGACTGCGCGGCTAGGCGCGTTGCCGCGATCTCAGACTGCCACATGTGGTCTTGGTCGCCGGCGAAGAAGACAGCGTTGCCCTGGAAGGAGTCCAGCCGGATCGCGGACGATGACTCGGCATGAGAAGCCGCTTCGACGTGCATTGGTCGCAGGTACATGGGTCTTCCTGTGAGTTGATCCCAGAAGAAATCGGCCATGACTCGACTGCTGTTGTGTCCATATCCTGCGAACGGGACGGGCATGCCCTGGTAGGTGAACGGTGGATACTCCACCCGGGGATTTCTCGGGTCGAATTCGCCAGGATAGGAGCGATCGGTGGGGGCGTAGTTCACCAGGTTGTCGATCGGGAATCCGTGGGACGCGAGTTGGGCGCTGAACTCGGCTCCGCGTGACGATCCGATGACCGTGATCGGGGTTGGGTGGGTGATGTTCGTCTTGATATACGACTCGATCTCAGTGTACTGATCGAGGGGCACATTCGCCATCCGGGGTCTCTGGTTGGGTTGCCCGAAGAAATACAGCGCCAGCACCTCGTAGCCTTGGTCGGCGAGCTTCTTGGCATCGGCGTACGGCGCTGAGCCCTCCGAACCACCGAAGAGCACGACCGTGCCGGGATGAGACCGGTGGGGCGGGCTGAAATGAAAACCGTTGAGATATGTGCCCTGGATCGATCGCACCTCGGCATTGGTGGGATACGCGGCCTTGTCGCGGCCAGCCGTGGCGTGTTGCATCACGGGATAGGTCCGCCCATTGTACCGGCGCAGACCGACGATGACCGCCGTCAGGACAATAGCGACGATGATACAGCTAACGATGATCCTGAATAGAATCCTCACGGCCCTCTTCATTGCGGTTCCTCCCTCATGGCAGTTCACGGTGTCGGGGGTGAACCCAACGCCGTCCAGTCTAGATAACTGACAGTCCCGATAGGCCGTGAATAAAGGATCACCTGAGGTCTCTTATCCATCACTCTGTCGCCGTCACGAGATCAGATTCCGGCCCGGGGCTAACCTGCTCAGGTGTCTCGATCTGATCCGCAGCGTCGTTCGTGGTGGCGCTGGCTGCCAGCCGCAACACTGGCGGTCCTGCTGTGGGGTGAATGGGTCACCTGGCGCTCGTCATGTCGGATCGGGGCCGGGTCCCAGGCCGGCAGCCAGGTGGTCGTGGTCTTGGGTTTCCGTAACCGTGGCCGGCGGGCTAATGCCATGAACCGGTGGCGGGTCCGGGCCGGCCTGCGATCGGTCGATCCGGGCGCCAGCAGCAGCCGGTTGATGCTCTGCGGTGGTCCGGTCGCCGGACCAGTCAGCGAGGCCGCCGTGATGGCGGCCTACGCCCGTGAGCTCGGGTACCGCGGTGAGCTGATACTCGACGAGGTCTCCCGTACCACCTGGCAGAATGTGGCCTGCCTGATCGCACGGGTGGCGGACGCAGACCGGATCACGATCGTCTCCACCCCGCATCACGTCGACAAGGCTCGACTCTATTTGTGCCGCCAGCGGCCCGATCTTGAGCGGCGGCTGAGCGCCGGGCGTACCTACCGGTTCGGGGAATGGACCCTGGCGAAACCGCTGCTGGCGATCCACGGGATCTGGGATCTGCGCCGGGCTTATCGTCGTCACAGCTGGGTCTGACGCAGTCAGATCTGATTGCGTGGCTGGTTCGGTCCCTCTACCATCGTTGCCGTACAGCGGGGGGCTGTATGAAGAGGCTCCAATTCTGGGGGGATGCGAGCTATGACCACGTCAGTTCGTTCTGGTTTCAGCCGGTACGGCGTTCCGGTGGCCTGCCGGGCCTGCGGCACCCACATCGTGTATCCGCAGCCGTGCTCGCACTGCGGTCTGGACCCGGTCCGGTACGCGACCGGCGACCTAGATCCTGCCGAGCCGCCGGCAGGGCAGGCCGGGTGGTTCCGGCGCCCCCACGACCCGGTCGATGTCGAACGCTGGTGGGACGGCAGCGCCTGGACTCGGCAGATCCGCGGCGGTGAGCAAATCGCTTGGCTGGAGCGGCTGACCACCATGGCGCCCGATCAGCAGACCCCGTACACCGAGGATCAGATCGACCTGCTGACCATCGAAGTGGAGCGGATTCGCAACCTGGTGACGACCGGTGAGCAGGCCCGCAGGCGCCGGCCGCAGCCGGAGCAGGCGCCTCGCTGGTCGCTGGCGGGGATGGCGCGACCCGGCCTGGTGGACCTGCCGGCGGCGCCACTCACGAGCCGAGCGGTCTCCCTGCTGATCGACCTGGCCCTGATCGGCCTGGTGGTCGGGGGGATCGGCTGGACGCTACAGCCCTCCCAGTCCCTGCTGCTGGCATTAGGCGCGGCTGTGGCGGCACTGGCCTACCTGGCCGGCGGCTGGGGTGGCGGTGCGACGCTGGGGATGCGGACCGTCGAGATCCGCCTCGCGGACGCCCATACCGGCCGGAGCATCGGATGGCGACGGGGACTCGTCCGTGCCCTGGTCGTCGTGGTCGGACTGCCGCTGCTGGTCGGCCTGTGGTCGTCGTTGCTGGACCGTGGCCGCTACCGCCGTTGCCTCGCCGATGTGGCCAGTGGTGCGGTGGTGGTTCGGAGCCTCTGAGTCGGCGCGCCCACGAGCTGCTCGGCCGTGAGGAGTCGCCGACGACGGCGAATGAGGCAGTGCCCCGGCGGGCCGCAGTCGGCCGCTCTAGGATCGCGGTATGCGCGTCTATAACTTCTCTGCCGGTCCAGCTGTGATGCCCCTTGAGGTGCTGGAGGAAGCCCGGGCTGAGCTCACCGACTGGGAGGGCTCAGGCATGTCGGTGATGGAGGTCTCCCATCGAGGCAAAGCCTTCGTCGCCTGCGCTGCTGAGACCGAGGCCCGGTTCCGTTCGGTGATGGGGGTGCCCGACGACTATGCGGTGCTCTTCCTGCAGGGCGGGGCGACCGGGCAGTTCGCGGCGGTGCCGCTGAACCTCACCGCCGTGGGGGACCCGGTCGACTTCCTCAACACCGGGCAGTGGTCGAAGAAGGCGATCGCTGAGTCGAAGAGGTTCGGCACCGTCACCCAGGTGATCGCCGACGAGGCCGAGTCGGGCTACACCACGGTTCCGGCTGCTGGCTCGTACCGGATCACCGAGGGCGCGAGATACCTCCATTACACCCCCAACGAGACCATTGGCGGCGTGGCCTTCGACTACGTACCGCAGACCGGCGAGGTGCCACTGGTGGCTGACATGAGCTCGATGATCCTGTCCCAGCCGATCGACGTCACGAGATTCGCTGTAATCTACGCCGGCACCCAGAAGAACCTCGGACCGGCCGGGATGGCGGTCGTCGTAGTCCGCCGGGACCTGCTCGGCCAGGCCCGGCCTGAGACCCCGACCGTGGTCGACTGGACCCAGATGGCTGGCGCCGATTCGATGGTCAACACGCCCCCAACCTTCGGGATCTACCTGCTGGGCAAGATCCTGGCCTGGGTCGAACGGCAGGGCGGTACCGAGGGCATCGGCCGGATCAACCGGGAGAAAGCCGAAGCCCTGTACGGCTTCATCGACGGGCATGATTTCTACTCCAACCCGGTCGCGCCGAATGCCCGCTCGATGATGAACGTGCCGTTCCTGCTGGCGAAGCCGGAACTGGACAAGCAGTTCGTGGCCGAAGCCACTGCCGCCGGGCTGACGAACCTGGCCGGTCACCGCTCGGTGGGCGGGATGCGGGCCAGCATCTACAACGCGATGCCGCGCGAGGGCGTGGACGCGTTGCTGCAGTTCATGGATGACTTTGCAAAGCAGAACAGGTGATGTCGAACCAGATCCGTACCTACAACGCCATCAGCCAGGTCGGGCTGGACCGGCTCGACGGATACCAGATCGGCCCGGACCTGCCGCAGCCGCTGGGCGTGCTGGTTCGTTCGGCCAACCTGCACGGCGTCGATCTGCCGCCCTCGGTGTTGGGGGTGGCCCGGGCCGGAGCCGGGACCAACAACATCCCGGTGCCGCAACTCAGCGCGAGGGGGATCGTGGTCTTCAATACCCCCGGCGCCAACGCCAACGCGGTCAAGGAATTGGTAATCGCCGGGATGCTGCTGGCAGCCCGGAACTTGGCTCCGGCGCTGAACTTCACCGGTGGGCTTACCGGTGATGATCGCCAGATCCAGGAGGCCACCGAGAAGGGCAAGAAGTCATTCGTCGGCTTTGAACTGCCCGACCGGACCCTTGGGGTTGTCGGCCTCGGCGCGATCGGGGTCCAGGTCGCTAATGCGGCCCAGGCGCTGGGGATGCGGGTACTCGGCTACGACCCGCAGATCGCGATCCACCACGCCTGGCAGTTGTCGGCCGACGTGGAACGGGCCGCTACCGTCGAAGAGGTCTTTGCCGGCTCAGACCTGCTGACCGTCCACGTGCCGCTAGTCGACGCCACCCGAGCCCTGGTGAATGCCGAACGGCTGGCGCTGATGAAACCCGGGTCGGTGCTGCTCAACTTCGCCCGCGGCGGGATCGTTGAAGAGCCGGCGGTGCTGGCAGCCTTGGACGCGGGCCGGCTGAGCTGGTACGTGTGCGACTTCCCGTCGTCGGGGCTGCTGGGTCGTCCGGACGTGATCGCGTTGCCGCACCTGGGCGCCTCCACCGCCGAAGCGGAGGACAACTGCGCGGTGATGGCTGCCGAGCAGTTACGGGCCTTCTTGGAACGCGGCGAGATCACGAACTCGATCAACTTCCCCGAAGCCAGCCTGCGCCGCGCCCCAGGCACTCATCGGATCGTGATCGCGAATTCGAACGTGCCCAACATGGTCGGCCAGATCTCGACCGTACTAGCCGGGGCGGGGCTCAACATCGCCGACCTGCTCAACACGTCCCGCGGTGAGCTGGCGTACACCTTGATCGACGTCGAGGATCAGGTCGGTGACACCGTACTGGCCCAGATCCGCAGTATCGACGGGGTGCTCAGCGCCCGGGTGATCCAAGCCTGATGGGCAACAGACGGCAGAGACTACCCCAAGCGGGTAGTGCGGTCGTAGTGTGTGACCTGCGATGACGCTGACGAAAGGGTGATCTGTGACCTCACTGACCTGGACCGACCTTGACCAGAGGGCCGTCGATACAGCCCGGGTTCTGGCCGCTGACGCGGTAGAGAAGGTGGGCAACGGCCACCCCGGGACGGCGATCTCCCTGGCCCCGGTCGCGTACCTGCTGTACCAGAAGGTGATGCGGACCGATCCTGGTGATCCGCTCTGGCTGGGGCGGGACCGGTTCGTACTGTCAGCCGGTCACGCCTCGCTGCTGCAGTACACCCAGCTTTTTCTGGCCGGTTACGGGCTGGAGCTCGACGACCTTGCCGCGCTACGCACCTGGGGCTCCAAGACCCCCGGCCATCCCGAGGTCCACCACACCGCCGGCGTCGAATGCACCACCGGACCGCTGGGGGCCGGGGTCGCGAACGCGGTCGGTTTTGCGATGGCGGCCCGCAAGGAGCAGCAGCTGTACGACCCGGCCGCCGTCGCGGGGGAATCGGTCTTCGACCACTTTGTCTACTGTGTGGCCGGTGACGGCTGCCTGCAGGAGGGCGTGGCCGCTGAGGCGTCGTCGCTGGCTGCGACCCAGAGACTGGGCAATCTGATCTTGATCTACGACGATAACCGGATCTCGATCGAGGGTGACACCGTGATCGCCTTCACTGAGGATGTCGAGGCCCGCTACGCCGCGTACGGCTGGCACACCCAGCACGTCGACTTCACCAACGCCGGCAGCGGCTACCAGGAGAAGGTCGCCGACTTGTACGAGGCGATCCAGGCCGCCCAGAAGGTCACCGACCGGCCCTCGTTCATCAAGGTCACCACCCTGATTGGCTGGCCGTTGCCGACCAAGGCCGGCCACCACTCGGTCCACGGCGCCAAGCTGGGCGGTGAGGAAATCGCCGGGCTGAAGACCGCGGTCGGGTTCGACCCGTCCCAGAGCTTCCAAGTCGACCCGCAGGTGCTGCGGCACACCCGTGAGAATGCGGCGCAGCGTGCCCAGGCCGCCAAGGCCGAGTGGGAGCCGCGGTTCGCGGCCTGGAAACAGGCCAACCCCGAGCCGGCCGCGCTGCTGGAACGAGTCACCAACCGCCAGCCGGTGAACCTGTCCGAGGCGCTGCCGGTCTTCACCGGGAAGAAATCAACCCGGGCCGCGTCAGGCGACACTCTCTCGGCGATCGCCGACGTGATGCCGGAACTGTGGGGCGGCTCGGCCGACCTGGCGGGCTCGAACAACACCACGATGAAAGGCAAAGCGTCGTTCCTGCCTCAGGACCGCTCCAGCCACGACTTCGTCGGTGGGCCGAATGGTCGGGTGCTGCACTTCGGGATCCGCGAGCACGCGATGGGCAACATCCTGAACGCCATCAACCTGTCTGGGCTGACCCGGGCGTACGGGGCGACCTTCCTGGTCTTCGCCGACTACATGCGGCCCCCGGCGCGGCTGGCGGCGCTGTCGGGGATCCCATCGGTGTTCGTGTGGACTCATGACTCGATCGGTGTCGGTGAGGACGGCCCCACCCACCAGCCGATCGAACAGGTGCCGTCACTGCGGCTGATCCCAGGCCTGGATGTGGTGCGTCCCGGCGACGCCAACGAGACCACCGCCGCCTGGGCCACGATCCTGGCCACCACCGACCGGCCGGCGGCGCTGATCCTGTCACGGCAGGACCTCACGGTCTTCGACCGCGGCGAGGGTACGGGCTTCGCCTCCACCGCGGGAGTCGCCAGGGGCGGGTACACCCTGGTCGAGGCCAGTTCCGGGACCCCGCAGGTGGTGCTGGTCGGTACCGGCTCCGAGGTCGAGATCGCGGTCGCGGCCCGAGACCTGCTGGAGGCCGAGGGGACCGCCACCCGGGTGGTGTCAATGCCGTGCCAGGAGTGGTTCGCCCGTCAAGATCTGGCCTACCGTGAGCAGGTGCTGCCGTCGCAGGCGGCCAAGGTGTCGATCGAGGCCGCGGAGCCGACCGGGTGGAAGGAATTCCTGGGCCCGAATTCTGACGCCCTGGGGATCGACCACTTCGGCGCCTCCGCCGCAGGCAGTGTCCTGTATCGTGAATTCGGGATTACCGCCGAGGCTCTCGCCGACAAGGCCCGAGCTCTGCTCGGCCGGCGCCCATAGTCGACAGGGGCTCGCGGACGGGGAAGCCGCGAGCCCCTGCCATCTGCGTCGACCCGGCAGAAGAGCCTTCGAGTGTCCCGCTCTCAATGCTGGTTTCCTAAGCCTGGTTGAGGTATACACGGGAAGATGACCGACCGATCCCCAGCAGGTGCCACCCTCGACGTGCCGACGCGGTTCGAGGTCGGCGCCCCCTTCAGCGAACGTCATCCCTGGGTATATCCGGCTGCGGTGAAGTACCACCAGGCTCGCCGCTGGCTGCGGTGGCTTACCTGCGGTGCCCGATGGGTCAACGAACGAGACCTTGACCGGCTCCCGTACCGGGTGAAGCAGCACAAGTCGTTACTGATGCGTCAACTGGGCGAATCTGAGATGTGGCTGCAGCGCAACAAGGTGGTGAACTTGCGGCTGGCCTGCCCCCGGACCAATGGGATCCTGATCCGGCCCGGGGAATCCCTGTCCTTCAACAGGGTGGTCGGCAACTGCACCGCCCGGCGCGGCTTCGTCGAGGGAATGCGGCTGTCGAACGGCGTGGCGCGTCCCGGGGTCGGCGGCGGCACCTGCCAGTTGGCGAACCTGATCCACTGGATGGTGCTGCATTCCGATCTGGTGGTCACCGAACGCTCCGAACATTCCTTCGACCCGTTCCCAGACAACGGCCGGGTGCTGCCCTGGGGAGTGGGCTGCTCGATCGTCTACAACTATGTCGACCTGGTCTTCCGTAACGACACCGACCGGACGTACCAGCTGCTGACCTCGGTGGGGGAGCGCTATCTCGAGGGTGAGCTGCGCACCGACCAGCCGGCGCCGTACTCGTACAAGGTCTTCGCCCGCGGCGAAGAGTTCCTGAGGAAGGACGGGGAGATCTTTCGGCGCAACGAGATCTGGCGGGAGCGGATCGACCGGCGTACCGGAGAACGAGTTGGCGAGGAATTGGTGAAACGCAACTGTGCCCTGGTGACCTACACCCCCCGAGACGTCGAGATCATCGACCTCGACCGGGTCAGCTGAGCCCGCGGCCGGTGACCGGGACATGCCGACCTTGCGTGGGATTCCTAGGCTGGCGGTATGGCTGTCGACCTGACCAGGCTCTGCAACAGACTCCTCGGCGATCCGGGACGGGGGCCGGTGGTCCTCGAGATCGACCTTGACCGGGGGGTCCTCAAATCTGTGCCGGACAGCCCGCTGCAGGCGCTGCGGGCCATTAACACGCCCACCATGGCGGTGCTGGGCCGTGCACTGCGGCAGGCGGCCCGAGACCAGCGGGTCCGGGGCCTGGTGCTGCACCTGGGGACTTGCCCGCTGTCCGCGGCCCAGGTCGACGAACTGGGGCTGGCGCTACACCAGTTCTCGCAGGCCCGGCCGAGCGTCGCCTACGCAGAGTCGTTCGGGGAACTGACCAGCGCCATGATGGCCTACCGGCTGGCCACGGCCTGCCGCGAGGTGTGGCTGCAGCCGTCCGGCGCGCTGGTACTCGGCGGCACCCACCTCAACCTGCTGCTGCTGCGTGGCGGCCTGGAGAAGCTGGGCCTGGAACCGGAGTTCTCCTGGCGCAAGGAGTACAAGACCGCCGCCGAACAGTACGCCGGCCGGGAGATCTCCGAGGCCAATCGGGAGATGATGCAGCGGATCGCGGATTCAGTCGTCGAGGAGACGGTGGCCGTGATCGCGCAGCGACGCCGGCTGGACGCTGACCTGGTCCGGCAGGTCATCGACCGAGGCCCGATCAAGGCCACCGAGGCCGTCGACCTGGGTTTCGTGGACCGAATCGGTTACCGCGACGAGGTGTACCAGGCGGTCCGCGACGCCTGGGGCGCCGGTGCTCGGCTGCAGTACGCCGGCCGGTACGGCGGTTCGCTCGCCTCAACCCTGGTCGACCGGGTCGGCTCCCACCGTGAGGTAGTGGCGATGGTCAGCGTGCATGGCGCGATCGTCACCGGGCGCGGCGCTCCGGGCTCCCCGTTCGGGGGCCGGCAGGTTGGCTCGGAAACCGTCTGTGACCATTTGCGCCAAGCCCAGCGTGACCCGCAGGTGAGGGCCGTGGTGTTGTCAGTGGACTCGCCGGGCGGTTCGTACATCGCCTCCGACACCATCCGCCGAGAGGTGCTGCGCACCATCCAGCTAGGCAAGCCGGTGGTCGCCACGATGGGGGATGTGGCTGCCTCCGGCGGTTACTTCGTCGCCATGGGCGCCGACGAGATCGTCGCTACCGCGTCCACTCTGACCGGCTCGATCGGGGTCCTGGCCGGCAAGATCGTCAGCCAGGGCCTGTACGACAAAATCGGCCTGATCCGCGAGGATGTGCACAGCGGCGCTCTCGCCGGAATGTTCGCCGGCAACCGCGGCTTCACCCCCCAGCAGTGGCAGCTGCTGGATGCCTGGCTGGACGATGTGTACGCCGACTTCACCCAGAAGGCCGCCACCGACCGGGGGATGGACGTGGACGACCTGGAACCGCTGGCCCGCGGCCGGGTCTGGACTGGGGCTGACGCCCATCAACGCCGCCTGGTCGATCATCTGGGTGGGCTCGACCTGGCCGTCGACCGGGTCTGCGCCCTGGCTGGGCTGAACCGGGATCGGGCCCAGCTGCGGCCGGTGCCCCTAGTCGGGATGCTGGAACGGCTGCGCCCAGCCGAATCCTCCGAACAACCGGGGGGACTCGAGGCTGCAACCGTCGGGCTCGACCTGGCTACCCCGGAGGGTCTGACCCGGCAGCTGGGCCGAGCCCTCGGCCTTGAGGCGGCCGGGGTGCTGACCATGCCATACCAGGTGACGATCCGCTGACGCTCGTACACCGCGAGGCCGTCTTCCCGGCCGACATCTGGTGCTACGGGGAAGCCTTCGTTAGGCTGTCGCCGTCGCAGGCATTACAGGCTGTTGGCGAGGAGAGGCAGGATGCAGATCGGTGTTGCGCTGGAGTCGATGCAGGCTGAGACCCGGGTCGCGGCGACGCCGAAGACCGTGGCCCAGCTGATCAAACTGGGCTACAGCGTCCAGATCGAATCAGGTGCCGGGCTGAAAGCCAGCTATCCTGACGCGGCCTACGAAGCAGCCGGGGCCGAGATCGTCGACCGCCAGACGGTCTGGGACAACGACATCGTCTGCAAGGTCAACCCACCCACCTCGGGTGAGATCGCCTCGCTGCGTGAAGGCGCCACCCTGGTCTCGCTGATCTCGCCGGCGCTGCGCCCGGACCTGGTCCGGGAACTGGCCGAGCGTGACCTCACCGTGCTGGCCATGGACGCCGTACCGCGGATCTCACGCGCCCAGGCCCTGGACGTGCTCTCCTCGATGGCCAACATCGCCGGCTACCGGGCCGTGGTCGAGGCCGCCCACGAGTTCGGTTCCTTCTTCACCGGGCAGGTCACCGCCGCCGGCAAGGTGCCGCCGGCCAAGGTCCTGGTGGTGGGCGCCGGGGTTGCCGGTCTGGCCGCGATCGGGACCGCACGCTCACTAGGCGCGATCGTCCGGGCCACCGACGCCCGGCCGGAGGTGGCCGAACAGGTCGAGTCGATGGGGGCTGACTTCTTGGCGGTTGACGTGGGCCGCCAAGAGGTCTCCAGCGACGGCTACGCCAAAGAGACTTCCGCCGACTACGACGCGGCCGCAGCCCGGCTCTACGCCGAACAGTGTCTCGAAGTGGACATCATCATCACCACCGCCCTGATTCCCGGAAAACCCGCACCGCGGCTGATCACCGCCGAGATGGTGGCCTCGATGAAGGCCGGCTCGGTGATCGTCGACATGGCGGCCGCCAACGGCGGCAATGTTGAGGGCTCGGTCGCCGACCAGCGGGTGATCACCCCGAACGGGGTCACGATCATCGGCTACACCGACCTTGCCGGGCGGCTGCCGACCCAGTCTTCCCAGCTGTACGGGACGAACATCGTCAACTTGATGAAGCTGCTCACCCCCGGCAAAGACGGTCAGCTGGTTCTGGACCTCGACGACGTGGTAGTCCGCGGGATGACTGTTACCCGAGGCCGGGAGATCCTGTGGCCCCCACCGCCGGTCCAGGTGTCGGCCGCGCCGGCCCCAGCCTCAGCCCCGGCTGCGCCGACCAGCCAGACCGGGGCACCGCCGCGGCCGGGGCGCAACCTGGCCTTGCTGGCGGTCTGCGCGGCCGCGGCGATGCTGGTCTTCTGGGTCTCGCCGGAACCTTTCCTCGGCCACTTCATGGTCTTCATGCTGTCGGTGGTGATCGGCTACTACGTGATCGGCAACGTGCACCACGCCCTGCATACCCCGCTGATGAGCGTTACCAACGCCATCTCCGGGATCATCGTGGTCGGGGCCCTGCTCCAGATCGGGGTCGCCGCCACCCCGGTCGTGGTGACCGTGCTGGCTTTCCTGGGGATCCTGCTGGCCAGCATCAACATCTTCGGTGGCTTCACTGTGACCCAGCGCATGCTGTCGATGTTCCGGAGGGCTGAGCGATGACACTGACGCTGCTGCAAGGTTCGTACATCGTCGCCGGCCTGCTGTTCATCTTGGCCTTGGCGGGGCTGAGCAGACACGAGAGCGCCACATTCGGCAACCTGTACGGGATCATCGGGATGACCCTGGCACTGGTGGTAACCGTGGCCGCCGCCGTGATCGGCATCGACGCTGCCGGCGAGGCCCGGGACCGTCCGGGCACCGGGACCGTGGCGCTGGGGCTGATGCTGGCCGCGATGCTGGTGGGCGCAGTGATCGGGGTGATCCGAGCGTTGCGGGTCGAGATGACCGGGATGCCGGAGCTGATCGCCCTGCTCCACAGCTTTGTCGGCCTGGCCGCGGTCCTGGTCGGCTACAACTCCTACCTGGTCTCGCCAGACCACAGCGACGGGATCCACCTGGGCGAAGTCTTCGTCGGAGTCTTCATCGGTGCGGTGACCTTCACCGGCTCGGTCGTGGCCTTCTTGAAGCTCAGCGCCAGGATCCGCTCGGCGCCCCTGGCGCTGCCCGGGCATAACCTGCTCAACCTGGGCGCTCTGGTCCTCTTCGTGGGGTTGACGGTCTGGTTCGTGATGGCGCCGTCGCTGTGGCTGCTGATCGTGATGACCGGGATCGCGTTGGCCCTCGGCTTCCACCTGGTCGCCTCCATCGGCGGTGCGGACATGCCGGTGGTGGTGTCGATGCTGAACTCGTACTCGGGCTGGGCCGCAGCAGCAGCCGGTTTCATGCTCGGCAATGACCTGCTGATCATCACCGGGGCCCTGGTGGGATCCTCCGGCGCCTACCTGTCGTACATCATGTGCCAGGCGATGAACCGGTCTTTCCTCTCTGTAATTGCCGGTGGCTTCGGCTCTGACGGGGCGGTTACTGGAGAGGCCAGGGATTACGGCGAGCACCGTGAGATCACCGCCGAGCAGACCGCCGAGCTGCTGCGCACCTCCCAGTCGGTGGTGATCACCCCCGGGTATGGGATGGCGGTGGCCCAGGCCCAATACCCGGTCGCCGACCTCACCAACCGGCTGCGGGCCAGAGGCGTCAAGGTCCGGTTCGGGATCCACCCGGTCGCCGGGCGGCTGCCCGGGCACATGAATGTGCTGCTGGCTGAGGCCAAGGTGCCGTACGACATTGTGCTCGAGATGGACGAGATCAACGACGACTTCGAGGATACCGACGTGGTGCTGGTGATCGGCGCCAACGATACGGTGAACCCGGCCGCGCTCGATGACCCGTCCAGCCCGATCGCGGGGATGCCGGTGCTCGAGGTCTGGAAGGCCCGCGAGGTGATCGTCTTCAAACGTTCCATGAACACCGGATACGCGGGGGTCCAGAACCCGTTGTTCTTCAAGGAAAACACCCAAATGCTGTTCGGTGACGCCAAACAGCGGGTCGACGACATCATCGCCGCCCTGTAGATCGGCCGTGGTGTTCGCTGGCTGGGATACGGCCGGTGCCAGGTTACGGCTGTGTCACGATTCGGCACTGCTGGTCGTACCGTGGCAGCGTCGCGGCCTAGGTTGAGCGACCGTAAGCGGGCCCGACGACCGTCGGGTACCTCGGCCCTCAAGGAGGCACGTTATGCGACTTCGCCGCTCAGTCGTCGCCACCACCGCCACCGCGCTCGCCTTGCTGGCGAGCGCCTGCGGTGGCTCACCCGGCACCCAGAGCTCGGAAGGTGCCGTCAAGGACGGTGGCCAGATCATCATCCGCGGCTGCACCCCGCAGAACCCGCTGATTGGCACCATGACCGGCGAGGTCTGCGGCGGCTGGATCGTCGACTGGACCAGCTCCCGGCTGGTGCATTACAACACTACGACCTCGGCGCCCGAGAATGACGTCGCCGAGTCAATCAAGACCGACGACTCCACCACCTTCACCGTCACTCTCAAGAAGGGCCGGACCTTCTCCGACGGCACCGAGATCAAGGCCAAGAATTTCGTCGAGGCTTGGAATATCGGCGCGTACGGGCCGAACGGGCACGAGAACAGCCACTTCTTTGAGCCGATCGCCGGCTACGACGACCTGCAGTGCGGCACCACGGCCGACGGCCAGACCGACTGTGCCACCGCGCCGCCGAAGGCCAAGCAGCTGTCCGGCCTGGTGATCAAGGACGACTACACCTTCACCATCACCACCAGCTCGCCGACCTCGAACCTGCCGATCCGGCTGGGCTACTCGGCCTTCATGCCACAGCCTGACAGCTACCTGGCGAATCCGAGCGATGAGGCGTACGGGAAAAAGCCGGTCGCTTCCGGCGCATACCAGGTGATCAACAACACCGCGACCGAAATCGTGTTGCAGAAGAACACGAAATACAACGGCCCCCACCCGGGCCACGTCGACAAGGTGATCTACCGGATCTACAACGACCCGAACGCGGCCTTCACCGATGTCGTCGCCAATAACATCGACTTCACCGACGTGATCCCCACCGATCAGCTGGCCGGGGACGCCTGGAAGGCCCAAGTCGGCGAGGGACGGTGGCTAACCCGCGAGGCCGGGATCATCGAGGTGCTGACCTTCTCACCCGCCGATGACCAGCTGAAGAACAACCCGGCGCTGCGGAAGGCGATCTCACGGGCCATCGACCGGGAGACCATCACCAAGCAGATCTTCAACGGCACCCGGACCCCGGCCCAGGGCTGGGTCTCGCCGGTGGTCGACGGCTACCGGGCCGGCGCCTGCGGTGATTCCTGCACCTATGCCAAGGACCAGGCCAAGCAGGCCTACGAGGCCGCCGGCGGCTACCGGGGCCAGTTCACTATCTCGGTGAACCAGGACGGCGGGCACAAGGCCTGGGCCGATGCGGTCTGCAACAACCTCAAGAACAACCTGGGCATGGACTGTGTCGTCAACCAAACCCCGAACTTCCGGACCCTGCTGAACCAGGCCAAAGCCGGCGAGCTGAAGGGAGCCTTCCGTAACGGCTGGCAGATGGATTACCCGTCGATCGAGAATTTCCTGACCCCGATCTACGCCAAAGGCGCCGGCTCCAACTATTCCCGTTACCACAACCCGACCTTTGAGGCCAAGCTGAAGGAGGCGGCAGCCGCCAAGGAGCTGTCTCAGGCCAATGCTGCGTACCAGCAGGCCGAGGCGATGCTCGGCCAGGACTTCCCGACTGCTCCGCTGTGGTTGCGGGTTCAGCCCGGCGTGTACTCGAACAAGATCACCCATGTTCAGTACAACGCCTTCGGTGTTCCCGACATCGCTGGGATCAGCGTTAAGTGATCTCCGACCGGCGGCGGTCACCTGAGGCCGGACCAGGCCTGGTGGCCGCCGCTGCGGCGCTTGGGGAAGGGACCCGATGGGTACGTACATCCTGAGACGTCTGCTCCAGATGATTCCGGTGGTCCTGGGGGCGACGTTCTTCATTTTCATGCTGGTCTACGCTCTACCCGGCGAGCCCTGGGAGGGCCGCTGCGGCGAGCGTCCCTGCTCCGATGCGTACATCGCGAAGTTCAAACAGGACTACAACCTCGACAAGCCAGTCCTGGTTCAATACGGGCTCTACCTGGGCAAACTGATCCACGGCGACCTGGGCACCAACTACTACAACAACCAGGTCAGCGATGAACTGCTGCTGCGCTATCCGACCACCATCAAGCTGGCTTTGGTGGCGCTGATCGTCCAACTCGTGGTCGGGATCATGGCCGGGGTGTTGGCCGGGGTCCGGCGCGGCAGCTTCATCGACTCGCTCGTGACCATTTCGACCCTGGTCGTGATTTCGATCCCGATCTTCGTGATTGGTTCACTGGCCCAGTTCACGATCCTCACCTTGGGGTTGAATCAGACGATCCCGGTCACGGCGAGCGCCGGGACTATGAGCCAGCTGATCCTGCCCGGGGTGGTGCTAGGTTCATTGTCGGTGGCCTACGTGGCCCGGCTGACCCGCGCTAACCTAGTCGAAAATTTGCGTGCCGACTATGTCCGGACCGCGAAGGCGAAAGGGCTCAGTTGGGGCCGTACCGTCGGGCTGCATACCCTGCGGAATTCGCTGATCCCGGTGATCACTTTTATCGGCTACGACGTCGGCCAACTGATGGGCGGCGCGGTGGTCACCGAACGGATCTTCAACATCAACGGCATCGGCGGTTTCATCTTCCGCAGCATCGACCAGCTGGACGGGGTCTCGGTGGTCGGCGCGGTGACCGTCCTGGTGCTGATCTACCTGCTCGCCAATCTGGTCGTTGACGTGATGTACGGCGTCCTGGACCCGAGGATCTCCCATGACTGAGCCCGCCAAGACCACCGACGCTGATCCGCAAGAGCAGGAGCCAGCCCGATCGCTGTGGTCGGACGCCTGGCGTGAGATGCGTCGGCGGCCGATCTTCTGGGTGGCGTCGCTGCTGATCGTGCTGGTGGTGGCGATGGCTGCCGCGCCGGGGCTGTTCACCGGCCGTGACCCGGCATACTGCCTGCTTACTGAGGCCCGGCAGCGACCATCGGTGGCGCACCTGTTCGGGACCGATGTGCAGGGCTGCGACGTGTACGCCCGGACCGTGTACGGGGCGCGGTCCTCGATCCTGGTCGGGCTGCTCACGGTCACCGCGACCACCCTGGTCGGTGGGCTGATCGGAACCATCTGCGCCTACTACGGCGGCTGGTTGGACGCGGTGCTGTCGCGGCTGGGGGAGATCTTTTTCGCGATCCCGACCCTGCTCGGCGGGATCGTCATCCTGTACTCGTTGAAGAAACCGGGCGTCACCCCGCCGTACCTGGTGGTGGTGCTGCAGGTGGTGATGGCGATCTCGGTTCTTGGATGGCCGAGCGTGGCCCGGATCATGCGGGGCAGCGTGTTGCAGGTGAAACCCCAAGAGTACGTGCTGGCCGCCAAGGCGCTGGGGGCGTCGCCGTGGCGGGTGATTACCTCCCACATTCTGCCGAATGCGATGGCCGCGGTCACGGTCGTAGCCACGATCAACCTAGGCCTGTACATCGCGGTGGAGGCGACCTTGTCCTTCCTCGGGATCGGGCTGCAGGCACCGGTGATCTCGTGGGGGATCGCGATCTCGGAGGCCTCCGGGCTGGGCTACATCCTGCAGGCGCCGCACATGCTGCTGTTCCCGTCCCTGTTCCTGTCGCTGACGGTGCTCGCCTTCATCCTGCTCGGCGAGGTGGTCCGTGACGCGCTCGACCCGAAACTGCGGTGAGACCTATGCCACGCTCTGCACGCCTCGTCGAGGCCCCTGCCTGGGAACCGACCGACGGGCGGCTGCTCGATGTCGAGGACCTGTACGTCGAGTTCCGCACCCGCGACGGGGTAGCGAAGGCGATCAACGGGGTCTCGTTCAGCCTGGACCAGGCAGAGACCCTGGCGATCCTGGGCGAATCCGGCTCGGGCAAGTCAGTCACCGCGCAGGCGGTGATGGGGATCCTCGACGAGCCCCCGGCGTATATCCCGTCCGGCTCGGTGCGCTACTGCGGCACCGAGCTGTTGACGATGCCGGAGCAGCTGCGCCGTACGGTGCGCGGCGCGCAGATCTCGATGATCTTCCAGGACGCCTTGTCAGCCCTGAACCCGGTATTTCGGGTTGGCTGGCAGATCGCCGAGATGTTCCGTACCCACCGGGCGATGAACCGCTCCGATGCCCGGGACCGGGCCATTGAGCTGATGGAACGGGTCCGGATCCCGGCTGCGCGGCAACGTTTTGACGCCTACCCGCACCAGTTCTCCGGCGGGATGCGGCAGCGGATCATGATCGCGATGGCGATCGCGTTGGACCCGGCGGTGCTGATCGCTGACGAGCCCACCACCGCTCTCGACGTCACCGTGCAGGCACAGATCATGCAGTTGCTGAAGGACCTGCAGGACGAGCGCCACATGGGTCTGATCCTGATCACCCACGACCTGGGGGTGGTGGCTGATGTCGCCGACCGGATCGCGGTCATGTACGCCGGCCGGCTGGTCGAGACCGCCGACGTGTACGCGTTGTACGCCAGACCGGCCCACCCGTACACGAAGGGGCTGTTGGACTCGATCCCGCGCCTGGACCAGAAAGGGGAACACCTGTCTGCGATCGGTGGTCTGCCGCCGAACCTGCTGCGGATCCCACCCGGCTGCCCCTTCCACCCGCGTTGCCGCCACGGCCGTGATATCTGCCGAAGCGGTACCGCGCCGGAGCTAGTCGAAGTCCGCCCGGGCCGGTTCGCTGCCTGTCACGTCACCGAGGAGGTGCTAGGTGGTGAATGAGGTGATCCTCTCAGCCGAGAACCTGGTCAAGCACTACCCGATCAAAGGTGGGGTGTTGCGCCGGGCCGTGGGCCGGGTCCGGGCCGTGGATGGGGTTTCGTTCGACCTGCGCCGGGGCGAGACCCTGGGCGTGGTGGGGGAATCTGGTTGCGGCAAGTCGACCCTCGGCCGGCTGCTGATGCGGCTGGAAGAACCCACCAGTGGGCGGCTGATGTTCGACGGGGTCGACGTGTACGCCCAGCGCGGCGCGGCGATGCGGCGGCTGCGGCGCGACATTCAGATCGTCTTCCAGGACCCGTACACCTCGCTGAACCCGCGCAAGACGGTCGGCGACATCATCGGTGAACCTTTCGACATCCACCCCGACGTGGTGCCGAAAGGAGGCCGCCGGCGGCGGGTGCAGGAGCTACTAGACCAGGTCGGGCTGAACCCGGAGCACATCAACCGGTACCCGCACCAGTTCTCCGGCGGCCAGCGGCAGCGGATCGGGATCGCCCGCGGGATCGCGTTGCAGCCCAAGGTGTTGATCTGCGACGAGCCGGTGTCGGCGCTGGACGTGTCGGTACAAGCGCAGGTGGTGAACCTGTTGGAGGACTTGCAGGCCGAGCTGGGCCTGGCGTACGTCTTCATCGCCCATGACCTGGCGGTGGTCCGCCATATCTCGGACCGGGTGGCGGTGATGTATCTGGGCAGGATCGCCGAGATCGGCGACGAGGACCAGATCTACTCCCGCCCCACCCACCCCTACACCCAGGCGCTGCTGTCGGCGGTGCCGGTCCCTGACCCGACTACCCGCCACCAGCGCAACCAGATCATGCTGAGCGGTGATGTCCCCAGCCCGGCGAATCCGCCCTCCGGTTGCCGTTTCCACACCCGCTGCTGGAAGGCCCAGCAGCGCTGTTCGCAGCAGGAGCCGGAACTGGTCGAGCACCCCGACGGGGACGGAACCCACCATTCGGCCTGCCACTTCGCCGAGCCTCGGGATGTGGTCACCGCCGACGCCTGAGACCTCTCGCCTGATCCTGCCGGTGGTGACCGGGATCTGTCGAGCGGCTGCCGGCTGGCGCCAGTTCGGGTAGGCTGACCCGGTTCCCGCCGCCGAGAGGTTCCCCGAGTGACTGTGCCCCGAGACGACGATGCGACCGTTTCTCACCCGGCGGTGACACCGCCGGCGTCCGAGGACTTGCCGTCCGATGCTGCCGAGGCGGTGGCGCCGCAGCCGATCCGGCGCCGGGCCTGGCCATACCTGGTGGGGCTGCTGCTCGCGGTCCTCGGCGGCGGCTACCTGGCGGGGTATCTGATGGCGGACGACTCGGTCCCGTCGCGTACCACCGTGGCCGGGGTCGCGATCGGCGGCCAGAACCGGGAGCAGGCGATCGCCACTTTGAAAGACCAGCTGGGGCACAGGTCGACCGCTGAGATCCAGGTCCGGGCTGCGGCCAAGACCGCCACCGTACGTCCCGGCGATGCTGGCCTGGCGGTGGACCACGCCGCCACCGTCGCCGCTAGCGGCGTCGGCCGGAGTTGGTCACCGATCCACATCTGGCGGGTCCTCACCGGCGGCGGGGTCGTAGACCCGGTCTTGGCCGTCGACCAGCCCAGGTTTACCGCCGCCGTCAGCGAGGTAGCCGCCAACCTGGGGACCAGGCCGGTGGACGCTAGCCTGAACCTTCACGGCACCCAGGCCAGCGTCACTGCCGCGGTCACCGGGGTCAGCGTCGACCAGGCAGCGACCGCCCAGGCCATCACCGCGGCCTACCTCACCACGACCCACGTCACTGCGGTCACCACCACGACCGAGCCGCAGGTCACCACCGCGCAGGCGCAGGCCGTGGCCGACGGCTGGCTCGCCGCCGCGCTGTCCGGGCCGATCACCCTCGACACCGGCAAGGGCACCTTCACCATCACTGCCGAGGCCGTGGCGGCGGCGGTCAGCTTCCCGGTCCGCGACGGTAGCCTGACACCGCAGGTCGACTATCCGAAGCTCTTCGCCACCGCCACCGAGGCGATGAAGGCATTGCAGCTCGGAGCCCCGGTCGACGCCACGATCGGTTTCGGCCCCGACGGCAAGCCCGCCGTCACCGCCTCCAAGGACGGGCTCACGGTCACTGTGGAGAAGTTCGCGCAGGCGGTTGCGCCGCTGCTCGACAAACCCGCTGACCAGAAACGAGGCCCGGTCGAGGCGAGTCTGCAGCGGGCAGCTTTCACGACCGAGGCCGCCCAGGCTTTGGGGGTCAAGGAGGTGATCGGCGAGTTCACCACCGAATGGCCGCACGCGGACT